>Ga0137363_10000090_pt1 | contig 45202 bp, 48 predicted proteins | sample MadtaG_FD_104800 | JGI IMG/M metagenome (GOLD analysis project Ga0137363, IMG submission 104800) | Vadose zone soil microbial communities from Angelo Coast Range Reserve, California, USA - Mad1_115_16 metaG | ecosystem: Environmental > Terrestrial > Soil > Vadose zone | place: USA: California...
GGTGTCTCCTTCGGCGGGCGTTCTCAGCGCCCGCGGTTCGGGTTGTGGTCACCCGAAGGCTACACCGCCTTCTCTTCGTTTACACACCCACTGACGCTACCTCTCACGTTCCTGTGGCTCACTCTCTATGCCGTCGTCATCGCGAGGGCCGGCGAATTCGTGCGCGGGTCTCGCATCCGGCGCGCCATTGACGGTACGGCCGGAATGGCCCTCATCGGGCTGGGCGTCAGTGTCGCCACCGAGGGGCGTTAGCGCGTCGCCGGTGAGCCACCAGAAAGACCCGCCACACCATGCCGGCAATACTACGGCAAGCCATTCGTGGCGATATACCTGCCATGCACCGCGTTCGCCTCGCCGTGCGGGAGAACAGGCTCACGTCCTGCGCGGAAGTTCTCCTTGACTCTCCTGAGCCGGGCCACTAAGAGAGGAAGCACACCTGACACGGGAAGGAGCGTCATCATGAGCCTCAAAGACTCGCCGGAGTATTACCACGAAGTCCTCAAGCGCATTCCTCCGCGCGCCGCGCCTGCCTTCGAGGACGAGGCCATGCAGGCGCGGGTCTGGGGCCGGCGCTGGGGTGTCTACAACGACGTGGGGCCGCTCAAGACGGTCCTCGTCCACCGCCCCGGCGACGAGATCCGCGTCATGTCGGGAGACAAGTACGATCCCGCCATCGAGGCGCTGATCGACGACGAGCAGCAGTGGTACTACCGCGACGAGAAGGCGCCCGATCTGGGCAAGATGCAGGCGGAGCACGATGCCATGGTGGCCGCACTCAAGCGCGAGGGCACCGAGGTAATCTGCGTCGACGGCGCGCCCACCGACCCCAAGGCCATGTACACACGCGACAATGCCATTGCCGTCTCGGGAGGGGCCATCATCTGTCGCATGGGGCCGGTCGGCGCCAAGCCCGGCCAGGGGCGGCGCGGCGAGGAAGCCTATGTCACACGCAAGCTCGCCGAGATCGGCATGCCCATCCTCCGCACCATTCACGCCACGGGGCTCTTCGAGGGTGGCAGCTTCTGCTGGCTCAACGAGCACACCGCGCTGGCCGGGCTCTCCTATCGCCAGAACGAGGAAGGGGCACGCCAGATCGAGGAGGTGCTGGCCGCCCAGGGTGCGCGCCTCCACAAGATCGACCTCGCCGGCTATGCCATGCACATCGACGGCCAGCTCGTGATGGTCGACCAGGATCTCGCCCTCATCAATATCAGCCGGGTGCCGTGGCGACTCCTCGATACGCTGAAAGAGCTCAAGATCAAGTGGGTCGAGGTGCATCACGCCGACAACCCGCGCGTGGCCAATGTGCTCGCGGTGCGTCCGGGCAAGGTCTTGCTCGCCATCAACAACGGCCACGGCACCGCCGAGCGCCTCGTCGATCACGGCGTCGAGGTCGTGCCCATCGACTTCAGCGAGTGCCAGAAGAACGGCGGGGGCATCCACTGCTCGACGGCGCCCCTCATCCGCGATCGCCACTGAGGAAGGAGAGGCCGAGCGGCTCTGAGAGCCGTCACCATGGCGACGAAGACGGTGGTGCGCCGTCACCTGCTGACCTACGCTGGCGTCACGCCCTTCGTCGTCATCGCAGTGTTTCCCATCGTGTGGATGGCCATCACCGCCTTCAAGCAAGACGCCGATCTCTACCGGATGGACCAGTTCCCGTTCTGGTTTCACCACCCGCCGACGCTGGAACACTTCGAACGGCTGTTCACGCAAACGTACTTCGGCGTCCAGCTCCGCAACACGCTGCTGCTCTCGATCTGCGTCATGGCGATCACGATGGTGGCGGCGGTGCCGGGCGGCTACGCGCTGGCGCGCCTGCGCCTGCCCGGCGCCGAGAACCTCGGTATCGCGATCTTCGCGACCTACCTCGTCCCGTCCATTATCCTCTTCATCCCACTGGCACGGGTGGTGGGCACCCTGGGACTCTTCGACTCATGGTGGGCGCTGGTGGTCGTCTATCCGGGCTTCACGATCCCATTCTGCACGTGGACGATGATGGGCTATTTCAAGACGGTGCCGGCCGAGATCGAGGAGGCCGCCTGGGTTGATGGCTGCAGCCGCCTGGAGTCGATCTGGCGAGTCGTGCTCCCCGTGAGCGTACCCGGGTTCGCGATCACGGCGATCTTCGCGTTCTCGCTGTCGATGCAGGAATATCTCTACGCCGTCGTCTACGTGGCCCCGCGGACCGAGAAGGTCGTGACGGTGGGGCTGGCCACCGCCCTGATCCGGGGCGACATCTTCTACTGGGGCTCGCTGATGGCCGGCGGCCTTCTCATCGGGCTACCGGTCGCGCTGCTCTACAGCTTTGTCCTCGATCACTTCATCCAGGGTCTCACCGGCGCCAGTGCACCGTAACGCACCCGGTCCCCGTACACGCCAGGTGACGAGACGGGCCCTCCCCATGTAGGGCAACGATGTCTGATTCGGCGGTCCGAAAGGGGCGGCGAGCTGGCTCGCCGCCCCCATGCACTGGTCGGACTTCATGGACTTGTAGCGGTCAACACGTTCGGCATGGGCGGCCTCCGGGTGTTCATCGCGCCGGATGGCCTCCCATACATCGAGGGCGGCACCAGCGTCGACGGCGGGTGCTGGCGGATCACGCCCGAAGGCTCCTCCTGCCGCGGCTGGAACGCGTTCGACGGTGGGCGAACGGTGCAACCGCGTCTTTCTCGCGATACCTAGGTCTTCACGGTCCAGATCCACGATCGCTGGACCGTCCAGCACTGGACGACGCGCCGCAAACTTTTGATCCGGCCGACATCATCGATGGCGACCGGGAGGATGGAGACGAACTTCAGTGGCCAACGAGAATCATCCACGACACGCCGAAGCGGTCGGCGACCATGCCGAACCGCGACGAGAAGAAGGTCTTGGCCAGCGGCATGTGCACCTGCCCGCCGTCGGCGAGGGCGGTGAACAGCCGGTCGGCCTCGGCATCGTTGGATACGATGAGGGACAGGGCAAAACCCTGGAAATTGGGCTGCCCCAGGCAGCGGCCGTCGGATGCCATCAGCGTGCTTTCGCCGACGCGGAAGCTCGCGTGCATCACCTTGTCCTCGGAACCCGGAGGCATCATGCCGGGCTGAGGAGGCTCGGGGCTCTCCTTGAAGCGCATGAGCATCTCGACCTTGGCCCCGAGCTTCTTGGTGTAGAACTCGAGAGCTTCCTCACAACGGCCATCGAAGAACAGGTAGGGCTGGACTTGCATGGCATGCTCCTTGTCAGGAATTGGACGTGATCACTTCTTCGCGGTCGCTTGCGCGCGCAGACGCTGCTCCTGCTCCCTCAACTCGGGAGTGAACTCGGCCCCGAACTCCTCCGCTTCGAACACCTGGCGAATCTCGATCTCGGCCTCCGTGCCGGTGGGATTCGGGCAGCGCTTCACCCATTCGATGGCTTCCTCCTTTGATTTCACCTGCCAGAGCCAGAAGCCGGCGATCAGGTCCTTCGTCTCGCCGAACGGCCCATCGACTACCGTTCGCTTGCTCCCGGAGAACTTGATGCGCGCCCCCTTGGAGCTCGGATGCAGTCCCTCGCCCGCGAGCATCACGCCGGCCTTCACGAGCTCTTCGTTATATCGTCCCATTTCCGTCAACAGTTTCTCGCTTGGCATGGCACCCGCTTCCGTCTCCTTGCTGGCTTTGATGATCACCATGAATCGCATCGAGGTCTCCTCACGGGTTGCGGGTTGGTAGCGGCTGGATCTGAGCTCTCTACCGGTAGTCGAACGTGGGTTGGGGAAATCGACAGCGCGACAATTCTTTCTGGACCGCCGCACTGGGTGCTTTTTACCGACGCTCCCGTGTCTAGTGCACTGTCCCGTAAGTTCGGGACCCACCTTTGGCGCCCAAGTTACGAGGGAGAAGCTGGCCCGTGGCTGGGTCTCGAATCTCCGGGACACTGCACTAGGCGGCGGCTTCGAGGGCGGTGAGCGCGAGCACGCGCGTCACCAGGAAGAGGTCGTCGAGGATGGTGTGCACGTCATGGTAGTCGGTGTAGCCGCCTCCCGGACCGTACAGACAGCAGGGGATGCCGGCCTGCCAGAGATGTGTGGTGTCGTTGCCGGCGTAGCTTTGCGGGAGACGGACGCCGAGGTATTGCGGATCGCGGCCGGAGAGGGTCTTGAGATGGTGCTTGACCATTTGGATGACGGGCTCGTTCAAGGGCACGTCGACAGCGGCCTTGGCGAGACGCCCGAGGCCGCGTGAGAGCTCGGGAGGGAATTCGATCTCATACTGGAACTCGGGGTCGTCGGCCTTGAGGGCGTCGAGCGTGCGCCGGAAGTCGGCGAGGATCGTCTCGCCGCTCTGGCTCGTGTTGAAGCGGACGTTCACGTAGGCGGTGCAGAAGTCGCTCACCGTGTAGGCGCCGCGGAGATTGTGGTTGCGGCCCCGCCCGCCGATCACCGAGCCCACGTTGAGGCGGGGCAGGCCGGGCAGGTCCGGATCGTGGACGGCCGTCATCTTCATGGCGTTGATGGCGGCGATGGCGCGCATCATCTTGGCGATGGCGTCCGAGCCCTGTTCCTTCTTGCCGATGTGCGTGGCGCGACCGAGGGTGTGAACCACCACGTCCATGGAGCCCGTGTGCTTGGTGATGATGGTGTCCGCGCCGTAGGGCTCCGGGATGACGGCCATGTCGGTGCGGTAGCCGTTCTTGATGGCGTGAATGGTCCCCACGCCGCTGTTCAGCTCGGCGGCCACGCAGGCGAGCACCACATCGCCGCGGAGATGCACGGCAGAGCGCTTGAGAGCGAGGGTGGCGAGGATGCAGGCGGCGACGCCCGCCTTCATGTTGAAGATGCCGTGGCCGAAGATCTTGCCGTCGGCGATCCATGGCTCGAAGGGGTCGCGCGTCCACCCGCTGGCCAACGGATCGATGTCGATGTGGCCGTTGAGCATGATGGAGCGGCCGCCCCCGGTGCCGCGCAGGCGAGCCACCGTCTGTTTGCGTCCCGGCTCGATCTCCTGAAGCTCGGGCGAGAGGCCCTGGTCGCCGAGGTAGTTGGCTATCCACTCCGCGCAGGGAGTCTCCTCGGTGGTGAACGACGGAATGCGGATGAGATCCGAGGCCAGACGCACGACCTCTTCATCGTCGATCCGGTCGAGGATCTTCTTCTGGATATCGGAAAGCGCGGCGCCGTCCAGCATGACTCCTCTCGAAGTGCGGGATGCCCGTGGAGTATACAGAGGAGTCGACGGACCTGCCACCGCGCGGGCCCGCTCTGCTACACTGCCCGACGTGAAGAACAGCCGGCCCGTCTACTCGACAGGAAAAGGCCGCGTGCCTCCTCCCGAGCCGCGCCGCGACCCGCCGTCTCTCACCGACGCGCGCGGGCCCCGCGACGGCGTGGTGCGCATCTTTCGCGATCGCTCGGGGCGTAACGGCAAGGTCGTCACGGTGATCCGCGGGCTGCCGGCAAGGGATCTGGAGCATCGGGCGACAGAGCTCAAGCGTTTCTGCGGCGCGGGGGGTGCGGTCAAGGACGGCGCGGTCGAGATCCAGGGCGATCACCGCGAGCGCATCGCGGACAAGCTGCGCGCGCTCGGCTACGCCGCGAAGCTCGCCGGCGGCTGACCGCTTGACAGGCTCCACGCCCCGCGGGATCATCCGCCTACACCCACCATGAACGGCGTGCACGACCTCGGCGGCAAGCACGGCTTCGGACCCGTGGAGCGGGAGGAGAACGAGCCGTACTTCCACGCGGACTGGGAAAAAGCCGTGATGGTCATGAACCTGATCGGCCTCGTCAAGCGCATCTACAACGTCGACGAGTTCCGTCATGCCATCGAGCGCATGGGCCAGGCGGAATACCTCAACACCTCCTACTTCGAGCATTGCCTCGCCTCCGTGTCCTCTCTCCTCGTGGAAAAGGGAGTGATCAGCCGTGAGGAGCTCGAGGCGAGGACGAAGGAGTTCGAGCAGAATCCGCAGACGCCCCTACCCGAGCGCAAGGACCCGGAGCTCCTCGAGCGGATGATGCGGGCCGTACGCAAGGGCATGGCCGAGCAGAGCGAGCCCGATCCCGCTCCCCGCTTCAAGGCGGGCGACGCCGTGGTCACGCGCAACTGGCAGCCGCCCGGCCACACGCGGCTGCCCGGCTATGCGCAAGGACATCGCGGGCGGATCCATACCTTTCATGGCGTGTACGTCCTCCCCGACGCGCACGCCCACGGTCGTGGCCGCTGCCCCGAGCCGCTCTATAGCGTCGGCTTCGAATCCGGCGAGCTGTGGGGCGACACCGCCGAGCCGCGGCAGCGCGTCTATATCGATCTCTGGGAGAGCTATCTGAAGCCCGTCGAGGGTTAGGGGAAGCGGCATGGGCAGTCATCATTCGGAGCCCGAGCCCTGGGTGGTCCATCGCGTCCGGGCGCTCGAGTCGCTCCTGATAGAAAAAGGCCTCCTGTCCACGGAGGTGGTGGACAAGGTCGTGCAGACCTACGAGAGAGACGTGGGGCCCATGAACGGCGCCAAGGTCGTGGCCCACGCCTGGGTCGACCCCGCCTACAAGCGGCGCCTGCTCACGGACGGCACGGCCGCCATCGCCGAGCTCGGCATCGGCGGCCGCGGCGGCGGGGACAAGATGGTGGTGGTCGAGAACACACCCTCCGTCCACAACATGGTGGTCTGCACGCTCTGCTCCTGCTATCCGTGGCCGGTGCTGGGGCTGCCCCCCGTCTGGTACAAATCGCCTGCCTACCGTTCGCGCGCCGTCCTCGAGCCGCGCAAGGTGCTGGCCGAGTTCGGCGTGACGCTGTCCGAGGACATCGAGATCCGCCTCTGGGACTCGAGCGCGGAGATCCGCTACATGGTGCTGCCGTTGCGCCCCGAAGGATCGGAGCATCTCTCCGAGGCCGAGCTGGCCGCTCTGGTCACGCGCGACGCCATGATTGGCGTGGCGCAGGTGCAGCCGCCTACCGCGGTACGCTAGTGCGCAACATCGTCCCTCACCCGGACGGGCGCCGCGTCCACGTCGCGCGATCGCTCGGCCAGCTCTTCGTCTGCGCCGACGCCTGCTGCTGCGGCCGCGTGCAGGATGGATAAGCGCCGGTGCCACGCGAGCTCTATCACACGGAATGGGAGCGGCGGGGCCTCCGCAATCGCATCCACCTGACGATCGGCGGCTGCCTCGGCCCCTGCGCCCTCGCCAATGTCATCATGCTGCTCTTCGAAGGCAGACAGGCGTGGTTTCACTCCATGTCCACGGACGAGCAGGTGCGGGCGCTCTACGACTGGGTCGACGAGCTCGTCCGCGCGCGCCAGTGGACGGACCCGCCGCCCGCGCTGGCCGCCTACCAGTTCACCGCGTCCACGTGGGAGGGACGTCCCGACGGACAACCGGTGGATGATCTGCATCTTCGCGCCGGCGCGCCCCCGCCCAAGGCCTGCCGCGTGCCGCCCCCCGAGCCCGTGAGCGATGTCGAGCCGAGCCGGCTCGTGTCCAACATGGAGGGTCCGCTCGCCGCGCCCCGCAAGAACGGCGAGCTGGTCTTCGAGGCGCCGTGGGAAGGGCGCGTCTTCGGCATGGCGGTAGCGCTCTACGACCAGCGGCTCTACGCGTGGGAAGAGTTCCAGAAGAGTCTCATCGACGAGATCGCCCGCGCGGGCGACGAGCCCGGTTCCGCACGCTACTACGAGCGCTGGCTCGCCTCCTTCGAGCGTCTGCTCGCCGAGAAGGGCATGCTCGAGGCGGAGGAGCTCGACGACCGCACGGAAGCCTTCGAGTTCGGCGAGCGCGACGAGGTGTACTAGGGAGCGGGAACCGACGGACGACCGTCGAGGCGCCGGCGGAGCATGCGGCTCGCGTCCTCGTCACGGCCGGCGTGGAGATAGGCTCCGAGCAGGGTCTGCTCGAAAACGTCGCGCTGGGCCCGGCTGCCCCCCACCCGCACGATCTCCTCGAACACGGGGGCCATCAGGGCGATGGTCCGATCCCAGTCGCCCTGCGCGTAGGCGGTCATGGCTTCCGCGACGTCGGCCGCGACGCGGCCGGCAGGTTGGCGACCTTCTCCGTCCATCTGCCTGAGCTCCGCGAGTCGTGCCGCGGCGCCGTCGGAATCGCCGGCGGCGGCGAGAGCCATGACGAGGTGCCCGTCCGCGAAGGCGACGCTCGGCTTGGGGAATGCGCGCCGGGCGAAGTCACGCACCTCGTCCCAGGGCTGAGGCGTGGGGCCGACCCTCCACAAGTGGCAGCGCCAGAGGAAGGACGCCGAGTCGGCCAGGGTGCCGAGAGCGGCGGAGAGCGAGATCCCGGGGCGAATGCTGTCGTCGTAGATCTTCACGGCCTGCTCGGTGCATCCCCGGCCGAGCTCGAACAGCGCGAGGTGCCAGGACAGATGGCAGTGCAGCTGCGCGGCGCGTGCATAGCCGGGGAGCCAGCTCCTCACGAAGGCGGCACCGGCCGCGCTGTCGCCCTCTTCGTAGAACACGTGGGCGAGGGCGTGCGCCGCGTGGGCATTGCGGGGATGGAGGCTCAGCGAGCGCTCGACGAGTCGGCGGCCGCGCGCGTGATCGCCGGCCTCCGTGCAGGCGAAGGCGTGGACGTTGAGGAACCACCAGTCTTCGCCATAGGCCGGCGCCATCTCCTCCAGGATGCCGAGCAAGAGCTCGTTCCGGTCATGGCGGCCGCTGAAGCCGGTGAGACTGTAGGTGCCGGTGGCGAGCGAGAGCACGAGGGCGTCGCGCGGAAACTCGCGCAGGTGCTCACGCGCCGTGTCGAGGGCGCGCGGAAGGTCGGGGCCGAGGGCGAGGCTCACCGCGGCCACGTGGCCCCGCTCGCGAGCGGTAGCGGTGCGGGCAAGGTCGCTCGCCAGGGCGGCTGCCGCCTTCGCATCGGCTCCGGCGCCCCGCATCTGCAAGGCGCGCGCCCTCGCGGCGTGGGCCAGAGCGAAGTCGGGGTCGGCGGCGAGGGCGCGGTCGAGAGCCTCGTCGGCTCCCACGTTCCCGGACAGGAGCGCATCCACCGCGGCCACGTAGTCTACGACAGCCCGCGACGGCCGAGCGCCCAGGGGCAGCCCGTAGCGATCCTCAGACGTAGCCGGGCCCTTCGATGACGGGGTGGGCGGTGAGAAACGCTTCGTCCACATCGACGCCCAAGCCGGGCTTCTCCCGGGGCAGCACGCAGCCGTCCCGGCCGATCCGGAAGGACTCGCTCACGAGCTCGTCGCGAAAGAGATTGAACTTGGAGACGTCCGCCTCGAAGTAGCCGCTGTTGTCGATGGCCGCGAGGAAATGGATGCAGGCGGCCATGTTGAGCCCGGTCATCGACGTGTGCGGATGAATGGGAAGCTTCCACGTGCCGGCGAGCGCCGCGATGCGCAGCCCCTCCGTGATGCCGCCCGTCTTGGAGAGATCCGGCTGGAGGATGGTGATCACGCGGTCTTCGATGACGCGCGAGAACTCGAAGCGCGTGTAGTGATTCTCTCCGGCCGCGAGGGGCAGACGGCCGAAGCTCTTCGCCTGCGCGTAGCTCAGGTGGTCGTGGGCGGGAAAGGGCTCTTCGAGCCATCCCACGCCGTGGGCGTCGAGCCCCGGCATAGCCTGGCGCGCATCGGCCACGGTGTAGCCGGTATTGGCGTCCGTGAGGATGACCATGTCGTCGCCGATGGCCTTGCGCACCGCGGCCACGCGCTCGAGATCGCGCGACGGCGAGTCGCCCACGCGAAGCTTGAGCGCCTGATAACCCTGAGCGACGAAGAGGCGCGCCTCCTCGACCAGGGCCGCGGGCTCCTGATAGCCGAGGGAAACGCCGCCCGCATAGGCGGGGATGGGACGCGCCGTGCCACCGAGGAGCCGGTAAAGCGGCCAGCCCGTCGCCTTGCCACGGATGTCCCAGAGGGCCATGTCGATGCCGCTCATGGCGATGGCCGTGGCCGCGCCCATGCCGTGCGAGCCCAGCTGCATCTTGTAGATCCGGGCCCACACGCCGACCACGTCGGCCGCGTCCATGCCGACAACGAGCTGGCGCAGCGTGGTGTTGGCGTGATGCGCGACGGCGCCGGGGGAGCGGCCGTGATGGGATTCGCCCCAGCCGGTGAGGCCGTCGTCGGTGGTGACCTTCACCACGACGGCGTCGCGCTTCACGGCCTGGCCGATGCCCAGCGATACGCGCGCGGCCGGCGGCACGGGAAACGACGTCGCATAGGCCTTGACGTCGGCGATCTTCACGGTCTGCCTTTCCCCCTCTCCCTTCCAGGGAGAGGGTAAACCGCCCCCTCACCCTGCCCTCTCCCACGGTGGGGGAGAGGGTTTAGCAGTTCATGTATTTGGAGCTGACCAGCGACTTGACGCTGCCATCCTTGTCGAAGACGTGGCGCTGGAGACCGGCCAGATCCTTGCCGTACACGTGGATCTCCACCGTGCTCTTCGTGGTCGGGTTGTACATGGCGTGGATCTCGTCGTGAGGCGGCACGAGGACGGAGACGGCGCCCGGCTTGTGGCGCAGCACCTCGCGCACCTGGAGGGCGGTCTTGCCACCGAGCTCGCGCGGACCCGCAGAAGTGTAGCGCGTCTCCTGGATCTCGTTCTCGACCACGCCGACCAGTCCCCACGTCTCGTGGTCGTGCGAGCCCGCCTCGTCACCGGGCCGCCAGATCACCGAGGTCACGTTGAATCGCGGCGCGCGGTGCAGCATATAGCGGCCGCGCTGCCCCGCGGGCGACGTGCGGTACTCGAGGGGGATGGCCTCGGGATTCCGGCAGAGCCGGGCGAGGAGGGGCGCGCCCCTGGCGGTGATCGCGGCCGGATCGGTCTCCATGCTCGTGATCGCGTCGAGATCGTCCACGAAGCTCTCGAGGGTGTAATCCGCCACGGTGAATTCTCCCTAGGGCTCGACGGGCGTGTCCGGGTGACCTGCCCACTCCGTCCACGAGCCGTCATACACGGCAACCTTCCTGTGGCCGATGAGATGCAGTCCCAGCGCCAGCACCGAGGCCGTGATTCCCGACCCGCACGTGGTCGCGACGGGTCGCTCCGGATCCACGCCCGAGACGGTGAAGGCCTCACGGAGCCCGTCCGGCGACAGGAGCGTGCCGTCGGGTTGGTAGAGCGCGTCATAGGGCAGATTCAGACTGCCCGGAATGTGGCCCCCGCGCAGACCCGCGCGGGGCTCTGGCTCGGTGCCGGCGAAGCGGCCGCGCGAGCGCGCATCCAGCACCTGCTCGCGTCGAGTGCCGATATTGCGCCGCACCTGCTCCAGATTGCGTACGATGCCGCGACGAAGGCGCGCGCGAAAGCGCGCCGGCGCAACTTTGGCGGGGCCCGTCTCCACCATCCGGCCCTCCGCCTTCCATTTACGCAAGCCGCCGTCGAGGACGGCCACGCGGTCATGACCCATGGCCCGGAACGTCCACCACACGCGAGCCGCGCTGACCACCCCCCGCACGTCGTAGACCACGACCAGATCGTCGTTCGAAATGCCGAGCTCGCCCACCTGGCGTCCGAACTGCGCCGCGCCGGGCAGCATGTGGGGCAGCGGCGTCGTGCGGTCCGCGATGGCGTCAACGTCGAAGAAGGCCGCGCCGGGAATGTGCGCCTCCTCGAACTCTCGGCGCGGATCGCGTTCGAGCTGGGGCATGTGCCAGGTGCCGTCGAGGACACGCACGCGAGAGCGGCCGCTCTGAGGCCGGGCGAGCTGCGCGGCAAGCCATTCGGTGCTCACGAGCGTGGGGGGCGCTTCGATCCGCGCGGAGCGCGTGGGCGGCTTTGCGCGCCCGGGTCGCCGCTTCGCCGCGCGGGCGGAGCGCTTGATCTTGCGCGCTGCCTTGACCGGGCCACGAGGGCGAGACCGCTTACTCATGTCCCCTCCCCCTCCGTGACGTGGTCGCCGTCACGGCTTGGCGGTGGCAAAGCGGAATCTCGACAGCTCCGCGAGCCGGTCGAGGGACATGACGCCCTCGTATTTCTCTCCGTTGATCACCCAGGTCGGATAGGCGCGCACGGGCACCTTCTCGCAGAGATCCTGGCGGGGATTGATCCCCTTCGGATCACATTCCACGTACGGCAACTGGCTGACGGCAGACCCGAACCGGGCCTTTTGCTCTTTGCACGCGGGTCACCAGAAGGCACCGTAGAAGGTGGCGTTGCTCTTCGCCAGGTGCTGGGCCAGCGCCATCTGATACCCCGCCGGGGTGGAGAAGTCGGCGGCGAAGATGAAGGCGCCGAGGAGAATGGCGAACGCCCCCGCGGTGATTCCCAGCGTGACCAGCTTGCCGGGCTTGTAGGCAGCGGCCTCCCTGCCCTCACCGTGCGGCCGTCGCAGCACCATGACGACGAGCAGGAGCACGGCGATGACGCCGGAGGCGAGGCAGTACGGGCAGGTCGCGCCGATCACGAAGATCGAGAGATAGGTGAGATACAGTGAGAAGGCGACGGCGCCCGAGGCGAGCATGAAGGCAGCCTGCCAGCGGCGCACGGTGCGCGGCATGGCGGCGAGCACGGCGATGGCGAGGTAGAGCCCCGCGCCCCACATGGCCGTGGGCACCCCCGCGAGGAGCGAGTAGCGGCTGGCCTGGACGATGTCACAGCCGCTGCCGTCACGGCAGAGGAAGGCCTGGTTGCCACCGAGCTTGAGGGCGGTGAGATATCCCGCGACGCCTACCCCGAGCAGGGCCAGCACGACCACGATCCAGTCGGGCCGCCCTTTCGCGGTCGCACCCGCCGTTTGCACCTGCACTTTCTTGACCTTGGGCATTGCTCTCCTCGGCGTCATTCCAATCCTGGCCGATCCCGGCGTTCTGGGCGTTCTGTGCCCGGATTATCGCATAGAGCCCCTGCTGTTCACCGGGTGTCGGCCCCTGACCGACGGCCTCGTTCACCCCGGCGCCGCCGAACACCCCGTGAGGCCTCTTCAGCTATACTGCCGACACCAAGGAGGTGGCCCATGACGCATTTCAATCGGCGGGAGCTTCTCGCAGGGGCGGCGAGTCTGGTGGCCGGCGGCCTGGTGTGGCAAACCGGAGTGGCGAGCGCGCAGGTCAAAGCCAAGCCGGGCGATCGTGATCTCCTCGTGGTGGTGGACGTGCAGAACGACTTCATTCCGGGCGGGGCCCTCCCCGTGAAAGAAGGCGATCAGATCGTCCCGCTCATCAACACGATTGCCGCGAAGTTCACCCACGTCATCCTGACCCAGGACTGGCATACGCCGGGACACACATCTTTCGCCTCCACCCATGGCGGCAAGAAGCCCTTCGAGACCGTGACGCTCGTCTACGGCACCCAGGTCCTCTGGCCCGACCACTGCGTGCAGGGCACGCCCGGCGCGGACTTTCACAAGGACCTCAAGATTCCCCATGCCGAGATGATCATCCGCAAGGGCTACCGGCAACACATGGACTCGTACTCGGCGTTCTTCGAGGCCGATGGCAAGTCCACCACGGGGCTCACGGGCTACGTGAAGGATCGCGGCTTCGACAGTCTCTACTTCGTCGGGCTCGCCACGGACTTCTGCGTGTGCTGGTCGGCCCTCGACGCGCGCAAGGTGGGGCTGCAAGCTGCCGTGATCGAGGACGCCTGCCGCGGCATCGACACCAAGGGCTCGCTGGGCAAGGCGTGGGCGGACATGCAGAAGGCGGGCGTCAGGCGGATGCAGTCGGGGGACCTGGCCACGTAGCCCGCCGGTGAGGCGCTCGTCGGCGGGCGACGAGCAGGAGTTTCTCTACCTCACCACGCGGGGTCGGAAGACGGGGCACGAGCGCCGTATCGAGATCTGGTTCACCCGTCGCGGGCGCAGCTACTACCTGATCGCCGAGCATGGTCTGCGCGCGCACTGGGTGCAGAACCTGCTCGTAGAACCGCGCGTTCAGTGGCGGATCGGGACGACGGCGTTCCGTGGCCGCGCGCGCGTGGTGCGGGCGGAGACGGCGCCGGCGCTCGTGCGTGACATCCAGGCGCGCTCGCGGGAGAAATACGGCTGGGGCGACGGCCTCGTCGTCGAGCTCGACCCCGGCCCCCGCCGGCCTCGTCGCCGTCCTCACGGCGAACCGTAGGATTGCTTCTCCTGTCATACCGGGCGGGGCTGGGGGGAGCTCCCTCCCCAGACCACGCCGAGTCGCATTCGGCTTGGCCACTCTGGCCCGCCACGAGATGTTGCTGGCGGCGTTGAGTGGCTCCCCAGAAGACACGGGTCTGGGGAGGGAGCTCCCCCCAACCCCGCCCTCCCCGCTGTAGCGACGGTACCTCCAAGTCGATCGTCGTGGGTCGATCGTCAAGGTTGGTTGGGTGTGAGGTGGTCGTGTGATTCAGCGAGCGGGGAGGTGGGTGGGGGCGGGGGGCTGCCTCCGCGGACCCGTATCTTCTGGGGAGCTTCTCAACGCCGCCAAGCAACATCTCGTGGCGGGCCCGAGTGGCCAAGCGGAATGCGGCTCAGCGTGGTCGGCGGAGGCAGCCCCCCGCCCCCACCCGCCGGTTGATCACCGCAAACCCGGAACGCTACCGACGCTGGTTTTGTTGGGCGTGGCGGGCCCGGATGTCGCGCGCCCGCTCGTCGGCCTCGAGCGCCTCGGCGTCCCGCCGGGCGCGGCGCAGGACGCTCGCGTAGTTTTCGAGCAGGCTCGCCAGGGTCGGGTGATCCGGGCCGAGGCTCTGCTCCACGATGGTGATGGCGCGCGGATAGATCGCTGCGGCCTCGCCCCAGCGCCCCTCGGCCCGGTACACCTCGGCCAGATTGTTGAGGGTGATTCCCACGCGCTGATGCTCCGGCCCCACCGATTTTTCCAGAATCACCAGGGTGCGGCGATAGAGCGGCTCCGCCTCGACGTAGCGTCCTTGGAGATGGTACAGCGCGGCCAGGTTGTTGAGGCTCGCGGCAACACTCGGGTGCTCGGGGCCCAGCGCGCGCTCGCGGATGGCCAGCGACCGGCGATACAGCGGCTCCGCCTCCGCGTAGCGCCCCTCGACGCGGTAAAGCTCGGCCAGGTTGTTGAGCGATTCGGTGACCACGGGTGTCTCTTTCCCCGGCCCGGGATCGAGAATGGACAATGCACGCTTGTAGGCGGCCTCGGCCTGCGGATAGCGTCTCTGCTCGAAGTAGACCAGTCCCAGGTTGCCGAGCGTGATCCCCACATCGGGGTGTCGCGGGCCCATCCGCGCCTCGCGGATGGCGATGGAGCGCAAGAGGAGAGGCTCGGCATCCACATAACGCCCTTGCACACGATACAGATCTCCGAGGTCATTGAGCGTGAGGGCGAGGGCGGGATGATCGGGCCCCAGCGCGCGCTCCTGGATGGCGAGGGTGCGGCGGTAAAGCGACTCGGCTTCGCGGTACCGGCCCTGTGCGTTGTACAGCGCGGCCATACCGCCCAAGGGCAAGGCCATCCGGATATGGTCGGGGCCGACCGCGCGCTCCACAATGGCGAGGGCACGCTGGTAGAACGGGATCGCCTCCGCATAGCGGCCCTGCTCCCGGTACAGCGCGCCCAGGCTGGAGAGCGTGCGCGCCACCTCGGGATTGGCGGACCCGAGCGCCTTCTCCTGGATCTGCAGCCCACCGCGATAGAGCGGCTCGGCCTCGGCATAACGCCCTCGCGCCTGATAGACGGCGCCCAGATTGATCAGCGACGCGCCGGTGGCGAGGTCGTCGGGGCCGAGCTTCTTCTCCGCGATGGCGAGCGCGCGGCGGAACACCGGCTCCGCGTCGGCCGCCAGCCCCTGCTGAAGCCACACCGCACCGGCATTGTTGAGGGGAGCGACGAGGCGGGGATCGTCGGGTGGCACCGCCTTCTCCGTCACCGAGAGGGCGCGGTGCAGGATCGGCGCCGCCTCGCGAGAGCGGCCCTGCTCGCGGTAGAACAGCCCGAGCTCGCTGAGGCTCCGGGCGAGCCGCAGGTCGGATTCACCGAAGCCCTCGGCCTGCTTCACCGCGTCGAGATAGAGCCGCTCGGCATCGGCGACCTGGCCGCGGTCCCCCGCGCGCTCGGCCGCCGCGAGGAGCTCTTCCCACCCCGGAGACTGGGCGCCGGCGGCGACGGGCCAGAACAGGAGGAACAGGACGAGCGCTCGAATCACGGGCACTTCTCGCGGGTGGCCGACGCGCGCGAAATCACCTCGTGGGTGACTCTAGGCACGGGCGCCACTACTGTCAAGGCGCGGACACCGCGCGATCGCGGCTCGGCGGGGTTGGAGAAGGTCTCGGGTGCCAGGCCCGCGATCTGGTGTAGACTGGGCGCCTCAGGAGGTGGCATATGAGCGAAGATCTGATGACCAAGGTGCAGGAGCTGATCGACTCGACCATCAACCCCGCGGTGGCTGGTCACGGCGGCTTCGTCCAGCTCGTCGACGTCAAGGAGAACAAGGTGTATCTCCAGATGGGCGGCGGCTGCCAGGGCTGCGGTGCGGCAGACGTGACGCTCAAGGCCGGCATCGAGCGCCTGATCAAGGAAGAGCTGCCGGAGATCGAAGAAGTGCTGGACGCGACGGACCACGCCGCCGGCACGAATCCGTACTACACGCCAGACAAGTAGCGCTCAGGCGCTACCGGAGCCCCTCGCCCTCTCCCCCACGGGGGGAGAGGGTTCGTGTTTGACCGGGGTGACGGGTGAGCGCTTCCGTAGCCAGTCCCATAGCCGCACCCCGAGCAGCACCGCCAGCACGATCGCGTAGTAGTACTGGGTCGTGCGTCCCCGCTTCGCCAGCCAGAGGAAGTGCAGCACGCCCAGCCCCCCGATGACATAGGCGAGCTTGTGCAGGAGACGCCAGTTCGCCCCACCGAGCCGCTTGATCATCCCCGAGGTCGAGGTGAGGGCGAGCGGGATGAACAACACGAGGGCGAGCACGCCCACCGTGATGAAGGGGCGCTTGACCACGTCTCCCCACATCCGTCGCCAGTCGAAGAAATGGTCGAGCCCTATCCACACAGAGAAGTGAAGACAGACGTAGAAGAAGGCGAGGAGCCCGAGCAGCCGCCGCATCTGGATGGGCCACGACCAGCGGAAGAGGATGCGGAGCGGCGTCATGCCGAGGCTCGTCAGGAGCAGCACGAGCGCGGTGAGACCGAGGGTGCGCGTGATGTAGTCGATGGGGTTGGCGCCGAGATCGTCGGTGAAGAAGCCCCGCACGAGCACGCCGAGCGGCCAGAGGCTGGCGATCCAGACCGCAGTCTTGAACGCCACCCGCACTCGATAGGTCATGGAGCGTCTAGTAGAACTTCTTCAGATCCATCCCGGTGTAGAGCGAGGCCACCTGGTCGCCGTACCCGTTGAACATGAGCGTCTCGCGCCGGCGCAGGTCGCCGATGCGCCGCTCGTTCGCCTGGCTCCATCGCGGATGGCTGACCTCGGGGTTCACGTTGGAATAGAAGCCGTACTCGCTGGGGGCGGCCCTGTTCCAGGAGGTCTTGGGCTCGTCCGATGTGAGCCGAATGCGCACGATGGACTTGCCGCTCTTGAAGCCGTACTTCCAGGGCACGACCACGCGGAGGGGCGCGCCGTTCTGATTCGGCAGCACCTGACCGTAGTGGCCGACCGTCATGAGGGTCAGGGGGTGCATCGCCTCGTCGAGACGGAGCCCTTCCGTGTAGGGCCAGTCGAGAGAAAAACCGAAGATCCCACGCTTCTGACCCGGGAACATCTCGGGATTCACCAGCGTGGTGAACTCCACGAACTTGGCCTGCCCGGTGGGCTCGACCCGCTTGAGCAACGCGGAGAGCGGGAAGCCGATCCACGGGATGACCATGGACCACGCTTCGACGCAGCGCAGGCGATACACGCGTTCCTCGAGAGGGAACTTGAGCACTTCCTCGATGTCGAAGGTCTTGGGCTTGGCGCAGAGCCCGTCTACCTGCACCGTCCACGGACGAGTCTTGAGGGAGGCGGCGTGGGCGGCGGGGTCTCCCTTGTCGGTGCCGAATTCGTAGAAGTTGTTGTAGGTGGTCACGTTCTTGTAGGAGGTGAGCGCCTCCTGCAACTGGTACGCCGGGTTCTTGCTCGCCTGGAGCGGCTGGAGATTGCCTTGGGCCTCCGCCTCCCGTCCCCAGGGGGCCAAGGCCAGCGCCGCCACGCCGGTCATGAAAGCTCGGCGATTCAGATAGATCCCGTGGTCGGTGATGTCTCGGGGCGAAATGTCCTCTCCCCTGAGCTTCATGTCGGCGTCGCGCTTGACGAGCATGGTCTTTGACCCTCCCCGGATGAGATGCACCTACGATGCTAGCAGGTTCCCCTGATACCGTGTCACACGGCTGTCAATTCGACGCCCATCTCCCGACCACCCGCTAACCGTGCCTTTTCCTTGGGATACGAGCGAGCCGGGGGTCTAGGATGTTAAGTCCGATGGCAGGCCGGACGATCGCCTTGGTTCTCGGGCTGACCCTCATGACCGGCTGCGCCGGCCTGCCCGCCGGCACCTACTATCCCGACCCTCGGGATTCCAACACCACGCGTGTCGCGACGACCCTGTACCGAGCGGCTTCCGCCGCCGGCGACGATCCCAAGCGATACTCCTTCGCCTTCGTCAGGACCCAGCACCCCGTCGCCTACACGGACGAGGACGCAACCTTCTACGTCTCCGACGGGCTCGCCGCCATGCCCATGCCGGTGCTCGAGGCCGTCATCGCCCAGGCGGTGGCGCACGAAGTGCTCGACCATGTCGGCACACGGCGGCGGATGTCCGCAGGGATGACCGGCGGTTTCAGTCTCGCGGGCTTCTTCGTTCCCGGCGTCGGGATGCTCGACTTCATGATCAACCCGCTGATCGTGCGCGCCTTCTCTCGCCAGCAGGATCTTGACGCGGACAAGCGCGCGGTCGAGATTCTCCGCACCATGGGAGATCCGACCCCGCGCCGGAGCCTGGCCGCGGCGCTTCGCGCCATGGATGCCGCGCCGGTGAAGAGCCAGGAAGGCAGCGGAGGTGTGCTCGACACGCGTCCCACGCTTCGCGCCCGCCTGGACGCGCTCGAGCCGCTCGAGCCGGCCCCCGTCGCCAAAGCCGACACCACCGCTCAGCGCTGAGCCGGCGCTCACACTCCGAGCAGCCGCGGCTCCTGCGGCACCGGCGGCGTCGCTCCCATGGGCGCCGGTGACGCCTCGACCACTCGGGTGCCCGCGAGCAGGTCGGCGAGACCACGCCGCTCCTCCGTGAACACGATGCCCATATAGCCCAGCCCGAAGGTCGCCACGGACAGGAAACCGCCGAGGCAGCGGAGGGCGGCGCGGCCGTAGCCAGGGATGCCGCCGTCGCGCGCGATGACCGTGATACCCAGCGCCATCTTGCCCAGGGTCTGGCCGCATCCACCAACCAGCACCACGTGATAGGCGATGTGGAGCGCGAGGGCCAAGCCCATCATGGCGAGGAGAATGAGCAGGACGTCGAGGAGATCATTCGGCGGACTGTCCAGGGCCCAGAGCCCGATCACCAGCCACATCGAGCAGAGGAGCCACGCGCTCATCCCGACCATGCAGTCGAGAACATACGCCGAGAAGCGGCGCCAGAAGCCGGCGGTGACCGGCCCGCTCACGGCCGGGCGCCCGCGGCGCTCCCGTAGAGGCGCCGGTATTCCTCCCAGGCGAGCATCACACGTCGGACGAAGCCTCGCGTCTCGGTGAACGGAATCAGCTCGACGAAGACTTCGAGATCGTCCGTGGTACGTGCCTTCCACCACTGGCGCACGGGCGTCGCGCCAGCGTTGTACGCTGCCACGGCGAGGCGCGGGTCGCCGAACTCCTTGAGAAGTCCGGCGAGGTGCGCGCTGCCCAGGGTGAGATTGGCGAACGGCTCGTCGAGGAGCGCGCCGTCGTTGAAGGGCAGGCCCCGCTGGCGCGCCATGGGCTTGGCCGTGTCGGGCATGAGCTGCATGAGTCCGCGGGCTCCCACCCGAGAGCGGGCCTGCGCGTTGTAGGACGATTCCTCGCGTACCACCGCCGCCACCAGATAGGGATCGACGGCCGAACGCGCCGCGGCTTCGTTGAGCTCGGAGCGCCAGCCGATCGGATAGAAGGCTTCCCAGAACGTCCTCGGCACGGCGGGCGGGGCGCTACGGGCCAGTCCGAGGAAGTGCCGCCGCATGATTCTCAGCGCGAGGTAGTAGCGGGAATCCTGCGCATAGACGGTGGAGAGGGCATAGAGGCGGCGCGTATCGGCCACCGACCGGCGCACCAGCTCGTCCATCTCCTCTTCGGCGAAGTCGTCGAGCCCCACGGCGTGGAGCGCCTCGATGCGCGCGTACGGCGCGTCGGCCTGGAGAAACTCACGGGGGTCCGAGGGCAGCGAAGCCGCCAGCTGGACCGCGGCAGGGTTGCGGCCCGGGGGCGGCTGGAGGCGCGGCAGGCGGCGCAATGCGAGGACACCGTAGTAGCTGCGGGGCGACTCGGAGATGAGCTGGGCAAAGAGCTTGGAGGCGCTCTCGGCCTGGCCGGCGGCGGTGTGCGCGCGGGCCGTCCAGTACAACGCCGCGTCGCGGTAGTTCTGGCTGGCGGAGCGGATGGCCGTGATGCGCGACCAGCGCTCGGCCGCCTCCGCGTAGTCGGCGCGAATCCACGACAGCCAGCCGAGACGCCACTGGGCCGCGATCCCCTCCTCCGACTCCGGATAGTTCTGGGCGAGCTTGAGATACACCGGCTCGGCGGACTTTGGGTCGGGCCCCGACTCGAGGATGCGCGCCTTGAGAAGCAGCGCATCGTCCGCTTCCCCGGCTTTGGGATAGTCGGCGACGAGCCGATCAAGCGCCGCCAGCGCACCCTCGCGGTTCTTCTTCTGCTGGATCTTGGCCGACTCGAGAAGCCACGGCGCGCGCTTCTCACCCGGCGCCACGGCGAGGGCGCGGGCGGTGGCGGCCAATGCCACATCGTCGCGGCCGGCGCGACGGGCGCCGTCCATGACCACGCGGAGCGCCTTGAGGGTCAGATCCACGGGGGGTCCCTCGGCGAGCACGGCCTCCGCCTCAGCGCGCGCCTGATCTCCCAGACCAGCCGCCACCACTCGCTCCGCGCGCTCGATACGCTGGGTCTGGGTGGGGGGCGGGGCGGAAACGCCCCGCGCTTCGAGAGCTCTGAGCTCCCGCGCGGCGGCGTCGGCATACTGGGTCCCGGGGGCGGACAGCCAGAGCTCACGGAACACCGAGGCCGCCTCGGCCCCCCGCCCGGCCGCGGCCAGTGACTGGCCCATGCGCAGCCGCGCCCTCGCCGCCTCGGCGTGATCGGGGAAGCGATCGCCGAAGCGGCGCCACAGTCCCGCTGCTCCGACATCATCGCCGGTGCGAGAAGCCTGCTCCGCGGCGAGGAGGAGGGCGGGCGGCACGGCCCGGCTCTCCGGCGCAGCATCGGCCGCCTGCTGCGCCGCGGCGCGGGAGCCCGCGATGTCACCCAGGCGAGCCAGGCTCTCGGCCTGCTGGAGCAGCGCGTACTCCGCGATGGGAGCCGCGATGCGGCTGACCTCGCCGAACTCGCGCTCGGCCTGCGCCCAGTCGCCGGCGCGGTACGCCGACACCGCGGCCGCGAAGAGCTCGCGCGCTTCGGGCGAGAGGCGCACGGGCGCCGGCCCCGCAGCCCGCGCGGAAAGGCTCGCGAGCAGAAGGGCGAGACAGACAAAAGAGGCGAGGGCCCGGCGCATTCTTCGAGTCTACCGCAGCGCGGTATCGCGGGCGATCCGACGCGTGTAAATGATGCGCTGGATCGCGGTGACGTTGGTGAGCACGGCGAGCAGCGCCATGATGGGCGTGAGGAGATGGAAGGCGGCCCCCGCGATGAGCGCGATGAGTCGCTCGGGGCGCTCGACCACGCCGATGTCACAGCGGACGCCAATGGACTGGGCGCGCGCCTTGGTGTAGCTGGTCATGATGGTGCCGGCGAGGGTGGCCATGGTCAGCGCCGAGCCCACGGTGTCGGCTCGCTGCTGGTAGTAGACGAGGATCCCGAACAGTACCGCCACGTCGGAGTAGCGGTCGACCACGGAGTCGAGAAAGGCGCCGTAGTCGCTGTCCGATCCCGCGAGCCGGGCCACCGCGCCGTCGAAGAAGTCGCAGAGGCCGGCCACGGCGAGCAGGGCCGCTCCCCAGCGCAGGCGCCCGACGGAGAAGACATAGGCGGCGGTAACGCTCACGCCAAGGCCGAGCACCGTCAGGTGGTTGGGCCGCGCGCCCATGCGCAAGAGAAGGCGCGCCACGGGATCGAAGAGGCGGTGCAGCGGGGCTTTGTAGTGGCCGAGCATCTAGAGAGGCTTGCTCAGCGCGTCTTCGAGCGCCGAGCGCACGAGCGTCATCTCGTGGGCGTCTTCGATGCGGCGGCCATGACGATCCACGACGTAGAAGCTGTCGAAGGCGTGATCGATGTCCGTGGCCACCCGCGCGCTGGCGATGGAAAGGCCGGAGTGAGCCAGGGTCCGCGTGATGAGATAGAGGAGGCCGACCCGGTCCGGACACTTGACCTCCACCACGGTATGCGTGTCGGAGAGGTAATTGTCGACCGTTACCTTGGCGGGGCCCGGCACGGACTCGTCCGCGGGCCGCCCTCCCCTCCGGGCGGCGAGCAGCAGCTCGACCGTCTGCTCGCCCGAGAGCACGCGGCGGAGCGACTGGAGCGTCCGGCGCCACCGCGCCTCCTCGGTCACCGCCTCGCCGAAGGGATCGTTCACCTGGAAGGTGTCGATGGCCATGCCGTCGGCGCGCGTGTGGATCTGCGCGGAGAGGATGTTGATGCCGTTGGCGGCCAGGCACCCCGCGATGAGCGAGAAGAGCCCCGGCACGTCGCGCGTGATGATGACGAGATCCGAGGAGCCCAGATCGCGATGGTGGAAGAGCTCCGTGACCACCGGCTCCTCCTCGAGGCGCTCGATGAGTCGCATGTGCGCGGCGATTCTCGCGGGCGGGGTCGTGGCGAGGTACCGATCGGAGACCATGGCGAGATGCCCCGGCACCCCCTTCTTGAGCCCAGGGTCGCGCAGCTCGGCGAGGACGCGCTGAGACACCTCCTCGCGCGACAGGCGCTCGGGCTTCCCGCCCGTGAGCCGCGCGAGGGCACCCGAGTAGAGCTCCCAGAGGATCTGCGCCTGCCAGCCCGTCATCACCCCCGGTCCCACCGCGCGCATGTCGGCGACGGTGAGCAGGTAGAGCATGCGGAGCCGCTCGGGCGTGCCGCAGAGGGCGGCGAGGACTTCCACCGTCTTGGGATCGTTCACGTCGCGGCGCTGAGCGATGTGCGAGAGCGCGACATGCTGCGCGACGAGGAACACCACGTCGCCCACCGCTTCACCTTCGAGCCCGATGCGCGCGGTGAGCTCTCCGGCGAGGGGGATGCCCTTGGCTACGTGGCCGTGCCCCTTGCCCTTGCCGATGTCGTGGAGAAGCATACCCAACATCAGGAGGTCGGGCCGCTCCACCTCGTTCAACACCTGCGCGATTCCCTCGGACGACGCGGAGGCGCCCGGGGCCAGTGTTTCGAGATTCTCCACGGCGATGAGGGAGTGCTGGTCCGCGGTGAACTTGTGATAGGCATCGTACTGGACGAGACAGGTCAGGGCGTCCCATTCGGGCAGGTAGCGGCCGAGGAAGCCCACTTCGTGCATCTGGCGAAGGGTCTGCGCCACGCGGCCCCAGCTCCGGCAGATGTCGAGGAAGAGACCGCGCACGTCTCCCGAGCGGCGGAACCCGTCGTCCACGAGGTCGAGCGCCTCTTCGACCGCGCGATCGACGTCCACCCCCAGCTCGAGCCCCAGCCGGTGCGAGTGCCAGAACACCTTCATGAGCCGCTCGGGCTCGGCGCGGAAGTCGCGCCCGTCGGAATGGACGAGGTGAATGCGCTCGTCCATCACGAACAAGCCGTCGGCCAGCGCCTCCTGGCGCAGCCGGCGCAGGACGGTGCCCCGGCGCGACAGCGTCTCCTGGCAGCGGGCGATGAGCCGGCTCGACACGCGGTGGATGACGCGGGCGTGGAGGTAGTAATCGCGCATGAACTTCTCCACGTCCAGCGAGTTCTCGTCGCTCTCATAGCCGAAGCGCTTGGCGATCTGCAGCTGGATGTCGCGCGAGAGCACGTCGTTCTTGTGCCCCGAGAGAAAGTGGAGCTCGTTGCGCACGCGCCAGAGAAACGTGAGGGCGGCGTCCGTCAGCCGATCCTCGCTCCGGGTGATCAGTCCCTTCTCCAGGAGGTCACGCAGGGTGCGCGCCCCGAACTTGGTCGAGGCCAGCCACATGGCGGTGTGGAGATCGCGCAGGCCCCCCGCCGACTCCTTGACGTTGGGCTCTCCCATGTACGGCGAGCCGCCGAACTTCCGGTAGCGCTGGTCCCGCTCCGCGAGGGCCGTCTCGAGGAACTGGCCGAAGTCCTTGCGATAGACGTTCTCCGCGAGCACCCGGCGGAAGCGCTGGAAGAGCCGCCGGTCGCCCACGACGTAACGCGCCTCCTGCATGGAGGTGCGGGAGGCGAAATCGGTGCGCGCCATGGCCACGCAATCCGGGAGACTCCGCACCGAGTGCCCCACGGTCAGGCCCAAGTCCCACAGCGTGTAGAGGAGCCTCTGGGTCGTCCGCTGGACGTAGGGCACCATCTCGCCGTCGTAGATGACCATAAGGTCGAGGTCGGAGAGGGGTCCCAGCTCGCCGCGCCCGTAGCCGCCGAGGGCGACGAGGACAATGGGCGCGGGGGCGGCGCCTTCCTTCTTGGCGTCATCCACGGCGAGGCGGAAGAGCGTGGAAAGGAAGCCGTCCATGAATGACGCATAGGCCTGGACGGACTGCTGGCCGGAGGCGCCCCCGAGATGCGCGGCCTTGAGGAAGTCGACGTTTTGCGAGAGGTGCTGGCGGAGGAGCTCGAGCCTCAGCCGGCGCCGGCGCTCCGCACCCTCGGCAGCCGTGCCCTCGAAGCCCCGCTCCGCCTGCGCTTCCACGCGCTTGAGCTGGCGGAACAAGTCCGCAGACATATCGAAACGTTACATGGCGGGTTCCGAGATGTCAAACGTGACGCGGACTTGGACGGCGCAGCCTCGCCAACACTCATCTCGCCTCCGGCTTCTCCTCGCAATACAATGAGCATCCATGAAACGGATCTGGCGCGAGGCGCTTTCGACAGTGACTCCTTATGAAGCAGGCAAGTCCCTCGAAGTCATTCAGAAAGAGATGGGAATGACCACCCTCCGACGGCTGTCGGCCAATGAGAATCCGCTCGGGCCTTCACCCAAGGTCATCGAAGCCCTGCGGAAAGAGGCTGAGCGCGCCCATCTCTATCCGGACGGCGGCTCGACTGCGCTTCGCGAAGCCATCGGACGGCAGCTGGGCGTCTCGCCCGACTGGATCATGGCCGGCAACGGTGGCGACGAGATCATCGCCATCATCGCGCGGGCGACGTTCGAGCCGGGCGACGAGATCCTCATACCGCATCCGTCTTTCGAGCCGTATTCGATCGAGGCGCGGCTCTCCGGCGCGACGCCGATCCATAGCCCGCTCCATGGCTACGAGACCGATCTCGACGATCTGCTGAAGCGCGTGACCACGCGGACCAAGGTGGTCTTCCTGTGCACGCCGCACAATCCGGCCACGACCATCGTGCGGCGGGCGCCGCTCGATCGCTTCCTCTCGGCCCTCGGCGACGATCCACCGCTCGTGGTCATCGATGAGGCCTACCGCGATTTTTGCGATGATCCGGACACTCCGGATGGTGTGGCCCTGGCCCGACGGTGGCCGCGCGTGATCTCGCTCCGCACGTTCTCGAAGATCGCGGGACTGGCCGGCCTCCGCCTGGGCTTCGTAGTGGCGCAGCCGGAAGCGATCGGATGGCTCAACCGTGTGCGCGCGCCCTACAACGTCAATCGCTTCGCCCAGGTGGCGGCGGTGGTGGCCCTCGGCGACCCTGAGCATCTGGAGCGGACGCGTGCCCTTGTCCTGGCCGAGCGCCCGCGCCTTCTCGCCGAAATGGCCAAGCGCGGAACGCCCGCGCCTCCGTCGCAGGCCAATTTCATCCTCCCGCGCGTTGGCGATCATGCCGACGCGCTCCGGATTGCTCTCCAGAAGGCGGGCATCCTCGTGCGCGACGGCGCCGCCGTGGGCTTTCCCGGGCATCTCCGCATCTCCATCGGCACCCACGAAGTCAACGACCTCCTGCTCGAGGTCTGGGAGCGCGTCGTCGGGTAGTTTTGCGGACTGTCACGCGGCGGGCTGGCACGCCGTAGGCTGGGTTCGCCGTGGGCTGGGCACGCGGCGGGGCTGGGGGGTGTCCTCTCCAGACCACCCTGAGTCGCATTCCGCCATACCACTCTGGCCCGCCACGAGACTCTGGTTTGCGGCTTCGACTACACGCAGAAGATAGGGGTCTGGAGAGGACACCCCCCAGCCCCACCGCTCTCCCCGTGGCCAACAGCTTCAGACAAATGCTTGAGAGAGTCGCGCGTCGAGACTCTAGGTGCACAGCGTGGAGGAGCGGGTGGGGAGGGGGGCGCTCTCCCGGGACCCGTATCTTCTGCGTGTGGTCGAAGCCGCACACCAACATCTCGTGGCGGGCCAGAGTGGTGCAGCGGAATGCGACTCAGCGTGGTCCCGGGAGAGCGCCCCCCTCCCCACCCGCTCCGTGAAGTAACCGGGAGTGCGACGCGAGAGGTTAGGGGTGCTCGGGAGTTTCGAGGGCGCGAACGCGCCGGGAGAGGGTGACGAGAAGCTTTTGTGTGAGGTCGGGAACTTCGCGCAGGACGCCCTGGAAGTTTTTCCGGTCGATCACGAGCACGCGCAGGGACGTCGCCGCGCGCACGGTCACCGAGCGCGGGCCCCCGTCGAGCAGGCTCATCTCGCCGAAGAAGTCCCCCGGCCTCAGGAACACGCGCTTCTTTCCCGGCTTCTCCACCGCCGCCGAGCCGTCGAGAATCACGAAGAACTCGTCGCCCGGCTGGCCCGCCCGAGTCAACGACGTGCCTGCGGGCACCTCGACCACACGCGAGATATCGGACATCGCGCGCAGCTGCTTCTGCGTGCAGTCGGCGAGCAGGGGGACTTCCTCGAGGTGGCGCATCTTCTCGTCGTGGCTCACGCGGAATCCGCTGGGCTGGGCACGGCGAAGAGCGTCCTTGAGGTCCTGCGGGATCGAACCATCGAGAATTCTGCCTATCAATTCCATGCGGCCTCCTTCAGCGCTAGCGCCGCGCCGGCGGCTTGGCGCTCTTGGTCTTTTCCTCCGAGGGCTTGGCCAGACGATCGCGCTCGTTCTGGAGCGCGCGAACCTCCCGCTCGAGCTTCACCATGCGCTCGTGGGCCAGGGTGGCCTGCAGGCGCAAGTCCTCGGCTTCCTTGTAGACGCGAGTCAGCTCTTTCTGGAGCCGGGCGGCATCACCACGGCTGGTGGACCACCTGACCCACAGTACCGCCACCAGCAAGGCGAGCAACAGGCAGGCGGCGATCAGCGCCCAAGGCCGCCGCGGTGGGCGCTCCTCCATGACCGCGCCTCCGTCCATACCGTCTTCAAGAGTGCGCCCCCTCCGCATGTCACTTTGAGACTAGCATCACGGAGTCGGGCCCCGCCAGAATTTGCTAGAGTTCGAGAGTGATCCCGGGGATTCGCGTGGGCCACGTCACGGATCTGCAGGCACTCACCGGTTGCACCGTCATCCTTCCCGATCAGCCCGCGGTGGGCGCGCTCGAGATTGCCGGGTGGGCGGCCGGCGTGCACGGCATCGAGTTCCTCGATCCGCGTCACCTCGCCCCCACGGTGGACGGCATCGTGCTCGCCGGAGGCAGCGCCTTCGGTCTCGAGGCCGTATGGGGCGCCCTCGCGTACCTGGAGGAACACGGGCGGGGGTTTCCCGTCGGCCGTACCGTGGTGCCGCACGTCGCGGGGGCCATCATCTTCGATCTCAACGTGGGCGACCACCGCGTGCGGCCCGATCGGGCCATGGGCTATGCCGCGTGCGTGGCCGCGCATGCGGGAGCGGTGGAGGAAGGCAGCGTGGGGGCGGGCACGGGAGCAACCGTGGGCAAGCTCTACGGCATCTCGCGCGCCATGCGCGGCGGCCTCGGATGCGCGCGCGTCGACGTGGACGGTGTCGCGGTAGCGGCACTCATGGTCGTGAACGCGGTAGGCGACGTGCGGGATCCCGTCACCGGCCGCCTCCTTGCGGGCGCGCGCGATTCGGCCGAGGGCAGAGAGCTCGTCGGCACCGCGGCCGCTCTCGAGGCGGGGGCCGCGCTTCCGCACTTTCGTCCCGTCAACACGACCATCGGGGTCGTGGCGACCACGGCCGGCCTCGGCAAGGCAGAAGCCGCCCGAATGGCGCGGCTCGGGCTCGAGGGCTTCGAGCAGGCAGTTTCTCCCCCTCACCTGCCGACGGACGGCGACGCCCTCTTCTGTCTCTCCATCGGAGACGAGCGGGCCCGCCTGGACGCCCTCGGCGCAGCGGCCGCCGAAGCCGTGGCCACGGCCATCGCGCGGGCAGTGCTGCACGCGACACCGCTACCGGGACTGCCCGCCGCCGGAGACCTGATCGCCTAGAATTTTGAAAAGGCCCGCCGAGGCTGCGCGGTAGAATCCGCGCTGGAGATGCCTTGAGCCCGATCGGCGCCACCATTCTCCGCGTCCTGCTCGGCTGCACCTACCTCGCCCACGCGTACTACATCTGGGCCGTGCTCACCCCCGAGGCGCTGGCCGGCCTGGTGGACAAGCAGACGGGTCTCTCGATCGGCGGCAATTTCGTCTGGTACCAATTGGTCGCCCATGTCCTCGGGGGATTCATGCTCGTGCCGGGCATCGCCACGCGGTGGGCGGTGGCCGCGAATATCCCCGCCCTCCTCGCCTCGCTGATCGTGCTCCACTTCCACGAGGGGTATTTCCTCCACGCCACGGTGGTGGAGGCCGCGCGAAACACGGGGCGGGTCGCCGGCTACGAGTACACCCTCTTCGTCCTCGTCGCCACCATCGCCCAGTTCTTCCTCGGCACGGGCGCGCTGGGATTCAGCCGCGACCGGTAGCGGGCTAGCGTGACTCTTCCAGCCAGAGCCCGAGGGCTCTGAGGGCGGGCTCGTCGTTGAAGTGGAAGAGACAGGCTGGTGCCGATGACGACAGGTTCCGATGCTGTATCCAATGCCACGGCGGCGCCACCACGCAGTCGCCCTGCTCCCAGGTGAAAGTCTGCTCGTCGATTCTGCTCTCGCCGCGGCCTTCGATCACGTAGAAGACCCCGCTGCCCGTCCGGCGCTCACCGGACGTGCTCTCCCCCGGACGCAGCCACTGCGCCTCGCAGCCGATGGTGCGAAGCGGGAACGTTCCCGTACGCGGATTGACATAGCGAAGGATCACGGATCGCCCGGCAGGCGCGGCGGCCGCCATCGCCGCGAGCGCTTCACGCGTGGTAGTCCACGGCCAGCGCACCTGCGGATAGCCCGTGTCTTCATAGCGCGAGGCGCGCGGCACCATGCCCGCGGTGGTGAACTCATCTTGCGACGAGTCGATGGCGGTGGCGGGAGCCGCCGCCGGACGCATCTTCGACGCCCAGGCCGCCTCGAAGCTCCGCACTAGCGGGATATCGAGCCCGTCGAGCCAGATCACCGGCTCAGTGCCTTCGTGGCCGTGATCGTGCCAGCGCATGGGCGGCGTGATGATGAGATCGCCTGGCTCCATCGCGCACCGGACGCCATCCACGGTGGTGAAGGCGCCCCGCCCCTCCACGATGAGCCTCAGGGCGGCCGGGGTGTGGTGATGGCTGGGCGCCGTCTCACCAGGCAGGATGATCTGTAGCCCGGCGAAGAGGGTGGCGGTGGCCGCGTAGGCGCCGCCCAGGCCGGGATTGCGCAGCACGAGGACGCGGCGCTCCGCCTGCTCCATGGGCACGAGGCGCGCTGCCTCGAGGAGCGGACCTCGCATTTCCGACCAACGCCAGCGATGGGGCACGGCCTGCGTCGCGCGCTCCTGCGGCAAGAGCGCGTGGAGGGCCGTCCACAGGGGCGCGAGGGACAGCCGCTCGAGGCCCGCCGAGTAGTCGGCGGGGAGATTCGGATCGCGAGTCGTCATCGCGGCGGGATTCATGTCGACCTCCATGCGGGTGCCTTCACATCAGCGCCCTTCGTCCTCTGATCCGGCCGGGCGCATCCTGTCGCGGGCGTCCGCCAGGCGCTCGGCCTCCCCCCGTACCTGCGCCAGCCTTCCCGGATCGTGGACAAAGCGCGGCGCCGTCACGTAACCCGACCAGCTCGCCATGTAGCCGGGCCGCGACAGCCCGAGGGCGAAGTCGGAGATCCGGGCGGGGTTCGCGAAATCGGCCATGATGCCGATCTCCTCGAAGATCTGCGGGCGCTTGTCGTCGAGGAGAGCGGCGAGGGCGGTGGGATGCGGTCCATGCGGCAGTCCGACGGGATGGACGGACACCATGCCTTCAGAGAACACGCCGCCCCGGCTGAAGAAGCGCCCGACGTGATAGCCCAAGGTCTCGCAATAGTCGAGATTGTTGTGGAAGAAGGGCACCCACAGCCCTTCCTTCTCGGCCGAGCGCACGGTGAAGACGCAGATATAGCAGCCGGGCAAGATGAAGACGGTGTGACCCGAGGGCGGTACGTGCGAGCGATCGGCGACGAGCGGTCTCACGTCCTCCACCGCGAACTTGTACGGCAGGTACGTGCCGCGCCAGCCCACGGCGTCGAACGGGTGCGTCGGATGCACCCGGCGCGCGTAGGTCCCGTCTGTCTTGGAGATGATCTCGAAACGCCCCGCCTCGTTGCGCGTGTCGAGCGAGCGGGGAAACTTGTAGTCGCTCCGGCTGTGGGTCAGGAACTGGCCGGTGGTGACCGCCTCGGCCTTCTCCGGATCGCCCGTGAAGCTCTCATAGACCCAGTAGTATTGCGGACCCGCGTCCAGCTCGAAGCGATGGGTGATGCCCTTGGGCACGATCAGGAAATCGCCCTTGCCGTAGGCGAGGGGGCCGAACGTCGTCTCGAGCGTCCCCGAGCCTTCATGGATGAAGAAGACGAGGGTGGCCGAGTGATGCTCGAAGAAGTAGTCCATGGGCGCGGTGGGCGCGGTCACGTTCATGGCCGAGGTGGCGTTGGCGATCAGCCGACCCAGGCCTCGGTAGACGTCGCGCGAGGGCTCGGGCTCCATCATGCCCAGGGCGTGATGAACGCCGCCCACGGGGCGGAGGGGCGACTCCCAGTGCGGCGCGAAGCTCGCGCCGTCGAGGAGCCGGCTCTCCTCGGCCAGCCAGTTGGTGGGAGGATAGAGATGGTAGGTGTGACTGACCTTGCCCGCGAAGCCGCCGCGCCCATGCTCCTGCTCGTAGACGTGACGCAGGAGGGGACCGGCATGCGGCGCGCGCGGCACGATACCGACCTCGGGGATACCGCTGAAGTACTCGAACTTTTCCATGGCGACCTCCGGCTACACCGTGGCGAAGAAGCGCGCGGGGGCACCCTCGGTGCCCGCGATCTTGTAGAAGGGCGCCGCGAAGTCGACGCGACGACGCGGCAACGCGCCGAGATTGGTCAGTCCTTCCATGATGACCACGCCCGCGCCGAGGATGACCCGGTGCATGGCGAAGTCCTCCGAACCGAAATCGGGCAGGCGGGCGCAGTATTCCTCGAAGAAGTCGAAGCCGATGTTCTTGGGCCCCCGGTTCACCAGCCACTGCGCGCTCTCGGGCGGAAAGTACGGCGACTGGGTGAAGTAGTCGGGCCAGGTCCCGTACATCTTGTCCGTCCAGTCCGTGCGCAGGAGCACGATGTCCCCGCGCTTGACGTCGTCGGCCCCGCTCTTCTTGAGATCGTCGATAGTGACGGGGTGATTCGGACCGACCCAGGACAAATCCACCACGAGCGCGTCGCCCATCACCTGGTCGAGGGAAATCTCGGCGGTGGTGATGCCGTTCTTGAAGACGTGCAGGGGCGAGTCGATGTGCGCTCCGGTGTGGAGGCTCTGGTGCACGCTCGACACCTGCCAGAAGCCGGGGCCCCGGTTATGCGGCGTGACCTCGAGACGCATATTGGTGGAGGGCGGACTCATGGTGCTCGAATCCACGGTGACGGAGAGATCGACGAAGCGGCCCATGCGGTCCCCTTTCCCGGCGCCCAAGACTAGCATCGGCGCTCCGTGTATGCTATCCGTCCGATCGATTCCGGCAAAGGGAGCGTTCCATGCGGCTCGAGGGGAAAGTGGTCGTCGTGACGGGCGCGGCCAAAGGCATAGGCGCGGCCATCGTGGAGGTATGCGTCCGCGAAGGGGCCAAGGTCGCGGCCCTCGACCTCGACGGCGCCGGCGTGGAGAGGCTGGCCACCGCGCTGCGCGGGCGGGGCGCGGACGTGCTCGCCCTCTCCGCCGACGTGACACGATCGCCGGACATCAGCCGCGCCTTCGAGGCCGTGCGCGAGCGCTGGGGCCGCGTGGACGTCCTCGTCAACAACGCGGGAGGCTTCGCGGTGATTCGCTCCACCGAGGAGATCCCGGAGGAGGAGTGGAACGCCATCGTGGCCTCGAACCTCACGAGCGTCTTCCTCTGCACCAAGGCCGTGCTCCCGATCATGAAGCGCCAGCGCTACGGCCGCATCGTGAACCTCGCCTCCGTGGTGGGCCGCGCCGGCGCCGTCCGCGTGACCTCACACTACGCGGCGGCCAAGGCCGGCGTGATCGGCTTCACCCGTCACCTCGCCCTCGAGGTCGGCGCCGACGGCATCACCGTCAACGCGGTGGCGCCGGGAACCACCGCCACCGAGCGCGTGCTCAAGGCCCGTACGCCGGAGGAAACGAGACGGGTCGCCGAGGCCATTCCCGTGAAGAGGCTCGGTGAGCCGGGAGAGATCGCGGAGGCCGTCGTCTTCCTCGCCTCCGATGCGGCAGCTTTCATCAATGGCGCCACTCTCGACGTCAACGGCGGTCAGGTCATGGTATGAGGGCATGAACGCCGCTCTCCTCGCGGATGCCCGCCGCGAGCTCGGGCAGATGCCGGCCGTGCTCGACGGTCTCCTCGGCGGTCTCGACGCCGAGGGCGCGCGCACGCGTCCTGCCCCCGCCGAGTGGTCTCCGGTGGAGATCGTCTGCCATCTGCGCGACGAGGAAACCGAGGATTTCGGCGCCCGCCTTCGCGTGATCCTGAGCGGCGCGGACAACTTCGTGCGCATCGAGCCCGAGCGCTGGGCCGAAGAACGCCGTTATCGCGAGGCGAGTCTCCAGGAGGCCCTGGAGGCGTTTCGCGCGCGCCGCGCGGACAGTCTCGAGCTCCTTCGTTCCATCGCGCCGGAGGCGCTCGACGGATCGCGCTCTCACGGTCGGCTCGGCCGGCTCTCGGGCCTCGACCTCGTGGCGGCGTGGGTCGCCCATGACCGCATCCATCTGGCCCAGCTCGCTGCGACCCTCGCCCGCGTGTGGACCCTGCGCTGGGCGCCCCTTCGAACCGAGTACGCGGGCCCTATTCCGTACCCGCCGGACGCAAAGAGCTGAGCAACGTATCCGCCGCGTATGGGGCCCGTTGCCATCGCTCGCGTGCCGTGCTACTTGTCACGCGGTCGCGCGACATTCTCGCCAAGGAGGCGCGCATGCGGAGGCTCTCCGTTGTCACGCTCATCGCGGTCGCCGCCGGAATTCTCATGGCCGCCGGCGCGGCCCGGGCGCAGAAGGCGCCGATCAAGGTCGGGCTCATCCTGCCCGAGACGGGTCCCCTCGCCGCCAACGGCAAGGACATGGCCAACGGGATGCAGCTCTTTTTCGAGGAGCAGGGGTTCAAGCTCGCGGGACGCGAGATCAAGCTCATCACCGAGGACGACGAGGGCAAGCCTCCCACGGGCCTCGCCAAGGCGCGGAGCCTCGTGGAGAGCCAAGGGGTGCATGTGCTGGTGGGGCCGCTCTCCGCCGCCGTCGGCTACGCGGTGGCCGGCTACGTGAACGACAAGAAAGTGCCCACCATCTTCCCCATCGTCTCCGCGGAAGACATCACCCAGCGCAAACGCAGCCCCTACATCATCCGCACGGGCTGGTCGAGCGCCCAGCCCTCGCAACCCTTCGGCAAATGGGTGTACGACAACCTGGGCTACCGGAAGATCGCGATGATCGGCTACGACTTCGCCTTCGGCTGGGAGGTGGCGGGAGGCTTCCAGCGTACCTTCGAGGACGCGGGCGGCCAGGTAGTGCAGAAGCTCTGGCCGCCGCTGAACACCGCCGACTTCGCGCCCTATCTCGCCCAGCTCCGCCGCGACGTGGACGCGGTCTTCTGCGTCTTTTCCGGAGCGGACGCGCTCCGCTTCGCCAAGCAGTACTCGGAGGCCGGGCTCAAGGGAAAGCTGCCCCTCATCGGCGGTGGCACCTTCACCGACGAGCACGTGCTCCGCACCATGGGCGACGAGGTGCTCGGGGTGGTGACCGCGCTCCACTATTCAGCCGCCCTCCCGAGCCCCGCGAACAGGAAGTTCGTCCAGGCTTACGAGGCCAAGTACAAGCAGGTGCCGTCGTACTACTCGGAGGGCTCCTACGTCGGCGGTCTCGCCCTCAAGGCCGCCCTCGAGGCGACGGGCGGCGACATCGAGAACGTCGAGAAGTTCCTCGGCGCCATGCGCCGCGTCGATCTCTCGGAGGCGCCCCGGGGCCCCATCCGCTTCGACGACTACGGCAATCCGGTCGAGAACATCTACGTGCGCAAGGTCGAGCGCGTCGGGGGCAGGCTTCAGAACACGGTGATTCACACCTTCCCCAGCGTTTCCCAGTTCTGGACCTTCAAGCCCGAAGAGTTCCTCAAGAACCCCGTCTACTCGCGCGACTACCCCCCATGCAAGCACTGCTAATTTCCTCCCTCTCCCCCACCGGGGGAGAGGGCCAGGGTGAGGGGGCACTCCCATGCCCACCATCGGCGTAGTCGGCCTCGGTCTCCTCGGCCACGCCGTATCCATGCGCCTGCTCAAGGCCGGTCACGCCGTGATCGGCTTCGATGTCCTGCCGGAGAAGGTCGCCGCCCTCGAAGCCCTGGGAGGAAAGGCCGCCGGGTCGGCGGCTGCTGTCGCCAAGTCGGCGGAGGCGGTCTGCACGCTCCTGCCTTCGCTCGCCACGGCGGAGTCGGCCATCGTCGGCCGCCATGGCGTGCTCGCGGGCGCGCACACCGGCCTCGCGGTGATCCAGATGAGCACGATCTCCCCCGCCCTGACCGAAAAGCTCGCGCGGAGCGTCACCGCGCGTGATGTCGGCTTTCTCGACTGCCCGGTCAGCGGCACCAGCAGCATGGTCGAGCGCGGCGACGGGATCTTCTTCGTGGGCGGCGAGCGCGCCCTCTACGAGCGCTGGCGCCCTGTGCTCGAGAGCGTTCTCCCGCGAGCCGTGCTCGTGGGCAGAGTGGGTCAGGCCATGACCCTCAAGCTCGTGGCCAATCTGCTCGTCGCGCTCCACAGCGCCGCGGCCGCCGAGGCCCTCACCCTCGCCCGCAAGGCCGGGCTCGACCTCGACATCGCCCTCGACGTGCTCAACTCGAGCGCCGCGACCTCCTCCATGCTCAAGGTGCGCGGGCCCATGATCCTGCGGGGCGATTTCCCCGCGCAGATGAAGCTCGACCTCTTCATGAAGGACATCCACCTGATGCAGGAGACGGCCACCGCCGTCGGCGCGCCCCTTCCCTTCACCGACCTCGCGGAGCGCCTGTATGCCGCGGCCCAGGCGGCCGGTCACGGCGGCGAGGACCTCGCGGTCGTGGTGACCGCGCTTGACCGCTCCACGGCGCGACGGCCCAAGCCGCGTCGCTCAAAAGCGGGGTCGCGCCGAGGCGGCCGGGCCACCGTGAAGAAAAGCCGGCGGCGGCCCCGAGCGAAGTAGCGCGTCAGGTCCTGGAGAGAAAATCCAGGAGGGCGCCGAGGAAGGCGTCCGAGTCCTCGACCACCGCGCAGTGCATGCATCCCGGAAGCACGAGGAGCTCGGAGCCCGCGATGCGCTCGTGGATGACGCGGGCCATGCCCGGGGGAGTCCCCGGATCCTCCTCACCGACCACCACGAGGGTCGGGTGGCGAATGGCACCGATCCGCTCCGTCAGGTCGACGAATCCGATGGCGCGGATGGCCGCGGCATAGCCCCGCGGATCCGTGTGGCGGAGCATGGCGGCGATGCGCTCCACTTCCTTGTGATGCGCGACGCGATACACCTCCGTGAACCATATCGCCAAGGTGCGACCGACCAGCGACGGCGACATGCCCTCGCTTTCCGCGACGCGTAGGCGGTCTTCCCACATCGGGCGCACCGCCGGGCCATAGCAGGCGGTGGTATCGCAGAGCACCAGGCTCTTGATCCGCTCCGGTCGCCCCAGCGCTGCCGTCATGCCGATGAGCCCGCCCATCGAGACGCCGACGAAGTGGGTGTCCGTGATGCCGAGCGAATCCAGGAGCTCGAAGAGATCCGAGGACATCTGCTCGAGGGTGTAGGGCCCCGCGGGAACTTCGGATGCGCCGTGGCCTCGAACGTCGTAACGCAGGACGCGATAACGCTGCGTCAACACCGCGGCGTGGTCGTCCCACAAGGCGAGGGTCGCGCCCAACGGATGCGTGAGCGTCAGCACGGGCGCCCCGGGTGGACCTTCGAGGCGGTAGTTGGTCCGCATGCCGTCTCTCCGTTATCTGAAGCGGGGCATGACCTCTCGGGCGAAAAGCTCCATGGAACGGCGCACCCGCTCCTGGGAGAGGCCCCCGAAGTTCATCCAGCACATCACCTGCCCCACTCCCAGGTCGCGCATTTCCGCGATGTGCCGGGCTACGGTGTCAGGCGAGCCGAAGGCGAGGGTCTCGGCCACGAGGCTCTCCCAGGTGATCCGGGCCAAGCGCTCTTCCATGGCGCGGAAGCCGGGCTGCAGCGAAGGATGCGCATCCTGAATGCGACCGGGGAGGACGAACCTGCGGAACGAGTCCTGGTACCAGAGCTCGGCGTCCTTGGCCTCCGCGAGGGCCGTCGCGTCTGTCTCCGCGACGTAGATCTGGCGCGAGACGCCCCAGCGCGAGAGGAGGCCCGCGACTTCCTCCGGGCTCCGTCCGGATTTCTTCAGCGCTTCGACGTAGGTGTCCCGGTTGGCCACGAGCTGGCCCACGGGCCCGAAGAGGACGGAGTTGAGCATGGGCCAGCCCCGGAGGGCCGTGTTCTCGATACCGTCCTTGGTGACGCAGACCTGGTAGAGCGGCGGATGCGGCCGCTGCGTGGGTTTGGGAATGACGGACACCTCGGGTACCTGGAAGAACCGCCCGTCATAGGAGAAGCGATCCTCGGTCCACGCCCGCTGCATGATCTCCACCGCCTCGTCGAAGCGCTCGCGGCTCTCCTCCTGCGGCACGCGGTACCCGCGGAACTCCGCGGGGCGGTTGCCGCGCCCCACCCCGACGTCGAGGCGGCCGTTCGAGATGATATCCACCAGCGCCATCTGCTCGGCGAGCCGGAGCGGGTGGTGAAAGGGCAGGATGGCCGCGGCGAGGCCGATGCGAATGCGCCGGGTGCGCGAGGCGGCGGCGGCGGCGAGGGCGGCCGGATCGACGGAGAGACCGTAGTCGATGAAGTGGTGCTCGGTGAGCCAGATCTCGTCGAAGCCCAGCTCCTCCGACCACTCGATTTGCTCGAGCTCACGGCGGATGATGTCGTCGTGCCGGTGTCCGGGTGGAGCCTGGAAGAAGTAAAAGGTACCGAAACGCATCGGACGGAACCTCCTCAGCTCACCCCAAGATAGCGCGACTTGACCTCCTCGTTGGCGAGAAGCTCGTGGGGCCGCGCGGAGTGGACGATCTGGCCGCGGCTCAGGATGTGCGTACGATCCGCCACGGAGAGGGCGAGGGGTAAGTTCTGCTCCACGAGGAGGATCGACAGGCCCTCGCGCTTGAGCTCTTTGATCACCCGCCCCACCTCGAGCACGAGGAGGGGCGCCAGGCCCTCCGTCGGCTCATCGAGGAGGAGCAGGTCGGGATTGGTCATGAGGGCTCGGCCGATGGCCAGCATCTGCTGCTCGCCCCCGGAAAGCTTGTTGGCCCGGTTGCCGCCGCGCTCGTGGAGTCGCGGAAACAGCTCGTGGACCCGATCGAGGGTCCACGGCCCGCGGCCGCTCCGCGCCACCTCGAGATTCTCCCGCACGGTCAGAGAAGGAAAGACGCGCCGCCCCTGGGGCACGAGCGCCATCCCGCTCTCCACCATCCGGTAGGGTGGCCACCGCGTGATGTCCTGGCCCTTGAAGCGAACGCGGCCGCGCCGGGGCGGCGTGAAGCCGATGATGGAGCGGATGAGCGTCGTCTTGCCCATGCCGTTGCGGCCAAGGATGCCCAGGACCTCGCTCGCCGCCACCCGGAGTGAGATGCCCTGGAGCACATGGCTCTCGCCGTAGTACGTGTGCACGTCCTCGACGTCGAGCACTTCGCCCCCCTCAGGCACCGAGATAGATCTCCCTCACCTGCGGGTCGGCCCTCACCTCGTCGCGCGAGCCGTCGGCGATGACACAGCCGTAGTGCAGCACGGTGACCCGCGGCGACAGCTCGAGGGCGATGTCCATGTCGTGCTCGATCATGAGCACGGTGATGGCGGGGTCGAGGCGCCGGAGGAGCCCGGCCATGAGTCGCGACTCGGCGGGCGAGAGACCGGCCGTCGGCTCGTCGAGGAGGAGCAGGCGCGGGCGCCCGCCGAGAGCGAGCGCGATCTCGAGCTGGCGCTGCTCGCCGTGGGACAAGTTTCTCACCACGGCGTCTGCGACACCGGCGAGCCCGACGGAGTCCAAAGTCGCCCGCGCCCGGGCCTGGAGATCGCCGAAGGCGCCCGCCGGCCGCAGCATGGCAAAGCGGCTCGACGTGTGCGCCTGGTTGGCGAGCAGGGCATTCTCCAGCACCGTCAGGTCGGGAAACAGGTTGGTGATCTGAAAGGTGCGCGCGAGGCCCTGCGCGGCGCGGCGATGGGCGGAGGCGCTCGTCACGTCGCGGCCGAAGAGGGTGATCCTGCCCGAGCTGACCGGCAGCGCCCCCGAGATGAGATTGAACAACGTGGTCTTCCCCGCGCCGTTCGGGCCGATGAGGGCGCGGCGCTCTCCGGGCCGGACCTCGAGGGCCACGCCGTCCACCGCGCGCAGACCGCCGAAGTTCTTGGTCACCCCCTGCAACCTGAGAGCCAGCTCCTTGCTCATAGAATCTCCCTCGCCCCCTCCGGGGGCGAGGGCAGGGTGAGGGGGTGTGCATTCCCCGCGTTCATGGAATCGCCCCTCACCCCTGCCCTCTCCCCGGAGGGGAGAGGGAGCCAGGCGCTAGCAGTACTTGCACGGGGGGTAGTCGCGTGTGTAGAGCGGCTGCTTCAAGAACTCCTCGGGATTGTATTTCCAGAACTGGCTGACCGCGGGATAGGTGAAGATCACGGAGTTCTGGAGCTGGCCACCCACCCGCTCGACCTTGCGCACGTAGATGTTCTGGATGGGATTGCCCCACTTGTCGATGACTACGGGTCCGCGCGGAAAATCCTTGAGCTCCACCTTCTTGAGGGCGCCGAGAAAAGCCTCGCGGTCCTCCACCTTGCCGTTGATCGCCTTGATGGCCTCGACGATCCAGCGCATGTTCGTGTAGCAGGTCTCCGCGTAGTACGAAGGGATCTTGCCCGCCTTGGCTTCGAAGGCCTTGGCGTACTTCTTGTTGGCGGGATTGTCGAGGGCGGCAGAGTAGTGGAGCGCGGTGTAGACACCGAGGGCCTCATCGCCCATCTGCGGCAGCACCGACTCGTCGGTGACGGTGCCGTTGCCGATGAGGGGGATCTTGGCCTTCAGCCCCGTCTCCGCGTACTGCTTCACGAACTGCAGCGAGCCGCGTCCAAAGAAGACGGCGAAGACGGCGTCGGCGTCGGGCTTGATCTGGGCGATGAACGGCGAGAAGTCGGTGGTGTTGAGCGGCGTCCAGATCTTCTGGATGATCTGCCCGCCCTGCTCCTCGAAGGTGCGCTGAAAGCCCCCCACCGTCTCCCAGCCGAAGGCGTAGTCGAACCCGATCGTGGCGACCTTCTTGTACTTGAGGTTCCTGGCGACCCACTCGCCGAACGCGTGCATCGACTGGCTGCTGTTCCAGCCCGTGCGTACCACCCACTTGGCGGGCTTGCGCTGGGTCAGGTCGTCGGAGGACATGACCGGATAGGTGGTGGGAATCTTCGCCGCGTCGGCGAAGGGATGAAGCGCGTAGCCCGTGGAGGCGAGGAGCCCGCCCGTGAGAATGGCCACGTGGTCCTGGTCCACGAGCTTCCGCGCCTTGGTCAGCGCGGTGGCGGTGACACCCTCGGTGTCCTCCACGATGAGCTCGATCTTCCGCCCCGCCACCTGGCGATTGATCTCGTCCAGGTAGAGCTCGGTGCCGGCAAGCATGTCCTTGCCGAGCGCGGAGGCGGCGCCGGTGAGCGGCACGAGCAGCCCGATCTTGATGGGGCCGCTCTGGGCCCGGGCGGAGCCGGGGACCGTGCCGGCGAGAACGACGGCCACGGTCAGGATCAATCGCATGACTCGAGCACGCATGTAGGCCTCCCGGTCTCAGCGCCGCTGGCGGCGAAACGCGCCCACGACGCCGTACGGGGCAAAAAGGATGACGCCGATGTAGACGGCGCCCAGGATGAGGAGCCAGCGCTTGGTGTACACGCTCACGAAGTTCTTGAGGAACACGATGATACCGGCGCCGAGCACGGGCCCGATCAGGGTGCCGGGGCCGCCGAGCGCGGTCATGAGGAGCGCTTCGACCGAGGTCACGAGCTGCACGTCGGTGGGGCCGACGAAGCCGTTGTAGTAGGCCCAGAGCACGCCGGCCACCCCCGCGAAGACGCCCGCGATCACGAAGGCGAGATACTTGTGGAGCCACACGTTGTAGCCGAGGGCCTCCATGCGCGACTCGCTGCCGCGAATGCCCTTGAGTCCGAGCCCGAAGGGCGACATCACGAGCAGTCCCAGGAGGGTCCACGATACGGCCGCCGTCACCAGGGCGAAGTAGAAGAACGGCAGCGGCGCGCTCAGGCTCAACGCGCCGAGCTCGGGCCGCGGCACTCCGGATACGCCGTTGTCTCCCTTGGTCAGCGACACCCACCGGAAGGCGAGCCCCCACACCACCATGCCGAGGGCAAGTGTGATCATGAGGAAATAGGTGCCGCGGGCGCGGATGGCCACGACCCCGAACACGGCCGCGGTGACCGCGGCGAGGGCAATGCCCACCGCCGCGCAGCCAAGGAGTCCCACCTGCCGCTCGGTGGCGAGCAGGGCGACCGCATAGGCCGCGACGCCGAAGTACGCCGCCTGGCCCAGCGAGGGCAGTCCCGTATAGCCGAGGAGCACGTCGAGGCTCATGGCGAGAATGCCGAAGATGAGCGCCTGGGTGATGAGCGTGAGCGGATAGGCGGGCAGCACCGGCCCGAGGGCGGCCAGCACGCCGATGATGATGGCGGCGGCGAGGGCGCGCCGTCGGATCACGCGTTCGAGCGCGCCGAGGGCATCAGGCCCGGCCGAAGAGCCCGGTGGGGCGAATGGCGAGGATGAGGGCCATGGGCGCGAAGAGGGTGAAGTAGGCCAGCTCGGGGAAGAGCGCCTTCCCGAAGTTGTCGAGAAGGCCGACGAGCAGGCTGCCCGCCATTGCCCCAGGCAGGCTTCCGAGGCCGCCCACGATGACCACCACGAAGGCGTACGGGAGCACCTCGAAGTCGGCCCCCGGATAGACGCCGAGGAAGCCCGCGCCGATGACACCGCCGAGGGCGGCCAGGGCGGCGCCCAGGCCGAAGACGGCCAGCGAGATGCGCGGCACATTGATCCCCACGCCCTGCGCCATCTCACCGTCGTCGACGGCGGCGCGGATCATGGCGCCGGCCCGCGTGCGGTCCAGCAAGAGCCAGAGCCCCAGGCCTACCGCGACAGCCACACCCACGATGAAGATGCGATAGATGGGAAACACGGCGCCCCCCACGCGCAGCCCGCCGGAGAGCGCGGCGGGCACGGGCAGGTTATAGGGATCGCCGCCCCAGATCAGAAGCGCCAGATCCTGGAAGATCAGCGCGAAGCCGATGGTCATGAGCACCTGTCCCAGGTCCTGACCACGCAGGCGACGGAGGAAGAAGCGCTCCATGGCCATGCCGATCAGAGCAATGGCGACGGTGGCGGCCACCACGGACATGGCGAAGCTCCGGGTGCGCAGGGCCACGGTCAGACCGAGATAGCCACCCAGCATGAAGTAGGAGCCGTGGGCCATGTTGACGATGCGCATGACGCCGAAGATGAGGGACAGGCCGCTCGCGAGGAGAAAGAGGAGCGCGCCGTAGGAGAGGCCGTTGAAGGTCTGGACAACCCAGAAGTCCGGCCGCACGCCGTCCTTACTCCAGGTGCAACATGCGGGCGGCGTTGCTCCGGACGACGCGCTCCTGGTCCTTGCGGCTGAGCCCGGTCGCCTTGGCCTGGATGATGGTGAGCGGGCGCTCGAGGCCCATGTCGAAACAGAAGTCCGTGCCGAGCATCACGCGATCCGCTCCTACGGTGGCGACGAGATAGCGGAGAGCCGGCGCGTCGTGGCTGATGATGTCGTAGGTGAAGCGGCGGAGATAGGCGCTGAAGGATTTTTTCGCCACGCCCTTGGTCTCCGGCCTCACGCCCTGCCCGTGACGCAGCCGCCCGTGCAGATAGGGCAAAGCGCCACCCGCATGAGGCAGGCAGACGGTGAGCTTGGGTAGCCGGTCGAGCACGCCCCCGAACACCAGATGCGCGGCGGCGATGGCAGTGTCGAACGGATTGCCGAGGAAATTGTTGAGGTAATAGGGGGCGAGCCGCTCCGCGCCGACCACCTGGAGCGGATGCAGGAGCACGGGCAAGCCCAGCGCGGCCGCGCGCTCGAAGATCGGGAAGAACTCCGGATCGGACAGCTCGCGGCCCCCCACGTTGGTGCCCATGTAGACGCCGCGGATGCCGGGCAGCGTGGCCGCGCGCTCCAGCTCGGCGAGCGCGCGCGGCCTATCCTGGAGGGGCACCATGGCGCAGGCCACGAAACGGTTGGGGTGCGCGACGTGCGCCGCGCTCGCCTCATCGTTCCACACGGCGGCCAGCCGCGCACCGGTGGCGCCGTCGGCCCAGTACACCATGGGCGCGGTGAGGGAGAGCGCCTGCACGGCCACACCCTGGCGATTCATGGCCCGGATGCGGAGACCGAGGTCCCAGTAGCGCGCGTCGAGCGGCGCGGTGCGGGAGCCCCCCACCACGAGCACGGGGCCCTTCGGATTCGAGCGGTCCACGCTCGCGCCGAAAGAGGCGCCGGCCTCTTCGATCACACGGATGAAGCTCTCCGGAAAAAAGTGCGCGTGGACATCGACGCCGGCCGGCTTGACCATCGGACGGGGATTCTACTCTCAATGCCCTGGCGATGGTAGTCTCTAGGTCGCGGGGAGCTGGGTCGGCCGCCATCCGGGAGCGCCCGTGAAGGAGGACGCAGTGAAATTACCGCGCGACAGATTCGACTACTCGCCCATCGTGGATCGCCGCCCCTGGAAGCTGCCCAAGGGCGCGCGCATCGCGGTGTGGACCATCGTGAACATCGAGGAGTGGGACATCGAGAAGCCGATGGCCCGCCAGTATCTGACCGCGCCGCAGGGCGTGGCCACCGTGCCCGACGTGCCCAACTGGGCGTGGCACGACTACGGCATGCGCGTGGGCTTCTGGCGCCTGCTCGAGGCCCTCGAGAAGCACAAGATCCGCGCGACCACGGCCATCAACGCCCACGTGGTCGAGTCCTATACGCCGGTGGCGCAGGCCATGCTCGACGCGGGATGGGAGTTCATGGCCCACGGCGTGATCCAGGGCGCCATGCATCTCCTGCCCGACCAGCGCGCGGCCATACGCCAGTCCATCGAGATGGTCAAGACGTTCACGGGCAAGAAGCCCAAGGGCTGGCTGGGGCCGGGCCTCACCGAAACCTGGGAGACGCTCGACCATCTCGCCCAGGAGGGCATCGAATACGTCTCCGACTGGGTCAACGACGACCAGCCGTATCCCATCCGCACCACGGCGGGACCACTCGTCTCGGTGCCCTACTCCATCGAGCTGAACGACATCCCGATGATGGTGATCCAGCACCACACATCCTCCGAGTGGCTGCAGCGGGCCAAGGACCAGTTCGACCGCCTCTACGCCGAGGGCGCCAAGAACCCGCGGGTGATGGCCCTCGCCGTGCACCCCTACATCTCGGGCGTGCCGCACCGGATCAAGTACTTCGAGGCGGTATACGATTACATGCGGAAGAAGAAGGGCGTGTGGTTCACCACTGGCGAAGACATCTACGAATGGTATAAATCACAGCAATGACACGCCGGGGCAAGGTCATACCCTTTCCGAAGTCGCCGCCCGCGCCCGAGCCGCCCTCGGGCCTGGTCGAGGTGCGCCGCTGCCGCGACCAGGCGGAAGCCCTTGTCGTCCAGGCGCTCCTCGACGGCGACGGCATCCCCGCCGTCATGCGCGGTCAGCTCGTCCAGTCCGTGCACCCGTTCAGCGTCGGCAATGCCGGTGCGGTCACACTTCTCGTGGCCGCGATCGACGCCGAGCGGGCCCGCCGCCTCCTCGCCCGCGTCTAGCTTTCCGCCCGGGTCTGGCGCGGTGCGTTCCGCCACTCTCCTTCGCGCGGGGCCGTCCGGCGCTGCCGAGGTGTATCATCCGCTCGCCAGGTCTAGGCGCTCCGTTGTGAACGATGGCGAATGGAGGATGCCAGCGTATGAACCGGCCCGACCTGCTCGCATCTCTCCTTGCCGCCACCGGCGATCTGCAACCCACCGCCGAGACAACCGTCGCTGAGCTGAACGATCTCCGGCGTGCGCTCCTCGACAGCCTCGCGCAGACCGCCGGGCGCGTCGATGCTGAATCGGCCCCCCCATCGGCGGATGCCCGCCTGACCGCCGAGCTTCAATACTTGATCGCTCAGCACCTCTCCGCGCCCCCCGCCGACACTCCCGTCCGCCTCGTGCGTCGCGAGTCCCCGCTGCGGCTGGCGATCGATCCCGCTCTCCCGGAATGGTCGACCGCGCTCGCCCCCGCGCGAACGTTCGGCCCTTTTGCCGATAGCGCGGGCCGGCTCATCTGGCACGACCTCTTCACCACGTCGAAGCAGCTTCACGTCCGCCGAAGCGTCAACGGCGAGGATTTCCTTCTCCTGCCGTTCGCGACGCCCCGCCGTCTGGCCCGGCCGGCAGCCCGGGTGAACATCACGATCCCCGCCGGCTCGATCTGGATCGCCGCCCGTCTCTTCTCCGCGAGCGCGCCCGCCGGAGGATACGCTGGCGTTCGAATCAAGGGCGGCACCCTCACCATCGGGAGCAACGATCGCGTCTCCAACGACGTGCTGGTGGTGCAGCCTGCCGAGACGATCACGCTCAGA
>Ga0137363_10000094_pt1 | contig 44798 bp, 36 predicted proteins | sample MadtaG_FD_104800 | JGI IMG/M metagenome (GOLD analysis project Ga0137363, IMG submission 104800) | Vadose zone soil microbial communities from Angelo Coast Range Reserve, California, USA - Mad1_115_16 metaG | ecosystem: Environmental > Terrestrial > Soil > Vadose zone | place: USA: California...
ACGGCTTCGGAATCGGCGGCAATCATTTCGTGCACACGATGCGCCGCAATGTGGACCTGCTCTACATCGTCATGGACAACCAGATTTACGGCCTCACCACGGGCCAGACTTCGCCGACCAGCCGCGTGGGGATGAAGACGAAAAGCATGCCCTTCGGCAACATCGAAGCACCGATTAATCCCATTTCCCTGGCTCTCGCCGCAGGCGCCACGTTCGTTGCCCGCGGTTACAGCGCCGAGCAGAAGCACCTCACGGAACTAATCAAGCAAGGTATCGAGCATCCTGGCTTCTCGTTCCTGGACGTCTTCAGTCCCTGCGTCACGTATAATCACGACAATACCTATCAATGGTTTCGTCCGCGCGTGAAGAAGCTCGAAGACGACTCCGCTCATGACCCTACCAACTGGTTGACCGCCATGGAGAAATCACTCCTCTGGGGGGACGAGATCCCCATCGGGAAATTCTTCGAGCGCACCGACGTGCCTACCTTGCACGGCGCCGAGCCGGTCCTGGACGATGGCCCGCTGATCCATCGCGGCCTGCGTGTCCCTACCGACGCGGCTCGCTCGTTCGTCGAAGAGTTAATGTAGCCATACGGCCGACGGTTGCCGCCAGGGCTCTAACACTTCAAACGGTGTTCCTGCGCGTGATTGGTTTTGATGAATGGCATTCCCGGGACCCGACCCGCCACGGGCCGATTCCGATTTCACAATAGAGGAGAGAAAACCATGATGATGGACTGGAACCAGTACCACAAGGAAATCGGTGCCCGAATCGGCGACCTGATGAAGCTCTCGCCGGACACTGTTCGGGGCTACCAGATGCTGTCTGCAGCCGGGTCGAAGACGAATCATCTCGATGAAAAGACGCGCCAGTTGATCTCCCTCGCTGTGGCCGTTACCACTCGCTGCGACGGTTGCATTGTGGTGCACACCGACGCGGCGCTGAAAGCGGGCGCCAAGAAAGAAGAGATCGCCGAAGCGCTTGGAGTTGCCGTGGGCATGAACGCCGGCGCAGCGCTGGTTTATTCCACCCGCGTGCTCGACGCCGTGGACGCAAAGTCGGCGCAAGTCCACGGCGCCTAACGCGGACTAATCGTAATACTCCTGCCCGAGGTGTGTAATGAGGTCCTCGCCCTTCATCCAGCGAAGCGTGTTCTTCAACTTCATGGACTGAATGAAGAGATCGTGCTCCGGGTACAGTCCCGGCGCGGTCATCGGCGACTTGAAATAAAAGCTGAGCCACTCTTGAATACCGCGCATTCCCGCGCGCTGCGCCAGGTCGAGGAACAGCACGAGATCAAGCACGATCGGGGCGGCCAGAATGGAATCGCGGCAGAGGAAGTCCACCTTGATTTGCATCGGATAGCCGAGCCATCCAAAGATGTCGATGTTATCCCAGCCCTCTTTGTTGTCACCGCGCGGCGGGTAGTAATTGATGCGCACCTTGTGGCACATCTTGCCGTAGAGCTGCGGGTACAACTGCGGCTGGAGGATATATTCCAGCACACTGAGCTTGGACTCTTCCTTGGTCTTGAAGGAGCCTGGGTCCTCCAGAACTTCTCCGTCACGGTTGCCGAGAATGTTGGTGGAGAACCAGCCTTCAAGCCCCAGCATGCGTGCCTTGAAGCCCGGCGCGAGAATGGTTTTCATCAATGTCTGACCGGTCTTGAAATCCTTTCCGCAGATGGCCACGTTATTGTCGTGCGCGAGCTTCTGAATCGCGGGGATGTCCACGGTCAGGTTGGGCGCGCCGTTAGCGAAAGGCACGCCGCTGGTCACGGAGGCCCAGGCGTACAGCATCGATGGCGCGATCGTTGGGTGATTGGACTTCATCGCCTCGATGAATTTTTCCGGCGTAGAGTGCACGTCTTCGGGCTTGACGAAGGATTCCGTCGAACCGCACCAGCAAGTCACCAGCCGCGAAGCGCGCGAAGTCTTGCGGAAGTTGGCGATGTCTTCCTTGATCTGCAGCGCCAGCTCGTACTTGTTCTTGCCTTTCTTGATGTTGGGCCCGTCGATCAGCTTCACGAAATCGTGGTCGAACGCCGCCTTCATCGGCTTGATGGTGGAAAGAAAAGACTTCACCTTTTCCAAGTCCTGCGGATTCAGGACACCGGCATTCGCCGCAGACTGGTAAGCGTTGTCCTTGAAAATATCCCAGCCGCCAAAGGTTAGATCCTTGAGTTCCGCAAGAGGGACGAATTTCTTGATAAGCGGCGAACGTGCGTCCGTGCGCTTACCCAGTCGAAGGGTGCCCATCTGCGTGAGCGATCCCACGGGCTGCGACTTGCCTTTGCGGACGAGCTCGACTCCGGCCATGAAGGTCGTGCTGACAGCGCCCATGCCCGGAAGCAGGACTCCCAGTTTTCCCTTGGCGGGCGCGATTTTGGAAGGCTTTTCCATGGCGCTCCTTATTATTGAACGTTCACCATGCCATCGTCGGAAAAAATGAACTTAGAACACGCATTGCCGCACGAAACCGTGCCGCGTCCGCAAACAAACCAGTAATGATGAGGGAAGACCACCGGATTTGCAAATCGGCGCGGAAAAAATCGCAGCGTTACCATCATTGGACCGGAGTCCGCTCCGCAAATAAGCCATGGAGCTGGTGTAGACATTCAGGACAATCGCGTCTCGATTGGGGATTACCAGGAGCCGCCACCAGAGTTAAAGTGAGAGAAGTGATGAAAGAGGGCTTACGCCCTGAAGGAGTCTCGAATGAAGTTCACAAATCGATATGGGGTACTCGTCTTCGCGATGATGGCCATCGCCATTGGCGCTACCCTTTTCAGCGCCGGGGTGGGTGCCCAGGACGAAGGCTGGCAGATCACGCGCGCTGACTATGGCTTCAAGAATCAGCGCAATGAAGTCACCGATATTCTCAAAGACCTCATTGGACGCGGCGGCGTAAATGGCAGAGTCGCGGTGAGCAACCAAACCATGGGCGGGGATCCAGCCATTGGAAAAGAAAAGTCACTCCACATCCTCGCAAGAAATCGCAGGAATGAGGAACGCGAATTCAACTACACCGAGGGCGGCTTCGTGGAAGTCCGCGTGTTCAATGTTCGCCGCGATGATCGGGACGAGCGCCCCGCGAATTACGGCGGCCGCGATCATGATGATAGGGACGACCACGCCGCGAATTACGGCAGCCGCGATCATGATGAATGGAATGGCCTCAGGATCATCCGCGGTTATTACGGCATACAGGGAAGGACCTTCAACGTGACGGATGTTCTTCAGAACAGAATTCGCGACGGGGTGCTGAGTTTCGTGGTGACCAATAGCGCTTTGGGCGGAGATCCAGCTATAGGCGCGGGCAAAACTCTAATCGTTGTTTATCGCCATCAAGGCAAGGAAAGCGCCACTGCGGTGCGCGAAGGGAACACCCTGACAATTCCATAGCGTGGCCGCCGAGCCAAAGCACTCGTCCGGGGACTTGGGCGGCGGGTAGCTGAACGGCGATCAATACTGCTCCGGGGTAGATCCGTGCTTTGATATCTTGGAGCTGGGCGCTCAAATAATCGAGCTGTACGTTGAAAGCAAACGGAAGGTGGAGCCGTCAGGGCCGCTTTGGATAGCGGCGCAGTTCCAAGATCAGATAGGCAACCACGGCAAGATTGATCACCAGGGCGACGCCTTTGCCAATGCCGACATGTTTGACGAGTTCATAGACTTCGAGCGGGAGCAGAGAGGCAGTCGTAACGATGGTGAGATATTCGGCCCAGCGCTTGCCCAGTGCCAGGCCAACGCCTTCGGCAAGAAAAATGGCTGAATAAATAAACGTTCCTACACTGAGTTCTTTCAATCGGCGGTCGTCCACAATCGACAACTTGGCGAGAAACAGCTGAATGTAGTGACTGTGGGGATCAACCTGGAATATGTTGACCCAGTGCTCGACCACCGCCGCGACGTCCTTGTGAAGAAGTTTAAGCGCGCCGATTCCCAGCGCAAGCAGCGCCAGGCCTTTTAAGAGTTTGAAGGCGGCGATGAGACGCAAGCCACGGCCGTGGGATCGTCTTTTAGCCATTTTTTCCGGTCACGATTGTATATCAAGAAGCAGGCACACCCCTCCTGCGGGCGGCGGACGCGGTACTTCGTTTTGGGCTAGGTGAACAGGCGACCTCCCGACCCGTTCGTCAGGCGAGATGGCTAGCGCCATTTCTTCAACCGCGGCCAAATATCGGCCAACGTCCCGAATTTTGCGCCACGGCAAATGAAGACCGGGATCTCGCGCTCCATTGCGTAGGGGTTGTCGGTAGACTTGCCCACGTATTCGACGTGTTCGAAATAGCCCGCCAGTGTTTCTCTGGAATCGTCGAGCACGATCAGACAATTCCCCGAATAGCCGCGCGGTCCCCACAGAAAATAGGTTTGATGACCGCTGAGGGCTGGAGGCAACCCGTAGCGGCGTCCCAGGAAGTCGATGGCGCCCGCCTGCCCGTAGTTTTGCGCCAAGATGCCGCAGCCCGGCCGTTCTTCGGGAGATAGCCGACGGTAGGCTTTATTCACGGTAGCGACCATCTCGTCCCATCCGAATTCATCGGCAAAATGCTGCGGGAGGATGGCGCGCATGTGGCTGTGCTCGCTGCGAGGCACTTTGAAAGGTAGGTGATCCATGTAGGAAATGAATTGATCAACCGGGAGCACGGGCATGACCACGGGGGCAAGCCACGCTCCTCCGGCGAGAACTAGCACTACGAGCGTGGGCTTCAGCCAGACTTGACGCGACCGTGCGGTGTAGCTCTCGATCACCACCGATCCGGCCGCCAGGTAGGCCGGATAGATTGGCCCAAGATAGTAGTTCTTTCCCTTGAGAACGACGAACACGGTGAAGGAGGCTAGATAACACCAGCCGAGAAACCGGTAAGGCTTCATCCGGGCGGAGAAGAGAAAGGCCAGCAGGCCGGTGATCCACAGGGGTGCTAAGAGCGGGTGAATGATTAGAATCTGCTGGGTGAAGTACGCCGTGGGCGAGAGTACCACGTCGCGGCCGTCGGCCTTGATATTGTGCATTAGTTGCAAAAAGGGCCAGTGATTCTGGACATTCCATAGAAAGTTTGGAAGAAAAACCAGAAAGGCAATGGCTCCACCGAGCCAGATCCACTTCCCGGTAAGAGCGCGGCGGTGCTCTGTCAGCAGCAGTCCAACCACGATGCCGAAGCCGAGCACGGCAACCGAGTATTTTTCTTCGAGAGCAACACCGGCGACGACGCCAAACCACAGCCAGTAGCGCGGGTCGTCGCGCTTGATGGCCAGGATTGCGAAATAAACGCAGCCCATCCACAACAGCGGCTCGAGGCAATTGGTGGTCATGACGCTGCCGTCGTTGAGATAGACGGGTACAGCGATGAACGCCAAAGCGGAGAGCACAATCGCGAACCGCCGGCCACCGATTTCTCGCGTGATCATGGCCGTCAAAATGACCGCAGCCGAGGTTGCCAGCGCCGGAACAATCCGAATACTGCGAAGCGAGTCACCCAGCAAGAGCCGGGAGATCTTGATGAGGAACGGTACCACCGGAGGTTGATCCACATAGCCCCAGGCCAGATGGTCCCCACAAGCCAGGTAGTCGAATTCGTCGCGGAAGTAACCATACTGATTGTTGAAATAGAGGTGCAACAAGAAGTTCAGGAAGGCGAGAAACAGGACGATGGGCATGCCATCCGCAAGAAGGGATTGTCTTTCATGGTTGAGCACGGCTGCTTGATCAGCGGTGATTTTCATTTGGGTATCTCTAGATACGCAGGAGCGCTCACCACGTTGTGCTCTTCCCATTCCTTCAAGGCAGGGTGAAGGCAATTACGTAGTCGCCTTGCTTCGTGCCGAGTTTGCCGTGGCCGCCTGCAGCGATAACCAGGTATTGCTTGCCGTTGACCGTGTAGGTCATGGGAGTGGCCTGGCCGCCAGCCGGAAGCTCGTACTCCCAGAGCTGTTTGCCAGTTTCGGAGTCGAAAGCGCGCAGATAGTTGTCCATGGCAGCGGCACTGAAAACGAGACCGCCCGCACTCGCGATGGGCCCGCCGAGAGTGATGGTTCCCGTGTGCATACCCGGAATCCAGCTTCCCAGCGGGACATCCCAGGCTTTTGCTCCCGAAAACAGATCGACTGCGGCGATTGTGCCCCAGGGCGGTGCGTTGCACGGAAGTCCGCTCGGCGAAAGAAGCGGCGAGCGAAACACGCCGTAAGGTGCGCCGACCTGCCGCGCAAATTCTCCGTGGAGCCTGTCGGAATCACTTGCGTTCTTGCGGGCGTCGTCGTACTCAGCGCGGGGAATGAGTTTCACGAAAATGGGAAGGCGGTTGGTGTCCATGAAGAGTAGATGGTGCTGAGGATCGTACGCCGCGCTTCCCCAGTTCACACCACCGACATTGCTGGGGAAAACGAGCGTGCCTTGAAGACTCGGAGGGGTGAAGATTCCTTCGGAACGAGCCGCCTTGATCTTGTCGGCGCACCACTGGCGCTCTTCCGGTTTTATGCCCCAGGCGTCTTCCGGCCTCAGTTTTTCCGGAACCACGGAAATGGCGGACTCCGGTTGCGTCGGCCAGGATTCTTCACCGGGGATATCGCTCTTGAGTACCGGGCGCTCCTCTACGGGGAGGAGCGGAGCACCAGTAAGGCGATTGAGGACGAATACCCGGCCCATTTTTGTAGTGATGGCGATGGCGGGCGTACCGTCCTTCCACGTGAAAAGCGTGGGTTGCGACGCAACGTCGTAATCCCACAGATCGTGATGAACCACCTGGAAGCCCCAGACAAATTCGCCCCTGCTGGCACGGAGAGCCACAACGGAGTTGGCCCATTGGTTGTCACCCTTGCGGATGCCGCCGTAATAATCGGGGCTGGCGCTGCCGGTCGGGATGAAAACCAAGTCCCGCTCGGCATCCACCGAGATAGTGGACCAAGCGTTTCCCGCGCCAGTGCGTGGCGTGGTCTGGTAGGCCCAGGACGCAATGGGATCCCAGGTCCAGCGGAGAGTGCCCGTGCGAACGTCGAAGGCGCGAACCATACCGCGCTCCACCGTGACCGCGCGATTGTCGCCCATCGAGGAACCGGTGATGACCAGGTCTTTGAAGATGGCGGGAGCGGAGGTGACTTGATAGTCGCCTGGGTCGCGCAGTCTAACGCCGCTCGTGAGGTCCACCTCTCCATCCGATCCGAAGTCGGAACAAGGCTTTCCGGTGGCTCCGTCCAAAGCGATCAGTCGTGCGTCGAGGGTGCCGATGAAGATCCGCAGCGTGCACGGCTGGCCGGCTTTGCCGCGCGGAGCTCGCCAGGCGGATACACCGCGCGACGTCACCTCTGAAGCGCCATAGGGGAGCTCAAGCTGGGGGTCAAATTCCCAAAGCTTCGCGCCAGTCTCCGGATTCAATGCGATCACGTGATCGTACGGAGTGCTCAGGAAGAGCTTTCCACCAACAAGGATGGGGGTAGCCTCAAACGCAGCTTTCTTGTCGAGTTCCGGGTCATGGGGTAGCGCACCGCTGCGATAGGTCCATGCGGGCTTGAGCTGTCCCACGTTCCTGCGGTCAATTTGCGAAGCTGGGGAGTAGCGCGTGCCCCCTCCCTCGTTGCCATAGTTAGGCCAACCGCCATCTGGCTTGCCCTGAGCGCCTGCGCGTGAGATGAAGCCCAGGACTAGTAGTGTGAAGCAGAGACCGCCAGCGGTGTGGTAGTAGAATCGGTTTGTCATAGAATGAGGGATACCTCATGAAGCCGGAAGGAAGCAATGGAGTTGGGATGAGCGGGCCTGGCTGCAGGACGAGCGGGATGTGCCAACATGTCAGTTTTGACCACAGGATTGACCGACAGGCACAAATAAATATGGCCTTGTCAGGCCACTGGGAATTTTCCACCAGGGAGGCCGCACTAAGACTAGCGACTATTGGATCCCCGACTCCGACATAATCAACGGGCATTCTCTGTTACCGAGGGATCCGGATTTCGAGCAGCTCCTGGGGTTATTATCCCTAGTAGGTTCCGGTCATCGTGGCGTCGCACTGTTCAGGCACGACGCGCGGCTAAGACCCGGGGCGTCAGGGAAGCTTGAGGATCTCGGGCCGCTGCGAAACGTAACGGCGCGACCATCGGAGCTCGGTGTTGTCGTGCAGCACGACTTTGTATTCTCCGTGGAACCACGGAAGTAGTTCTCGCACCGCCTCCAGCCGCACTAGCGTTCCCCGGTTGATGCGCACGAACAGCTTCGGATCCAGGGTGTTTTGCAACGCGTCAAGGGTACTGCGCAGCGTGTGCGTTTTCTTGCCACAGTGCAGCAACACGTAATTTCGATCGGCTTCGATCCAGGAGATGTCCATAACCGGGACGAAGATCGCCCGTAAATCTTCCTGGATGAGCAGGCGATCGGGCAGGGATCTTTCGCGCTGCAACTGCTCCAGCATGGCCCCCAGGCGAGAAGCGAACCCGTCCGCCGATTGCTCGAATTGGGCTCTGGCCCGGCAGAGAGCTTCGCGAAAGCGCTCTTCGCTGACGGGCTTGAGCAGATAATCGAAAGCGTGAACCTCGAAGGCGCGAAGCGCAAACCGATCGTGCGCCGTGACGAAGATGACCTGCGGCAAAGGAATCTTGGCGGCGTTGAGTGATCGGATCACGCCAAAGCCGTCTAACCCCGGCATCTGCACATCGAGGAACACCAGATCGGGACGATGCTGCTTGATTGCGACAATGGCCGCCTCGCCATTATCGGCCTCGCCGGCAATCTCTACGGCGGGCTCTTCGCGGAGCAGGCGAAGAATCTTGCGTCGCGCCGGCGCTTCGTCGTCAACGACCAAGACGCGGAGTTGCGACGGCGAACTCATTCGGAGTCTTGGGGAATGCGCGCTGAGGTGTGCAGGGGAACGTTCAGCGTCACCTGTGCGCCTCCGCTGCGCCGGTTGGAGATCGAGAATCGCTGACGGTCGCCATAGAGATGCGCCAGGCGGTCGCGAATATTCGAAAGCCCTAGCCCTCGGCCGAACAGCCCCGAAGGATCGATTTCCCTGAAACCGGAGCCGCTGTCAGAGACCTGCAGGATCAGGCTGCCGTTTTCGCGATGAGCTGCGATGAACAGATCCATCGCGCCGCTGCCGGATTTCATTCCATGCCGAAGCGAATTCTCCAGCAGCGGCTGCAGGATGAGTTGCGGCACAAGCGAACTATTCAAGGACGGATCGATGGAATAGGTGACGCACAACTTGTTTTCGAATCGCTTTTGCATCAGGTCGAGATAAAGCCGTGTGATTTCCAGTTCTTCGCCAAGGGGTATCTCATGCGCGCGCGAAGCCTGCAACGTGAGTCGCAGCAAGTCGCTGAGCTGCGCGATCATAGCATCGGCCAGCCGTACGTCCTCGTACATCACCGAAGAAATTGTGTTCAGCGTGTTGAAAAGAAAGTGCGGCTGTAGCTGCAGGCGCAGATTTTCCAATTGTGCCTGCACCAGCTTGGTCTGAAGTTCAGCGGCGGCAAGTTGCTGCGCCTGAGCGATCCGCAAGCGTTGGTAGAAAGAATACAGACCCACGATGACGGTGAAGCCGATAAGGTCGTTCGAAAACTCCATAGGATAGCGGTAAGTCATGATGCCGTAGTCGTATGGACCGAGACCCATGAGAGGCGCGAGGAAGTGCCGGCTGATGGCCATCATCGTGGTGTGCGCCGAGGAAAAAAGAACCGCTGCGGCGAGATGGAAGAGACCCAGCCGCAGCCAGCCTTTGCGCTCATAGAGGTAGATTCTGGCGAAGCGGAAGATGAGAGGGAGAAGGAGAAAAACGGAGTACACACCCGTGCCTTCCTCCAAAACCCGCATGTAGAAAGTGCCGGAGTGCTGCCGGGTAAGATCATCGAGATATCGGTAGCCCGTCAGAAGCACGGCGATGAGCGTGTACAGGAGAAAGAGAATCATCCAAGCAGGTGCGCGCCGCGGGGATGTTGGACGCACTGAGTTTTCGTGGCTGTCCGCGCCGTGCATATCCATGAAGTGATTATGCGTTACGAAGGCCACCCGCGGGAAGGGTTCCCGCAGGGAGATATCCTAATTCCCCGGCCTGGACGCCGGTTCTTTACCTCTAGTACGGGTCACTGGATAAGAATTAGTGGCGACGGCCGTTAGAGAAATCGATGGAACTGATAAACGTGACCGCTACCAGAACGATAAGGGCGGTCAGAAGAACGAAAACGATCACGGGAGGCTCCTGAGGACTTAGAGGAGGGAATTGCAAGCGGGACGCCAAAAGTACGTCAGTTGTTTTCAACGAGTTACAATGGCAGGTGTGAAGAGAAGTAGCCAAAAACGGAACGCTTGTGGGTGTCAGTTCACAGGAATCGGTACTGCAACTTGTTAGAGACCAACCGATCCTCGGAAAGCTTAGCTCTTGCTCAGCCGGATCGAACCGTCACCGGTGTGGATGGTCAGAGGCTGGCCGCCGCCGTTCATCTTGCCGTGAATCTGAGAGTTGCTGAAAGTCCCTTCCACGGTGACGGGAATGCCCAGGCTAATGTGGCCGTCCCCGGTGCTCGCGTCAATATTGGTCTGGAAATCGGACGGGAGCACGAGGTCAACGCTGCCATCACCGGTGCGAATCGTCCAGCTCGAAGCCATCTTGGAACCTGGCAGAACGCGCGTGTCCACGCTGCCGTCGCCCGTCTTGACGTTGAGCGCATCGAAACGGCCGGCAATGCGGATATGCCCATCGCCCGAGTCGGCTTCGACCTTGCCATCCAAGTCGCGGGCTTCGATCGAGCCATCTCCCGTGCGGAGGCGCATGTCGCCTTTGAGGTTCTCCACGGTAATGCTGCCGTCGTTGGTGTGGAGATCAATCGTCCCATTCAGCGAGTTGGCTTTCACCGACCCATCGCCGGTATGCACGTTTACGGTTCCATCGATGGATTCGGCCTGTACGGACCCGTCGCCGGTTTCCACCTGGAGATCACCCGCGCGAGGCATACGGACTTCAATGTGAAGGTGCCTCGAATTATGGCCGAAGGAAAGGCCCCAGTGGGCGGTGACGCGGGCCGTCAACTCGACCTTGTCGCCGTCTTGGCGAGAGTCGACGCGGAGATTTTTTCCCAATTCGTAGCCTTGGTATTCGACGCGAAATTCCACCTGCTTCGAGTCCCCGGAGGTGACCCGTACGCTGCCGTCATTGGTTTCCACACGTACATTCGCGCGTCCAGACACAGCAAAAGACTTGGTGACGTCTTCGGCGCGAGCCGCGACCGCCGAAGCAGCCAATAAGGCCGCGCAGGCAATTCCCAGCCGGACAGCGACTGAGCGGTGGGGAAGCGTGTTCATGTCAAGTCCCTCCGTAAAGATGACCTTCAGTACAGAGATACGATGCCAAGGGACAAAAGGTTCCCCGACGGGAAAGCCTCCCCCAAGCTGGCACGTCAAGTCCCCTTCGCCGCCCGCCTGTTTTGGCCTGTCGGCCGGGCCGTCCCGGGCTTTGGTCGAAGGGCGTCCAAGAACTCGGCCGTGGGTAGCGTATTAATGACATCCTTCTTCTCGAGCCAGCCTCGGCGGGCCATGGTGACGCCATGGCGGATAAAGGAAAGGTTGGCGGTGGTATGGGAGTCGGTTGAGATCACCACTTTGACGCCACGCTCCTTGCACATGCGGAGATAAACGTCCTTCAGATCGAGGCGGTCGGGATAGGAGTTGCACTCCATGGCGACGCCGTGTTTGGCGCAGGCCTCCAGAACCTTTTCCATGTCGTAATCGAAGGGATCGCGGCGGAGCAGCAGGCGTCCGGTGGGGTGAGCGATGATCTGCGTGTAGGGGTTTTCGATGGCCGCGAGCATGCGCTCGGTCATGGCAGCGCGGTCGAGATTGAAATAAGAGTGGACCGAGCAGACCACTACGTCGAGCTGTGCAAGGATTTCATCGGAGTAATCGAGCGATCCGTTCTTGAGGATGTCCACTTCTGACCCCGCGAGAACACGAATACCGAGACCGGTAGAGTTGGCGGAGTGAATTTTCTTGATGTGTGCGGCTAGGCGCTTTTCGTCCAGGCCATTGGCGACCGTGACGGCTTTCGAATGGTCGGTGATGGCGATGTAGTGGTGGCCGAGTTCGCGCGCGGCTTCAGCCATTTCTTCAATGGAGTGCTTCCCGTCGCTTGCCGTGGTGTGCATCTGCAGGTCGCCCTTCATATCCTTCAGGGTGAGCAGATTTGGCAGCTTGTGGTTTTCGGCGGCGGCAATTTCGCCGGTATTTTCGCGCAACTCGGGCGGGATGAAGTCCAGCTTCAGTTTCGTATAGATCTCCTCTTCGGTGCGCCCGGCAACGCGTTTTTCACCCTTCAGGGTGGCCAAAGCATATTCATTGAGGGTGAGTCCCATGTCGTTGGCACGGCCACGAAGGGCCACGTTGTGCTCTTTCGAGCCGGTAAAATAAAGCAGGGCAGCGCCGAAGTTCTCTACTTCGAGCAGCCGGACGTCCACTTGCAAACCGTTCTTCAGCGTGAAGCTGACCTTGTTTTCTCCGTGAGCCAGTGTTTGATCGACGCCGGGAAATGCAAGGATGTGCTTGGCAAGCGCGTCCACGTGCTTTTGCGACGTGTGGCCCTCCGCAAGGGTGACCAGTAGATCAAGATCGCCTACCGTCTCTTTGCCCCGGCGCAACGAGCCCGCCGACGTGACGGATTGGACGGCTTTTCCGGCCTTCTTGATATGTGAAACGACTGCGGCCGCCGCGTCTTCCGCGGTATGAATATGAAATCGTCCGCTGGATTTCTTGAAGACTTCCACGGCTTTGAGAATATTTTGTTCACTTTTTTCGCCGAATCCGGGGAGGTCCCGGAGCTTCCCCTCTTTTGCGATTCTCTCGACGTCGGCGACGGTGCCGGCTTTAAAGTTGGACCACAGGAAGGCAACCTTCTTGGGCCCAAGAGACTGGAGCTGCAGCAGATCCAGAATCGACGCCGGATATTTCTTGAGCAGCTTCCTGCGCAGCGCGTAGTCGCCGGTCTTAACGATTTCCTGCAGATGCTCGACCATGCGGTCGCCGATTCCTGGAAGTTCCTTGAGCTTTTCCGGTTCCTTCACGAGTTGTTCGATGGATTCGGGCAGGCCGTCGATCAGTTCGGCGGCCTTCTCATAACTGCGGTATCGGCCGATGATGGCGCCGTCGATTTCCAGAAGCTGCGCGGTTTCACGGAGGATGCGGGCGATCTGTTTGTTGTCCATGGCGAAGCGATTATAAACCCGGGAAGAGGAAATTAATGAAGGCCAGGAAGGCACCGAGCCCGCGGCTCGGAAATCATCCGCATCGCTTCTTGTTGGGCCGGGCCCTGGCGGGCTATTCCTTTACCTCCTTGCTTGTTCTACCACTCTGGCATCCCCAATAAAAAAAGGCCGGCAGATGGGCGCGTCTGCCAGCCAAATGAGTGCTAATTGATTCAGCCACCGGCCTTTGAGACGTTGGCCGCTTGGGGACCTTTCGGTCCCTGAACAATCTCGAATTCGACCGGGTCTCCTTCTTGCAAGGTGCGATAACCATCACCGACGATGGCGGAGTAATGGACGAATACGTCTGGGCCGTCATCGCGCCCGATGAAGCCGTATCCCTTGGAATTATTAAACCACTTCACGGTTCCTTGCACTTCGCTTGCCCTCCTGACAGGGACTTGGGAATTTGGCACCCGGCAGCAGGCCAATAAGCCTAACGCCGTTAAAGATACGAATGGCGCGGAGTGTAGCAGAATCGAATGAGCAGTCAATAGAGGAATCGACTTTCTCTACTAAAAAAAAGTAGGCTTATGCCAGTCGCAGAAAAAGATAAAAGAAAATTTATTTTCTAAATCGCTTTTCCGGAGAGAGGAACCGGAAATAGAAGAGAATGCCGGCAATGGACTTGGCGTCACGAAGTTTCCCGCCGCGGATCATCTCCTCCAGTTGCTTGCGATCATGGGAACGGGAAATTATTTTCTCATCCTCTTCAGGTTCTGCTTCGCCCGCGGTCAGGCCTTCGGCAAGGAGGATGAACATGCGTTCTTCGAGGAAACCGGGAGTCGGAAAAATGTCCAGGAAGATGCGAAAACGCTTCGCGCGATAACCCGTCTCCTCGATAAGTTCGCGGGCCGCGGCTGCTTTTGGAGTTTCGCCGGGGTCCATGCGGCCTGCGACTAACTCCCATAAATACTGCCGTGTGGCATGCCGGTATTGCTGAATGAGCAGGATTCGTCCGTCGGCCAGAACTGGGAGGACCACGACGGAGCCTGGATGGGTGATGACTTCGCGCGTCGCTCGGACGCCGCTCGGCTCGATGACCTTGTCGCGGCGGATCCCAAAGATTGGGCCTTCATAAACTGTGATGCTGCTGAGGACTCTGGCCTTCGCTAAGGGTGGCGTACCTGAAGGTTTTTTCATTTTTGTCGTCCTGGCTCAAATTCGCACGGCCCATGATACCCAGAAAAGGGCGATTCGCCACGTCCAGCCGAGCGCCAGTCTTGTTTGCTTGCGGAGATGGGGTACGCCTATACTCGGCGTTGGGGAGGGGGCCGGGCTGCAGCCTACCCCAGTTGATGTCCATAAACACCATCATTGTGGATGACGAGAAGCCGGCACGAGATGAGCTGGCGTTCCTGCTGAAGGGGTTCCCTGAGATCAATGTGATCGGGCAGGGCAAGAACGGCGTGGAGGCGGTGTCGCTGATCAAGGAGCACTCGCCGGACCTAGTGTTTCTGGACGTGAAGATGCCCGGGCTGGATGGGTTTGGCGTGTTGAAAAAGATCGTGGAACGGAAGATGAAAATGCCGCACGTGGTGTTTGCCACGGCGTTTGACCAGTATGCGGTGCAGGCTTTCGATGTGAACGCCGTGGACTACATTCTGAAGCCGTTCGACAAAGCGCGCATCGCCAAGGCCATTGCACGGGCGCGAAAGATGCTGGAGACGCAGACTTCCGCCACCGAGCGGCTGGAGCAGCTCGTCAGCCAGCTTGGCGCCGCGAAACAGAGTTCCTCGCCCCCGGTAAGGCTGCTGGTGAAATCGCAGCAGCGCTTGTTGCTGGTAGACGGGGAAGACCTGGTGTTTGCCGCGATTCAGGATGGGATCATCTCGGTGATGGCGCGGGATGCCGAGGGAACATCGAATTACCGCACGCTCGAAGATCTGAATGGAGCGCTGGATTCGGAATCCTTTTGGAGGCCGCACCGCTCGTACCTCGTGAATATTCACCACATCAAGGAAGTCGTGCCATGGTTCAACTCCACCTACATGCTGAAAATGAACGACAGAAGGCAAACCGAAATTCCCGTGAGCCGCTCGCAGATTAAACGCATGCGCGAATTGTTCAAGCTGTAGATATGTTTGGCGCGGCCATGTAGCGAGAGGAGCTGGCCGGCACGATACTTTCTGGTGCCGGTTTCCTCGCATTGTTCAGGGGGGGAAGGTGCCGGTGATTTTACGAGTTGGCGTTGAGAACTTCGCCGACTTTGCGGGCAAGGGAGTTCAGTTCGAATGGTTTCTCGAGGTAGTGGTCGCGATGTTCGGAAACGCCGCGCCGAGCGGCGGCATCGTCCATATAACCGGACATAAATAGAATCGGAGTAGCCGGATGAGTGAGCTTCAGTTGATCGGCCATCTCTCGCCCCCCCATAACCGGCATAATGACATCGCTAATCACGAGATGAATGGGGCCCTTATGCGATTTGGCTTTGGCTAGCCCGTCTGCGCCATTCGCGGCCGTGATCATGGTAAATCCGGCCATGCCGAGGTAATCGGTGATAAGTTCCCTCAGGCTGGGCTCGTCTTCGACCAACAGAATGGTGCCATGCGCCGGTATTCGCGGCAGAACCCGGTTTTCTATCGGGCCGGGAGACATGAGTTCATCTGTCGCCGGAAAGTAAATCTTGAACGTCGTGCCTTTGCCCGGCGCCGAATCGACCTCGATTTGTCCGCCGCTCTGTGAAACCGTTCCGTAAACCATCGCCAGTCCAAGCCCGGTTCCTTTGCCACGTTCCTTGGTTGTGAAGAACGGCTCGAAAATCCGTGCAAGGAGTTCCGGGGGGATGCCGCTTCCGGTATCGCTAACCGTCAACAGAACACCTTCGGTGATTTTTTCAAATTTCGAGGCGACCGGCAGGGCTGCATTTTCCGTTTGGAAGCATAGTGTTCCTCCTGCGGGCATCGCGTCGCGCGCATTCACCGCCAGATTCAGCAAGACTTGTTGCAGCTGATTGGCGTCGGCCATGATCCTGCGGAGTTGTTGACCGGACCGAACGTCAATGTGAATGTCCTCCCCAATGAGGCGGGGAAGCAGATTAGATATTTCTATAACCACATGGTTAAGGTCGAGGACCGAAGGCTTGAGGATCTGCTTACGGCTGAAGGCCAGCAATTGGCTTACCAGGGCTTGCGCGCGGTCCGAGCCTTTCATGATTTCCGTTAGTTTGCGGCGGAGACCGTCGTTGCCCGGTTTGGTTGGAAGGGCCAACTCGGCATAACCGCGGATGACGGTCAAGAGATTGTTGAAATCGTGCGCGACACCGCCGGCAAGCCGGCCGAGCGACTCCATTTTTTGCGCCTGCCGGAGCTGCTCTTCAAGCGAGTAGACTTCCGCCTCGGAGCGTTCGTGTTCGGAACGGATGCGCAGGGTCGCAATGCCGTAGGCAAGATTGGTGGCGAGTTCCCGGAGTAGAGTCACTTCTTCAGCGTCAAAGACATCTTCTTCTTCTGAATAAATCGCCAAGCAGCCGATCACCCCCAGGTCATCCGAAAGAGGAAGGGCAATTACGGATAAAAACTTCTCCGCCGCGGCTCGTCCAGCCCAGGATGCGAAGCGCGAGTCCTTCAAGGTGTTGTGAATGATGCAAATCTCGCCGGTCCTGATCGCGGCTCCGACGGGACCGCGATCTTCCGGTCTGTCGGCCCAAAACAAATGCGCGGAAGTAAGATAGCCACCAGTATCGCCGAACTGCGCGGCAACACGAACAGACTTGGTTTTGTCCTGCTCGGGAAATCCAACCCAGGTCATGCGGTAACCGCCCGTATTGACGATGATCTGGCAAACGTGTTCGAGGAGTTCCGCTTCGTTCGCGGCGCGGACCAGCTCCTGGTTGCAGCGGCTGAGTGCTAGAAGCGCACGGTTAAGACGCTTGAGTTCACTGCTATCGTGAAAGACGGCGAGAATGACAAGTCGGCGCGGACTATCGAGCTCGATGAGGCGAACACTGACGTCAACTTCAACGGAACGCCCGTCGGCCCTCCGGATTTTGAGTTGAACGCTGTGCGACTCACCACGAGAAAGCCCCGCCCGAAAGTTTTTGGCGTAGTGCTGACCTTCCCCAGGGGGAAAGAGAGAAGATTCCGGGATGAATGCCAGGCGCTCCGGCGGAATTCCGAACAGATCGACGCCCCGTGCATTCGCTTCCAGGACGACACCCGTCTCGTAATCCACAATCAGGATGGCGTCACTGGCGGAATCGAAAAGGCGGCGATATTTCTCCTCTGAGCGGCGGACGTTGCTGAGCAGGTGCCGGGAAGTCCCAATGCCCAAGACCAGCAGAAGCGCGCTGGTTCCCACGGTGAGCAAGTTGAGCAAATCACGGATCCAGCGATCACCCTCCGCCAGTGCCGAAGAGAAGTGATTCTCGATAAGAGTGAGACGCGAGTCGCAGGCTTCGATTTCCTCGAGGACGCGCCGCACCGCTGGTGGACTTGGCTGGTCTGAAAAGGTCTCCGCATGGAGCTGATCCGCCAGCTCGGTGAGATTATCGATCTCTTTATCCCCCGCCGTCCAATCAACGATCGCAACCCGCATGAAGGTGAAGTCGTGAAACCAGCGGAACAAGCGGACCATCCCGGGGATATCATCAGGATGGATCTGACCTCTGGTAAATCCCTGATACACGATGGTCATGTCTGGAGCGGGTTTTTCAAGTTCGATACGCGCAAATTTTTCTCCCAGGGGCGCCCGAATGGCATTCAAGTAGGCTTGGAAGTCCGCTTGGGAACGCGAACTGGCGTACTGCATCAGACTGATAACCGCTTCTTTTTGTCCTTTAGACCAATAATCTTCACCCTGGGTGTAGGCCCGTACGGAAGACAGGATCATGGATCGGAAGGCGCCGAGGAGAAAAACAAAAAGCACGATGCCGACGAAGAGAGAAACCACAACAAAGAGCTTTCGACCCAGGGTCGATTGACGATGATCGATGCGAAATGCCATTTTGTGCGCCGCCCTGCAAAACGACTCCCAAGTCTTGGGCTTTCTCTATTTTTGCATCATCGTTGTTGTGCCTTGCAGACCTGTGTTCAGATCGGCATATCTGCTTGCGACACCAGAAAGCGCGGCTCAAGCGATCCGCGAGACTCACTCGGTGCTGGGAGGAGTTTAGGCTGTTTCCTCCTGCGCCTACGTGGAAAGCGTGTCGTGTGTTAGCATTTCTTGCACGCCCGCGTACGTTTTTCAGCGCGACTGCATAGCGGTTGACGGACACGATGGATTTTTCGTTTAACGACCACCACAAACTGATACTGGATACGGTCCGGCAATTCATGGAAGCGGAGGTGCGTCCGTTTGTCAAGGAAATGGAGAAAGCGGAAAAATTTCCGGTCGAGGCCATCAAGAAACTGGGCGAGATGGGGTGTTGCGGGATGCTGGTGCCGGAAGAATGGGGCGGGCCGGGGCTCGATACCGTTTCGTATGTGGTGATGCTGGAAGAAGTGGCTCGAGTGTTCACCGCTATGTCCACGGCGCTGGGGGTGACCAATTCGGCGGTGCAGGTGCCGCTGATCCTGTTTGGCACGGAAGCGCAGAAGAAAAAATATTTGCGGCCACTGGCAACAGGAGAGACGCTCGGCGCGTTTTGCCTGACGGAGCCGGCTGCAGGATCGGATGCCGCAGGGATTCAAGCGCGGGCGGTGCGCGATGGAGATGGCTACAAACTTACGGGAACGAAGACCTGGGTGACCAACGGTAGTGCCGCGGGCGTGCTGATAGTGTTTGCGAAAACTGCTCCGCATGCCGGCGGCAAGGGCATTTCGGCATTCTTGGTTGAGCCGGGGTTTGCAGGGTTTCGCGTCGGCCGGCATGAGGACAAGATGGGGCAGCGGTCGTCGCCTGCGGTCGAGATTTTGCTAAATGACTGCGTGGTGCCGGTCGAGAATCGTCTGGGAGAAGAGGGGCACGGGCTGAAGATTGCATTGAGCGCGCTGGATGGCGGGCGGATTGGGATTGCCGCGCAGGCGGTGGGATTGGCGCAGGGGGCGCTAGAAGAAACGGTGAAGTACGCGAAGCAGCGGAAGGCGTTTGGAAAGAATATTTCGGAGTTTCAGGCAATCCAGTGGATGATTGCAGATATGCAGACGGAGATTGAGGCGGCCAGGGGGCTGGTGCATTACGCCGCTTGGTTAAAGGATGCCCATCCTGCGAGGGTGGGCGCAAGTGCTTCGAAGGCTAAGCTTTATGCGAGCGAGATGGTGAACCGCGTGGTGTATAAGGCGGTGCAGGTGCATGGGAGCGCGGGGTACTCGCGGGAGACGGATGTGGAGCGGATGTACCGAGATGCGCGGGTGATCACGATTTATGAGGGGACCAGCGAGGTGCAGCGGATGATCATCGCGCGGGAGTTGCTGGGGAAGGCGCATTGAGGGGCTAGATTTCCTGGTGGAGAGTCCTCGAAGGTACCCGTTTTGGGTAAAGAGTGCGGAACGTTATGATTCTAAGGGAGAGGAATGGGTGGCCCAAGAATGTGAATCCAAGGGAGTTAGCATTTTTGTCCCCGGCAACAGCGACTACCGGAATGAGCCCGAAGGAAACGTATAGATAATGTACTTGATTATAATGAACTAGTTATTACTTGTCAAGGAGAAAAAGTACCGAGAATGGCTGCACCACAAAGAGAAATCTACGCGAGTGGGCACCGCCAGCGGAGAGAGTTCATTCCACAGAGGAGAGGAGCGGCGATTGGCCACCGGGGCTGAAGGGAACAAGAGCAGGGTTTTGAGCGGGATGCGGCCCACGGGGCGGCTGCATATTGGACATTATTTTGGGGCGCTCGCGAATTGGGTGCGGCTGCAGAGTGACCCGGCTTATGAGTGCTTTTACTTTATTGCGGATTGGCATGCGCTGACTAGCGATTACGCGGATACCTCGGCTGTGGCGGAGAATACCCTGCAGATCATGATTGACTATCTGGCTGCGGGGCTGGATCCAGCGAAAAGCATGATTTTTCAGCAGTCGGTGATTCCCGAGCATGCGGAGTTGCATTTATTGCTGTCGGTGGTGACGCCGCTGGGGTGGTTGGAGCGGGTGCCGACTTACCGAGAGGCGCTGGAAAACGTTAAGGACAAGGATCTGCACAATTATGGGTTCCTGGGGTATCCCGTGTTGCAGACCGCGGACATTGTAATCTATAGCAAAGAGGGGGCACCGCTGTATGTGCCGGTGGGAGAGGATCAGGTTTCGCACGTAGAGATTTCGCGCGAAATTGTGCGCCGGTTTAACGCCTTCTACGGCCTTGAAATTGAGATGGACGGTTTGTACCAAGATGAGCGTGCCATTGGATTCCTTAGGCGTGCGCTACCCAAACTTGGTGGCGAACCCGTCGAACTTTTTCACGAGGTATGGCGAAGGAATATACGTGCAGCGGCACTGGAGTGGGGCTTAGAGAATTTCTTCAATAAGTTCGAGACCTGCAAGAAGTATTTCCACTACTCGGAAAAGCTTCGCGAGCCGGAAGTGCTGCTAACGAAGACGCCCAGGATCCCAGGGCTCGATGGGCGGAAGATGTCGAAGAGTTATGGGAATGCGATTACTTTGAGCGAGACGGATGAGGAGATACGGAAGAAGACGAAGGTGATGGTCACGGATCCGGCGCGGAAGAGGCGGACTGATCCGGGAAATCCGGACGTGTGTCCGGTGTATGACTGGCATAAACTGTTCTCGACGCGCGCGACGCTGGACTGGGCCGCACGGGGTTGCCGGACGGCGGGGATCGGGTGCATTGAGTGCAAGGCGAAGATGGCGGATCATTTGATTGAGTGGATTGCGCCCGTGCGGGAGCGGCGTATGGAGTACGAGAAGAACCCCAAGCGCGTTTTGGAGATTTTGGATGCGGGAGGGAAGAAGGCGCGGGTGGTGGCTCAGGAAACCATGGGGAGGGTGCGGGAGGCTGTGTTGGGTTGGGGAAAGAAGAGGGCGGAGATTCTTGGTCAGGAATGAAGAGGTGCGCCGGCCCGAAGCTAGACGCTGGGGTTCACCTCAATTGCCGTCAGCATGGAGATCCTTCGGCCATGCTTATCCGATGGCCTCTCGATGACCAGCGGGAAAAGGAAAGAATGGCGACGCCGTACAAAATAAATATACCGATGTATGAGGGGCCGCTCGACCTGCTGCTCGATTTGATCAAGCAGCAGAAGATGAATATTCACGACATACAGATTTCGAAGATCACCGCGCAATATCTGGAATACTTGCACAAGCTGGAAGAGCTGGACGTCGATGTGTCGTCAGAATTTATCTATATGGCAGCGACGCTGATTTACATCAAGAGCAAGATGCTACTACCACCAGACCCGTTGGCCGGGCCGGAAGATGCGGCGGGTGATCCTCGAGCCGAGCTGGTGCAGCGTTTGGTGGAGCACGAGAAGTTCAAGAATGCAGCGCAGCTTTTGTATCAGAAGCAACAAATTGAAGAGAACGTGTGGTCGAAGCCGGACAAATCGATGTACCACGACGAGGGGACCGCGGGCGAACTGGTGGTTTCGCTGGTGGATTTGGTGAGGGTGTTCCAGCAGGTTTTGGAGCGGCGGAAGGAAGTGTCGCGGATCGAGTTGCGGCACGAAGAGTTTACCGTGGCGCAGATGATTGCGGCGCTGCGGACGCAGATTCTGGCGAGTGCGGATAATTCCGTGAACTTGATTCAGTTTTTTGAGGCGTGCCCTTCGCGGCACGCGATGATCGTGGCGTTCCTAGCGGTGCTCGAGATGGTGAAGCTGCAGGCGGTGGCGCTGGTGCAAGAGAAGCAGTTTGGGGATATTTTGGTGAGGAAGCACAAGATGTTTGATTTGGTGTTTGATGAGGCGGGCGGGATCAAGCTGATTGATGAGGAATACAAATAGAAAGCAAAGGAGGTAAAGAATGAAAGGTCCGGGGGTTCTCGGATATTCGAGAAGTGCGCGACAGAACTGGTTTTTCCTTTACTTCCTATGCCTCAGGGGTTTCTATGACTAACGAAGAGAGAAAAGCGGCCCTAGAAGCGATCATCTATGCGGCGGACGAGCCGGCTACCATCGATCAATTGGCGCGTGCGCTTGGCGAGGAAAAGCTGGCAGTGCAGGCGTCGCTGGATGAGTTGGTGGCGAGTTATGCCGCGGAAGAGCGAGGGATCGAAGTTCGCCGAGTGGCGGGAGGTTACAAGCTGTATACCAAGCCGCAGCAGCATGACGTGGTGCGACGGTTTATCAAGAGTCTGCGGCCGCCACTGCGGCTCTCGATGCCGGCTCTGGAGACGCTGGCCGTGATTGCTTACAAGCAGCCGGTGACTTCGCCGGAGATTTCAGAGATTCGCAGCGTGAACACTTCGGGAGTGATCAGCACGCTGCTGGACAAACATCTGATTACCACGGCGGGGCGGAAGGAAGTCATGGGGCGGCCCATCCTGTACAAGACGTCGAAGGAATTCTTGATGCGGTTTGGATTGAGCGATTTGGAGGACCTGCCGAGTTTGAAGGAGTTCGAGGCGCTGGCGAGGGAAGCGCTGGGAAGCGATCAGGGATTTGCCCCAGCCGAGGAAGGGCTGAGGAATGCGGCGAGCAGTGAGGGGCCTTTAGCCGGGAATAATGAGCCGGGCGGGGCCGGTCGCGCCCCTGCGGACCTTGCGGCGATGGAAGCGCGGGAGGAGTTGTTGGAGCAGACGGCGGCGAACAATGAGGGAATGCCGGAGCTGGCGGGGGAAGAGGCGCAGAAAGCTGCGACGGCGGGGGAGTGCAGGAAATAAGGCAGTAAAGAAGTAAGGATCTAAGGCCGAGGCGAAGCGGAAGTAACACAGAGAACGCCCGAAGAAGCAGCGGAGAGACAAGGCTAGAGGTACACTCCACCAAAAGAAGGGCACGATGGATCGTGCCCCTTCCAAAGAAGATCGTAAGAAAGAACCATGCAGGAAAGATTGCAGAAGATTATTGCGCGAGCGGGGATTGCTTCACGGCGGCATGCGGAGCTGCTCATCGCCAGCGGACAGGTGCGCGTGAATGGACGGGTGGTCAAGGAGCTGGGGACGAAGGCGGATGCCACGAAGGACCGGATTGAAGCGGCGGGGAGGGTTGTCGAAACGAAGGAGGGACGGCGCGTCTACATCTTGCTGAACAAGCCGCCGGAAGTGGTGTCGGCGATGGCTGACCCGGAAGGTCGCAAGACGCTGCGAAATTGTTTGCGGGGATTGCCGGAACGGGTGTTTCCCGTTGGAAATTTGGAATATGCTGCGTCGGGACTGGTGTTTTTGACGAACGACGGCGACTTGGCGGCGGACATGCTGAAGAATTGGGCCCGTCTGGAACAGATCTATCACGTCAAGGTGAAAGGAATGCTGACGCTCGCGGACCTGGAGCGGGTGGGAAAAGAGATTGGCGCGAAGATGCAAACCCTGCGGCAGCCGGACGCGACGCGCGGTCGAGCAGCAAATTACTGGTACGAAGTGCGGATGCGGGATTCGAAGAAGGAAGAGCTGCGGCGAGCGTTGTTCAAGGAGAAACATCCCGTGGAGAAGCTGAAGCGCATTGGCTTGGGGCCGCTGACGGTGGAAGGGATACCGCGGGGCAGATACCGGTTGATCGAGCAGAAGGAAGCGGAAAAATTGCGGAAGCGAATCCCGGCAGTGAAGGAAACGAAGAGATTCTGAGGGGCAAGATAATACCGCGGGAATTTAACCGGAGTACGCAGAGAAGAGAGAAGAGCACCGGCCGGAAGAGCGGCACCACAGGAACAGCGCGCCTTGGAAGGCGGGCCCCACCCAAGCATTTAACCTCGCAGGAGAATCCACGCACCATGGCTTCGGAAAGATTACAGAAAATCATAGCGGCGAGCGGGATCGCGTCGCGGCGCAAGGCTGAGGAGATCATTGCGGCGGGGCGGGTGACGCTCAACGGGAAAGTAGTGGTGGAACAGGGAACGAAAGCCGATCCGCAGCGGGACGTAATTTGCGTGGATGGAAAGCCGCTGAAGAGCCGGGAGCGCCTGCTGTATTTCCTGCTGCACAAGCCGAAGGGCTACGTGACCACGGTGAGTGATCCCGAGGGGCGGCCGACGGTTATGGAACTCATGAAGAAATGCCCGCAGCGCGTGTACCCGGTGGGGCGACTGGACTACGCCAGCGAAGGTTTGCTGCTGATGACCAATGACGGCCAGCTGGCGCAGAGGTTGATGAAAGCCGGTTCGCACGCGCCAAAGACCTATCTGGTGAAAATTAGCGGACACCCGGACGAGCAGGCGCTCAATCGTCTGCGAGCGGGAATCACGATTGAACTAGAGGATGGCATGGGAGTGAAGACTTCGCCGGCAAAATTACGGCTGGTGGAGGACAGCGCAAATCCCTGGTATGAGGTGATCCTGAGCGAAGGCCGGAATCGTCAAATTCGGCGGATGTTTCAGCGTGTGGGATTTAACGTGGAAAAAATCAAGCGCGTGCAACTTGGGCCGCTAGTCCTGGATGTTCCTCCGGGAAAATATCGTGCACTGACGGTGCGGGAAGTGGCGCAACTGAAGAGCCTGTGACCGTGAGTGAATGACCACCACGGGTGAACGTGGATTGGCGGCAAAACAATTGGAGAAGTAGACTAGAAAGGATGACGCCAACGATTGAAGACCTCATCCCGGATTACCTGCGCGGGCTGCCGGTGTATGTTCCGGGAAAACCGATTGAAGAAGTGGAGCGGGAGCTGAAGATTCATGCGGTGAAGCTCGCTTCGAATGAGAACCCGCTGGGGCCTTCGCCGAAGGCCATGGTGGCGGCGCGTGCGGGGCTGGTGGATTCGAACCGCTATCCGGATGGGGGCACGCACGCATTGCGGCAAACTCTGGCGGAGCGGAGGGGCGTTTCGCCGGAAGAGATTTTTATTGGATTGGGGTCGAGCGAGCTTATTGATCTTGCGGCGCGGGCGCTCCTGCGAGCAGGACTTCAGGGGCTGACGTCGGAAGGAACGTACGCGCCGTTCTCGGTGGCCATTCGCGCGAGCGGGGCCGAGCTGGTGCTGGTGCCGCAGCGAGATTTTGCGTTTGACTTGAAGGCCATGGCCAATGCCATCACTCCGAAAACGGGAGTGATTTATCTGGCGAATCCTAATAATCCGACGGGAAGCGCGTTTGGGCGCAAAGAGTTTGAAGCGTTTCTCACGGCGGTCCCGGATGGCGTGCTGGTGGTACTGGATGAGGCCTATATCCATTATGCGATCAGCATGGGCTTGCGGGATTCGGTGGAAGCTCATTACCAGCGGAAGAATCTTCTGATTCTGCGGACGTTTTCGAAGGTTTATGGATTGGCGGGACTGCGCATTGGCTATGCCATCGGGCCACCGGGACTGCTTTCGGCGATGAATAAATTGAGAACGCCGTTCAATACCTCAGGTGTTGCGCAGGCAGCCGCGCTGGCAGCGCTGGATGACCAAGAGCATGTGACGCGATGCATCGAGACGAATGCAGCGGAGCGGAAACGTTTAAGCGAGGGATTAGCGAAGCTGGGATTCCGGCCGGTGCCGAGTGAGGCGAACTTTGTTTTTATTGTTGTGGGTCCGGATGCGAAGGCGCTGAGCGATGATCTACTGCAGCTGGGTGTGATCGTGCGGCCACTCGGGTGGATGGGATTTCCGGATGCGATTCGCATTTCGGTTGGGACCGCGGAAGAAAATGACAAATGTTTGTCGGCCATGGCGCGGATGATCTTGAAGCGCGCGGGCAAGGGCGAACTCGCCGCGCGATGAGAGTACTGCTACCGGGTAGCGTTAATGCCAGCGCTGACGCCGTTCTCGAGCTCCTGCAAAAATACCAGACCATCGCGGTGGTCGGATTGTCTTCGAATCCGATGCGGCCCAGTTATGCTGTGACGGAATACATGCAGGCTGCGGGCTATCGGATCATTCCGGTGAACCCCAACGAGACGGAAGTGCTGGGGGAAAAGAGTTACGCACGTCTGGAGGATGTGCCGGAGAAAATCGAGATCGTGAACGTGTTTCGGCGCGCCGAGGAAGTGCCGCCGGTGGTAGAGAGTGCCATTCGCGTAGGGGCGAAGGTCATTTGGATGCAGCTCGGAATTGAGAACGATGAGGCTGCGGAAAAGGCGCGATCCGCGGGGCTGGTGGTGATCGAAGATGCGTGCCTTTTGGTGGAGCATCGGAGGAGAACCAGAGAACTGAAGCAATAGGAGCCTGACAATTCCGGAAGGATAGGGAAGCCCTGCGCAGGAATGGCGCGGGCTTTTTTAGCTTTTGGAAATAGGAAAAAAGACTGACGAAGATTTTACGCAGACACACCGCGGTCGCAGAGAAGAGTAGGAAGAGCAACGGAGAGTCAGCGGGGCAGGGGGAAGACCAGGAGATTGCGCTTGCCGGTAATTACGACGGCAAGGAAGCGGCCGTCGGGGGAGATGGCAAAATCGCGGAAACTGAGGCCGTGAAGAATGAAAACCGGCTGCGGTTGCGAGACGGGAGCGTCATGCCCTGATGAGGCGGCGAGCGTAGGAAGATCGATCCAAACGAGATCGCCCGATTTTTTCTCCAGGGCACGTTTGAGGAGGATGTGTGATTCGTCGGGCGACCAGCGAAAAACGCCGAGGCCCACGCGAAGTCGGGCCACATGATTGAGAGAAGTGAGTTCGCGAACCTCGAGAAGTTCCTTGTCAACGAAATAAGCAACTTTCTTGCCGCTGGGGGACACGCTCAGTCCGCCTTCATAGCCATCCAGCGTCGCCAACTCCTTATCATCATCGCTCAACAGGTCGAGGCGCTGAAGACGATGGGGGCCGGTCATGGCGTGATCCTGCTCGACAGCGACAACAGAATTCGTTCTAGGGATGGGGATGACCTCACGGAAGGTGCGGCCCTCATAGGAGGACTTGACGGGGCCGCTGTCAAGCCGGGTGGATTTCAAGGAGAAGAGCGTGCGAGGCTTTACGGCTTCGGAGAGGAAATTGATGGTGACGTTGTCGGGAAGAAAGAAAGGATCGGCCGCATCGGGAATGACGCTGTCACCTTTGGCGACGCGTATTTCGTGGCCGCTGTCGTCGAGCAGGAGAGTCATGAAGGAATCTTCAGTCTTGCCGGAATCGTCGACGACGGTAGTGGTGAGGAGTCCGGCGAGGATGAGGTGAGCGTTGGGAGACCAGCGGAGGGAATCAACGATGTAGCTGAACGGCTGATTACCGCGGTTGAATTTTTGGCCCTCCAGAAGGCGGCGGCGCTTACCACTGGTGTCCTGGAGCCAGATGTCGTCGTGCGAGAGGTCGTAGAGCTTGGTTTTGAAGTTACGATGAACGGAATATACGATGCGGTTGTCGGGAGCAAAGGCAAAGGAAGTAATGTCTTCGTCGATGGTTTGGAGGGGCTTATCGAGATTTTGGACCAAGGCCGAGGGAACGACGGAGCAGCCCAAGAGGATGCAGAGCAACGAACCCATAGGGCGGAGCCAGCACGAGCGGTTAGAGGAGCCGGGATGGGTCATGGTTTGTGCGCAACGTCATTGTACGGGATGTGACGCCGTGTAAGGATTGCAGCACGGGGGCTGCGCGGGCTTGAATTCCATGAATTCGACGCGGGTGAGGTCCGGATCGTAGATGTCGAAGGACCATTTGCCGTCGCGGCCGATTTCGGGCTCACCGGTGGTCTTGAGGCCGTGCTCGCGGAGGCCAGCGGCGGCGGATTTAATTTGTTCGACCGCTAAGGAGAAATGATTTTGCACGCCGCGCTCCTGTTTGTCCGCGGTGGGCGAGATGTTGAGCATGTATTCGATCCAGTCGGTGCCGTCGGGGACCTGAATCTCCCACCAGTCGTTGTCGGCGTCCTTGAAGCCGCCGTGCCAGTACATACGGAAGCCGAGGAGATCCCTATAAAAGCGATCCTCGGCAGCGCGGTCCTTGACGATGAAGCCGGCGTGAAGCATGCGCGTGCTGATTTGTTCGGGGGGTGCAGTGAACACGATGCGAGGGTGAAGCTGCACGAAGGCGATGGTATTACCTTCGGGGTCGTGGAGAACGCAACGCGCGACGCCACTGATATCTCTGGTGACCGTGCTAACCGCGACATTGTGGGCAAGGAGGTAGCTACGCATCCGGATAATGTCGGGTGTGGCGAAGGCGATTTCGGCAAGCAGGTTCGCAGGAGAGGCAGAGGCCGCTTCTGACAACTGAATTTGCTGGTGGTCGTTGACGATGAAACACGGGCGCGTCATGCCCGTGCAGCCAGCGTTGCGTGGTGTGATGCCCAGAATTCCACTGTAAAACTCAAGCGACTTGCGAAGATCGGCGGAATAGATGCGGACGTGCGCGATGCCGGTGATGGGCGGTCGCTTGGGCTGGTCCTGGGCATTGAGCGGAAGGGAGATAAACGTGGCGGCGAGGGCAAATGCGATGGTTTTCATGGGACTCCCTTGAAAGTTTGGTGCGACACACGATTTTATCTTACGAAGGTGGCCGAGGTGAAAACTGATCATGGATGTTGTCCGGGGTGCGGCCCGGCGTATTCGGAGCAGCAGGGCTTCTGCGTGGGCGTGAATTCCATGAGTTCGACGCGGGTGTCGTCGGGATCGTAGAGGTTAAGCTGCCATTTGCCGTCGCGACCCACCTTGGGTTGTTCGTTGCCGCTCCAACCGTTCTTGCGAAGTTGCTCTTCCGCCGCGTGGATGTCCGGGACTCCGAGAGCCATGTGGTTCATGACGCCGAGAGTGTGATGGTCAGCGTTGGCGGGAACGTTGAGCATGTATTCGATCCAGTCGGTGCCATCGGGGACTTGCATGTCGACCCAGCTGGTTTCGTCGTCTTTCCTCCCACCATGCCAGTAGACGTGGAAGCCGAGAATATCTTTATAGAAGCGGTCCTCCACGTCAGGGTCCCGAACGACGAAGCCGACATGGATGATACGCATATCGGACCAGGACCGCGGAGTGCTGGCGTTCGTCTGCCGCCTAAAGCCGATGCGCTGCCCCTGCGGGTCTATTACTGCGAAGTATTCGTCACTGGAATCTCTCATTTTCAGTATTGGGATCTTCTTCGCCGCCAGGTATTTCTTCATCGCATGCACATTGTCCGTGGCGAATACGATCTCATAAAATAGGTTAGACGGCGGCGTCTTGGGCGCCGTCACGAGCACCAGGTTTTGGCCGGAGCTTAGCTGCATGAAGAAGGGGAAGGTAGTCATCAGCCTCTCCCCACCGATCGAGGACCTTTCGCACCAAAGACAAGCATCCGAGGGCGTACCTTCACCGCTCATGACTCGGGTGTAGAAGCTGCGAGCGCTGTTCATATTTGTAGAATAAAACTGCACGGCAGCGATCCCCGTGATTGGCGGCCTGGGACGCTCCGCTTGGGCGCTGGCTGAAGCGCACAGAATGACACTGGCAAGTGACGTCAACATGCGGTTCATACGCTCACCTCAAGAAGTCGACGACATGGGAGACTTTATTTTGCGAATTTCGTCCAGTCGCTGGCGCAAACGCTGCTCGAAACCCTGATCCGTGGGTTTGTAATAGGTGCGGCCGGCGAGATTCTCGGGCAAGCAGGTCATATCGGTGACTTTTTCATCGAAATTATGGGCGTACTTGTAGCCTTCGCCGTAGCCGATGTTCTTCATGAGGCCAGTGACGGCGTTGCGGAGGTGGAAGGGGACGGGATCGGCTTCGGTTTTGCGGACGTCTTCGATGACGGCGCCATAGCCGGTGTAGAGAGCATTGGATTTCGGCGCGAGCGAAAGATAGACAGCAGCTTGCGCGAGGGCGAGATGGCCTTCGGGGGGACCGAGGAAATCGAAGGCGTCCTTGGCGGCGAGCGTGACGGCGAGGGCGCCGGGTTCGGCAAGGCCGATGTCTTCGCTGGCCATGCGGACCATGCGGCGGGCGAGATAGAGAGGATCTTCGCCGCATTCGAGCATACGCGCGAGCCAGTAGAGGGCCGCGTCGGGATCGGAATTGCGGACGGATTTGTGCAGGGCGGAGATAAGGTTGAAGTGCTCCTCGCCGGCTTTGTCGTAACGCAGGAGTCTTCTTTGCAACACGTCTTCGAGGAGCTCCGGGGTGATGGCGCGCGCCTTGTTTTCACTCAGTTGCGCGCTGCGGACGGCAAGCTCGAGCGTGTTGTAAGCGGCGCGGGCATCCCCATTCGCAAACGAGGCGATACGGAAGAGGATGTCGTCGGGAGCCACGATGGATTCGTTTCCGAAGCCGCGTACTTTGTCATTCAGGGCGCGGCGGAGGAGTTCCACTATCTGCGGGGTCGTTAGTGGCTCGAGGACGTAGACCTTGGTGCGGGAGAGAAGCGGTGAAATCACTTCAAAGGAAGGATTCTCGGTGGTCGCGCCAATGAAGATGATATGGCCCGCTTCGACGTGAGGGAGAAAAGCGTCCTGTTGCGCTTTGTTGAAGCGGTGAACTTCGTCGACGAAGACGATGGTGCGATGGCCGGAGCGGGATTTTTGCTCACCCACGGCCATAACTTCTTTGATTTCCTTGATGCCAGCAAGAACGGCGCTGAAAGAAACGAATTCGGAACGTGTCAGACGCGCAATGAGGCGCGCGAGGGTGGTCTTTCCACAGCCGGGCGGGCCCCAGAAGAGCATGGAGCCGAGATTGTCGTTTTCGATTTGAACGCGAAGCGATTTGCCGGGACCGAGAAGTTTTTCCTGGCCAATGAACTCATCGAGGATACGCGGACGCATGCGCTCGGCGAGGGGCTGGTTGGCCGCGGGAACGTCGGGTTCCGGGGCCGGTGGCGGCAGTTTTGAGAAAAGGCTCACGTTTCCTTGGGTGGCCGCACAGCGTCTGACGTCTTAGACGGCTGCGAAGGAACTGACGTTTGGATGACCGACGCGTGCGGCGAGTTCCTTTGGCGAGCGGCTTCGTAAAATACAACTGCTACCGAGGCGGCGGCATTCAGTGATTCGATGCCGCTGGCCATGGGAATGCGGAGGCGCGCGTCGGCGCCTCGCTCGACTTCTTCCGGGAGACCGACGCCCTCGTTGCCCACGAGGAGGGCCACCGGCTGGCACCAATCGACTTCCCACGGAGCCAGCAGAGGCTGATCACCGCGACGCGGTTCGCGGACACTCGAAGCAAGCGTGCGAACACCCGTGACCTTGAGTTGCGCAAGAAGAATCGAAAGCGAAATCCCAGCGAGGATCGGAAGATGCAGAGCGGCGCCAGCGGAGGCGCGCAGAGCTTTCGGCGAAAAAGGGTTCGCAGTGCCGCTGATGCCGGAAGCCGCCGTGGCGGCGCCGGTAACGCCGAACGCGGCAGCAGTGCGTAGGATCGCCCCAACGTTACCGGGATCCTGGACTCCGGCCAGGACGACGAGCAAGGGAGCGCAGACAGAAAGAGGGGAGCGCGCGAAATCATCGAAGGAAGTCTCCCGAGGATGAACCAAAGCGGCAACCCCTTGCGGGTGTTCGGTGTCGGCCAGGCCCTCGAAGAGGCGGTCCGTGGTGTGGAGGATCGGAAAGGCCATTTCGGGTCGGTCTATTATGGAGGAGAGGCGCTGGTGATGGCGTTCGCCGGACTCGCTGAAGAGCACGCCTTGAATGCGGCAACCGGAACGCAGAGCTTCTTCGACAAGTCTGACGCCCTCGACGCCTACGAAGCCGCCTTCCGTGGGCAGTCCGCCACGCAGAGCTATTCGGAACTCCTTGAGCCAGCGATTGTCGCGGCTAGTAAGGAGCACAGGCGCACCAGTGGGGCCGGCGTTACGAGCGGGTTTTCCGGGCGTGGCCATCTCCGTGGAGGGTAACAAATTTCTACCTGCAGAGGCTAACTCTCTCCTAAGATGTCGCCCATAGCGGGGTGGATTTGGCTGTCAGCAGGCTCTTATTGCGCGGGCAACAGGTGTATGGTAGCGTCGCCCAAATAAGGGCAGTGCCGACGGGCGCTGCAGGGTGGCGTCACGACTGCGCCAAAGGCCAAGAAATTGCCGGCTGAACTGCTGCGCGTAAACGCGCAAACTCCGGAGGCGGACCTGCTGCGGTATGCGGCAGATTTTCTGACCCGCGGAAGTGTGATTGCGATTCCCACAGACACCTTCTACGGGCTGGCGGCCGACCCATTCAATCTCGCCGCAGTGGATGAAATTTATCGCGTGAAAGGGCGGCCGGAAACGAGGGCCCTGCCAATTCTTGTGAATTCGATCGAACAAGCCATTCTGCTCGCGCGGGAAGCATCGCGGAAATTCTTGCGGCTCGCCCAGGCGTTCTGGCCAGGAGGACTGACCCTGGTCGTGAACGCCGCGCAGCGCATCCCGCTCAAGGTAACTGCAGGCACAGGCCGCATCGGATTGCGATGGCCGAATAGCACGGTGGTGCGGCGCCTGATCGATGAATTTGAAGGTCCGGTGACGGGGACGAGCGCTAACATTTCCGGGTTTCCATCGTGCGCGAACGCGGAACAAGTGATGAAGCAGCTGGGGTTGCGCGTGCCGCTCGTGCTGGACACGGGAGAAACGGGGGGTACGTTGGCTTCGACAATCGTAGAATTGAACGGTGACACGTGGAGAATCGGCAGGGAAGGGGCGATTCCCGTGGCCGAGATTGAGAAGGCGTTGGAGTAGTGTCGCGTTTCTCCGCAACAGGATGGCCCAGTGGCGAGCGCAATCCCAGCACTTCGGGGCGGGGTATGCGAACCTTAATCAGTCAAAATAGTGCGAGCAATTCGGGACATTTCTGCACTTCACTGCATAAGGCTTTCCTTCTTTCCTGATTCATTTCCACGCGAATCTGGTCCGTCAGCGCGTCTAGGCGAGCGTTGCGATAATGCCCGCGATTGGCGCCGTCCGGCGGAAAGCGCTTCGACGAAAAAGCATATTCAAAAAAGTCCGGATCGGTGTTGGCGCCAACCCGGCGCTGGTAACTGATCTGGAAATTTCCCTTGGCAACGTCGGAGAACAGCGTGGCAAGCGGTCAGCGAGAAAGAGTCGTTGTGAGCTGGGCGTGACCAAGAAGAGAGACAGAATGAAACAATGAGGTAAGACAGCAAGGAAGTAATAAGGAGATGGAACTTGGAGAGGAGGAGGTTAGCGCGGTGGGGCATAGGAGATTTTCCCGAGGATCGCCAGGCCACGGGCGCCGGTTGCGGACGGCAGGTTCGCGGGGCGCTGGTGAAGTGTTTCGTAGGCGAGAAGGGCGAAGGCCAAAGCTTCCTTGGCGTCTTCGGGAATGCCGAGACGCCCAGAGGGCAGGACGTCGATGCCGGGAAGGGCGGCGGCAAGTTGGGCGAGTATTAACGGATTGTGCGCTCCACCGCCGGAAACAATGAGTTGCTGAATTTTTGTTGTGGGTAATACGAAACGATTTAAGGCATCTACGACCGAGAGCGCGGTGAAGATTGTAGCCGCGCGGATGAGATCATTGGGGCTGGCGCGATAGTGGCGGCCGAGGCTGAAGAGCATCTTTAGGTAGGCGTGGCCATAGTATTCGCGGCCCGTAGATTTGGGTGGTGCCAGCTTCAGATAGGGATCGCCCAGGAGATCGTCGAGCAGCGCGGGGAGGCTGCGGCCTTGCATGGCCAGGCGCGCGTTCTTGTCAAAACGCAGGCGGCCTTGTGTGAAATGCGCGACCAGGGCGTCGATGAGCATGTTGGCGGGGCCGGTATCGAAGGCCAGGACCTGCTGTGGCTTGGCGGCACGAGGGAGCACCGTTATGTTGGCGATGCCTCCGAGATTGAGGGAAATGCGGCCCAGCTTCGTGTGGCGGTAGAGAAGGTAGTCTGCGTAAGGAACCAGAGGCGCGCCCTGTCCACGGAGGGCCATGTCCGCGGGACGAAAATCGCCGACGGTGGTGATGCCGGTGCGCGCGGCGATCACTGATGGCTCACCAATTTGAAGCGTGGATGCTGTCGGCGAACCAAAATAGGGAATCGGGCGCCCCTGATGGAAGATGGTCTGGCCGTGACTTCCGACTAAGGCGATCTTCGATAGCGCCACTCGAAAATGCCGGCAAGCGGCGATAGCGGCCCCTGCAAAGAGTTCGCCCAAACGAAAATTCAACTGACTGAGAGCGCCGGCGATGAGGGGGCGCTGTTCGGCGACGCGAAGAATTTCCTTTCGAAGCTCAGGAGGATATTTGACGGAGGCGTGGCTAAGCAGTCTGGCGTTCAGGTTGGGGGGTGCCCCGGAGATGCGCGCCAACGCAACGTCGATTCCATCCGCGGATGTTCCGGACATCATGCCGAGAACGAGCTTGGATTTTCCGTTCATGAGATTTGTTTTTTCAGTTCAGCGAGGAGATTCAAAGCGTCCAGAGGCTTCAATTGGTCGAGGTCCGCTCCACGCAGCTTTTCGAGCACCTGGTGATCGAGTGCGGTGAACAGTACCTCCTGATTGCCGTTCTTGTGCGCAGTGCCGGAGCCGACTGGAGAAAGAGTTTCGCTGAGTTCGTGCTCGCTCTGCTCATGTCTCTTCAAGACCTCGCGGGCGCGTTTGATCACGCTGTGAGGCAGGCCGGCCAGCCGGGCAACTTCGATACCGTAGCTTTTGTCAGCGCTGCCGGGCTCGACACGGCGCAGGAAAATGATCTCGCTAGGCGTCTCCTTCGCGGAGACGTGGACGTTCTTCACCGCCGGGAGAAGGTCGGCAAGCTCCGTCAGTTCGTGATAATGCGTGGCGAAAAGCGTACGCGCGTGGATGTGCTTCTGGAGATGCTCGACCACCGCCCAAGCAATGGACAGACCATCGAAGGTAGCCGTGCCGCGGCCGACTTCATCGAGAAGAACAAGGCTGGCAGGTGTGGCGTGGTTGAGAATGGCCGCGACTTCGCTCATTTCCACGAGGAACGTAGACCGGCCACGCGCGAGATTATCACTTGCGCCGATGCGCGTGAAGATGCGGTCGGTGATGGGCAGCTTCGCCTGACGCGCGGGGACGAACGAGCCGATCTGAGCCATCAGCACAATGAGCGCAGATTGGCGAAGATAGGTAGACTTGCCGCCCATGTTCGGACCGGTGATGAGGAGAAGTTGCTGACGACCGGGCTCAAAGCAAAGGTCGTTGGGAACAAAGCGCTCGCCTTTTTGTCGGAGAAGTTCCTCGATCACGGGATGGCGGCCTGCAATGATCAGAAGCTCACCGGTAGAGCTGAATTCCGGCCGGGAGTATCCGCGATCGGCAGCCAACTTTGCGAACGACGTCAGCACATCGAGCTGCGCCACGGCGGCAGCTGTACGCCGCAATCGCGCCGCCTGGGAGGCCACCGAAGAACGCACATCGATAAAAAGTTGACGCTCAATCTCGAGGATGCGCTCATCCGCGGCAAGGATCTTCCGCTCATATTCTCTTAGTTCCGTGGAAGTAAAACGTTCGGCATTGACAAGCGTCTGTTTGCGTTCGTAGTCCGCCGGGGCCAGATGCAGGTTTGGTTTTGAGATTTCAATGTAATAGCCAAAAATTTGATTGTAGCGAATTTTTAGCGAGCCGATGCCCGTGCGTTTGCGCTCGCGCTCTTCCATCGCGGCGATGATCTGTTTGCTGCGCTGACTGAGGTCGCGAAGTTCATCGAGCTCGGGGTTGTAGCCGCCGCGAATCATTCCGGGATCGGTGGCCAGGGCCGGCGGCTCGTCGGCGATGGCGCGCTCGAGGCGTTCGCGGACATCGGTGAGCTCATCAATTTCCTCATGGAGGTGACGAAGAAGTTCGCTGCCGCCGGCGGGAGGCGGAGTAAGGAAATTCTTCAGCACCGGTAGTTGCGTGAGCGACTTGCGAAGGGCCACGAGTTCGCGCGGCGCCGCGAGCCCCAGGGTAATGCGGCCGGTCAGCCGCTCCAGATCGAGGATGCCTTTGAGCTCCTTGCGAATCTCGCCGCGGACAACGGTTTGCTGAACAAGGTGGGTGACAGCCGCGAGGCGCGCCTCGATGGCTTCGGGATCGATGAGCGGACGGAGAAGCCACGAACGCAAAAGGCGAGCGCCCATGCCTGTAACGGTGACGTCGAGGGCAGCGATCAGCGTCGTAGGACCAGGGGAACGAGTGCTCTCCTCCAGGAAGATGGGTGCGAGAAGTTCAAGGTTTCGAACGGAAACGGGATCGAGCACCAGAGAGTTGCGCAGCTCGTAGTAACGGACACGGTCGAGATGTCGGAGAGCGTCGCCGTTGGCCGTATCGTCACCCCGGGCAGCATTTTCACGCAGGTAATGAACGATGGCTCCGGCCGCCGAGAGGGCTTGCGGGCGATCTTCGAAGCCGAAGCCAGTAAGTTCTGCGACATCAAACTGTTCGCGGAGGAGGCGCTCGGCATAGTCGCGCTGAAAGATCCAGTCTTCGAGGTGTGATTCCACGCCGCCGACGCCTTCAAGGGGGGCTCCCTCGAATAACTGTTGCGGGCGGGGAAGAAGGGTTTCCCTGGGATGCAGAAGCTGGAGTTGGTCGCGAAGAGCGTCATCGGCATCCGCGCCGGAGAATTCGGTAGCCTGAAATTCACCGGTGGAAAGATCGACGAAAGCGAGGCCGACGGGCGAACCTGAGGCATGTTTGGCGACAGATGCAAGGAAATTGTTTTCCCGGGCGTCGAGCAGAGCGCCGTCGGTGGCGGTACCCGGAGTGATGACCCGCACGACGTCGCGACGGACGAGTTTCTTGCCCGGTCCAGGCTGCTCCATCTGATCGCAGATCGCGATTTTGAAGCCGGCGCGGATCAGACGCGCAAGATAGCCTTCGGCGGCGTGGTACGGCACGCCACACATGGGAATAGGCTGGCCCTTTTCTCGGTTGCGCGAGGTGAGAGTGATCTGGAGTTCGCGCGCTGCGATGATCGCGTCTTCGTAGAAGAGTTCGTAAAAATCGCCAAGGCGGAAGAGCAGTAGAGCGTGGGGATAGCGCGCCTTGATGGCGTGATACTGCTGCATCAGCGGTGTCGTCGGCTCGCTCATTCGTCGCGCGTCAGTGGATAGTCATTCCTTTACGCCTAAGTGCGCCAGGAAGAAAGCACAATCCAGGGCAATCTCGCGCAAATAGTCATAGCGGCCGGAAGCGCCGCCGTGTCCCGCGCCCATGTTGATTTTCAGCAGTAACGGATTCGAATCGGTTTTCAACGTGCGCATTTTCGCAAGGTATTTCGCCGGCTCCCAGTACATCACCTGGCTGTCGTTCAACCCTGTCTTTACCAACATCGTAGGGTAGGACTTGCGCTCCAGGTTGGTATACGGACACCAAGACTTCATGTAGAAATAATCTTCTGCGATTTGCGGATTGCCCCATTCCTCATATTCGGCGATGGTCAGCGGAAGAGATGCGTCGAGCATGGTGTTCAACACGTCGACGAAGGGCACGTGGCTGATGACCATGCGAAAAAGATCGGGGCGCATGTTCGCCACCGCTCCCATGAGAAGGCCTCCGGCGCTGCCGCCTTCAATGACAAGTTTTTCCGGAGTCGTGTAGCGCTCGGCAATCAAGTATTCTGCAGCGTCGATGAAGTCCGTGAAGGTATTGCGCTTTTGTTTCATACGGCCGGCGTCGTGCCACGGCTTTCCAAGTTCACCGCCGCCGCGGACGTGAGCGACGACGTAGATCACGCCACGGTCCAGCAAGCTGAGCCGATGCGAGCTGAAATTGACCGGCACGGAGATTCCGTAGCTACCGTAACCATAGAGAAGAAGCGGGGCAGAGCCATCACGGAGCGTATCGCGACGGCGGACGATGGAAAGAGGGACGCGCGTGCCGTCGGGAGCGGCGGCATGCAGACGCTCGCTAACGTATTGGGCAGGATCGTATCCGCCGAGAACGGGTTGCTGCTTCCGAAGACGTCGTTCGCGTGTGCATACGTCATAGTCAAAGATAGAGCGAGGAGTCACGAGCGACTCATATTGGAATCGCACTTGCGCGGTGCCGAATTCCGGATTTTCCCCGATGGAAGCGTTGTAGGCGGGCTCGGCGAATTCGATGCGATGCGATGCCGCAAGAACAGTTGGGGCGTCCGCGGTCAAATCCACGATGCGAAGATGCGGGAGGCCGCCCTCGCGTTCAAACAGCACGAGGTGGTTCCGGAAAGCCTCCGCGGCAGCGAGCATGACGTCCGGGCGATTGGGGATGATCTCACGCCAGGATTCTCGGCCAGCGTCGGTCACCGGGGCGGTCACCAAGCGGAAAGTGCGCCCTCCGGAATTCGTGCGAATGTAAAACACTCCGTCATTCGCATTCGGAGACGGCCGGGAATGGTGGTCGGGGTAATATTCATGGTTGTCTTCGCGCGGACTGATAAGCCGGAATTCTCCGGTGGGTTGATCGGCACGCAAGAAACGGACTTCGCTGGCCGTATGACTCGCGGTGGTAAGAAGTAGAAAAGCACCGCTGCGCGTGCGGTGTACTTCGATTCGAAAACGCTCATCGATTTCCTCGAAGAGCAAGGGGTCCGGTTCGGTGGCCCCCAGAACGTGCCGGTAGAGGCGGTGAGAGCGTTTCGTGATTTTGTCCTCGACGGTGTAGAACAGCGTGCGATTGTCGGAGGCCCAGGCGACACTGGATACGCGCTCGATACGCTCGGGAAAGATGGTCCCGGTGCGCAGGTCTTTCATCTGCAGCGTGAATTGGCGGAATCCCGTGGTATCGGTCGAATAAGCGAGCAGGTCATTATCTTCACTGACTTCGAAGGAATCCAATCCAAGAAACGAATGGCCTTCTGCAAACAGATTAAGGTCGAGTAGCAGTTCTTCCGCTGCCCCTTCCCGATCGCGTCGCCGGCAATGGAACGGGTACTGCTTTCCCTCTGCGGTGCGCGTGAAATAGAGATAGCCGCGCAGGCTATACGGAACGGAAAGATCCGTTTGCAGGATGCGCCCCAGCATCTCCTGATAAAGCTTCTCCTGAAATGTCTCGGTGGGCTTTAGCATGGCATCGGTATACGAGTTTTCCGCCTGCAGATAGGCGATGACTTCGGGGTTTTCTTTGTGGCGCAGCCAAGCGTAATGGTCGACGCGGCGATCGCCATGCAAAACATACTCCACGGGTTCGCGCCGGGCCACCGGGGGCTTCGGAATTGTACCCGCCGCAGGTTCCTGGGCTGGCGTCGCGGTATTGGCGTCCGGACTCATGCGCGTCCGCTATACTATCGGAACTCGGCGGCCGGAGAAAGCAGCCTCGGGCGGGTGTGAGAAACCCAATGGCCAGAGAGACTGAAATCAAACTGCGAATCAGCAACGTGCCCGCGTTTCATCGGGCGTTGAAGCGGATCGGAGCTCGCCTCGCCGGCCCCGGAACCTCAAAAGTTCATGAGGAAAATGTAATTTTCGATACCCCGCAAGGTGGACTTGCCAAGCACGGGCAATTGCTGCGGATTCGCACGGAGACGCCAGAATTGCGGGGGAAACCGAAGACGACTGGACCGCAGCAGCGCGTGGTGCTGACTTTCAAGCAGCCGATGGTGCAGCCGGGTGGTGCACAGACAGGAAGCGCATCTTCTGGGTCATACAAGGTCCGAGATGAGATTGAGGTGGAGGTCGCCGAGGGTGAAAATCTGACCAGAATTTTCGAGGGACTGGGGATGAGCGGCTGGTTCCGCTATGAAAAGTGCCGTACCACCTTTCGACTGCCTGCTTCCAAAGCCTGGGCCTTGGGTCTTCTGATTGAACTGGACGAAACACCCATAGGGACCTTTGTGGAACTGGAGGGGCCCGCCGCGGCGATCGATCGAGCTGCCGCGGAGCTGGGGTTTTCGAAGCACGACTATCTCTCGAAGAATTATCTCCGCTTGTACATGGAAGAGTGCCGCCGGAAAGGCGTGCAACCGAGTCACATGGTCTTTCCGAACCGCAAGAAACGCTGCTAAGAGACTTTCGAACAAAAAAACCACTTTTAAAGTCATTCTTTTCTTGACAAGGCGAAGCACGCAGCTTATCAATGCAACTGTGACTGCGGAGCGGTCAGACCACGGAGTGATTTTCCTCTCAATGAGTGCGGGCAGCGAAGTCGAACCTGGCCCTAGTTGGGCCGGGCAGCAGGGGAGCCTGGAGTTGGTCCATCGGCTGAGTGTACAGACGATATCGCGCGAGGCGCAAGCCACGGCGCGCGCGGTCGGATGGGGAGGGCTCACAGGCGGCTAAAGGTAAGTCCATTTGTGTGAGGTACTTGCCCGCGGCCGAGGTTCTTCGGTGTGCGGGTTTTTTGTTGCCGGGATGAGTTCAGCTGTTCGGGAAAGCCCGGAGACGCGCGAGGAGGGCGTACGTATGGATCTCTACGCGACAGAATTGATGGGCTCGAAGACTTACGACGCGGCGGGGAATTATGTCGGGCGTGTGCGCGAATTCTTTATCGAGCCCGCGGAAGCACCCAATCGCGTGTCGCATTACCTGCTATCGCGCGGGCACTTTCAACCGCTAGTGGCCAAACACAACCAGATTGCTTCGGTAGCAGCGGGGAAGATGGAGTTGAGTGTCAGTGAACGAGCCCTCGAGCTCTATCAGCCGAATGAGTCGTGGTTGGCGGTTCAGAAGGATTTGCTGGATCAACAGATCATTGATACCCGCGGGCGGAAAGTCGTGCGTGTTAATGACGTCGACCTGACCCCCTTCCGCACCAATGGCACCGTCGAACTGCGGCTGACGCAAGTCGATGTGGGGCTCCCGGGAGCCGTGCGGCGACTGCTCCAGGGAGTGGTGCCTTCCAAGGTCGTGCGCAAACTGCAGAGCAAATTGCCTCAGCGCGCGATTCGCTGGGAGTTTGTGAACCTCGTCGAGCCTGACCCCATGCGCCGCGTGAAGCTGCGCATCACACACGAAAAACTTGAGGACCTGCACCCAGCGGATCTTGCGGAAATCATGGAAGATCTGTCCGCAGCGGAGCGGCAAGGGATTATCGCGTCGCTGGACGAAGAGACCGCGGCTGCGGTTCTCGCCGAGCTGGACGAGCGGCTCACAACGCAAATTGTGGAAAAGCTAGATCCGGAGAAGGCGGCAGATATTCTGGAAGAAATGGCCCCGGACGCGGCGGCCGACCTTTTGGCGGACCTGTCCAGGGAAACTTCGGAAGAACTTCTGGATGAGATGCCTGGCCAGGAAGCTGACGAGGTTCGCGAATTGCTGGAATTCGATCCCGCGACGGCCGGCGGCATGATGAACCCTGATTTCGCATTTGTAGGTGAGCGGACAACGCGGGAGGAAGTTCTGGATTGGATGCGAGGACAGGAGTTGAACTTTGACCAACTGGACACGATCGTTCTGCTGGACAGTTCGGCGCAGTTTTCGGGTACCGTCCCTGTTGCGCGGCTCCTTCTGGCGGCCGCCGATCAACGCATGACAGAGCTGAAGACCGAGCCCCTAGTCAGCCTGCCTCCAAACGCGGACGACAAGGAGGTCTTCGAGCTTTTCGACAAGTACAACCTGCGGATGCTGACCGTAATTGATACAGAGAACCGACCGATTGGAGCCATCACCGTGGACGACGTGGTGTCGAGGCTGGTGAAGGAATAGGCAGGGGTTGCGAGCCGAACGATGAACTGGGACGCCATTTCGTCGAAGTTTGATCGCCTGAGGGCGGGCGACACGGATTTGCAGAAGAAGATCCGTGGGCTGCGCAGGCGTCTGACGCTGCTGTTGGCGGTGATAGGGCCGGGGCTGATCACCTCCAATGTGGACAACGACGCGGGCGGAATTTCCGTCTATACGCAAGCAGGAGCGCAATACGGCTACGCTTTGCTCTGGTCGCTCATTCCGATGACGATCGCGCTGTACGTCACCGAAGAGATGTGCGCGCGGATGGGTGTGGTGACCGGGAAAGGACTATCCGATCTGATTCGCGAGGAATTCGGGTTCCGGCCTACCTTTTTCGTAATGGTCATGGGCTTTCTTGTGGACTTGGCGAACGTGGTGGCGGAGTTTGCTGGCGTGGCAGCATCCATGCAGATTTTTGGGATCAGCAAATATGTCGCCGTGCCTATCGCAGCTATCGTCGTTTGGGTGCTGGTTATTCGAGGAACTTACCGCCAGGTGGAGGTAATCTTCCTCTTCGCTTGCATTCTGTATCTGTCCTACGTATTTTCCGCCATTCTGGCAAAGCCGGATTGGCTGATCGCCGCGAAACATACGGTGATTCCGAATCTTCGTCTCGATTCAGGCTATCTGCTCATGTTGACGGGACTCGTCGGAACCACGATTGCTCCGTGGCAATTCTTTTATCTTCAGGCTGGATTTGTGGAAAAGAAAGTGGGGCCGCGCCAATATCGGCAGGCGCGCGCTGACGTCCTCGTCGGCAGCATAAGCTGCATGGTGATCGTCTTCTTCATCATCGTTTGCACAGCAGCGACGCTCTACGCCTCCGGCCACCGGGACATCACCGACGCCGCACAGGCAGCCCAGACGCTGATTCCGCTTGCCGGTAAAGGCGCGGGCAAGCTATTCGCTTTTGGTTTGCTCAACGCATCGCTCTTCGCCGCCTCCATTTTGCCGCTTTCCACGGCGCATGTGATTTGCGAGGGGCTTGGCTTTGAAGCGGGACTCGACCATAAATTCAAAGAGGCCCCCATCTTCTATTGGCTCTATACCATCCTGATCGTGGTCGGAGCCGGCGTCGTTCTGTTGCCCCATGCGCCGCTTTGGAAGATTTTGATCTTCTCGCAGGTGGGCAACGGGATATGGCTCCCAGTGGTGGTGATTTTTATTCTGCTGCTGGTAAACCGGCGCGACCTGATGGGCGAATACGTCAACACGGTGACTTTTAACATTGTCGCTTGGGTCACAGCGATCGCCATGATCGCCCTGACGGTAGTGCTTACCTACACGGCGCTCTTTCAGCAAAGCTTGCCGCCGCCAGCCTGATGGTAAACACGGCACCATGCCGTTGCGTGACTGCCGAAACGTGTGTTAACTTTGCGGCGTAAAGAGGATTTGCAAGAAAGCCTGCATAGACACCGTGCCCCACAGCCCCACTCCCAAGACGCTGCAAGTCGCCACACCTGGTTCGCTCGGCCCGGTTACACCAGAAGAGGTGAGCCTGCTCGAGAAGCTGGACTTGGCGCGGCTGCCGAGGCACGTCGCCGTGATCATGGACGGCAATGGACGGTGGGCGCAGAAGCGGCACCTTCCGCGAATCGCGGGGCACCGCTCGGGAACGCAATCGGCGCGCACGACCATCGAAACCTGCGCTCGTTTGAAGATCGAAGCACTGACGCTTTATGCATTTTCCGTGGAAAACTGGCGACGCCCCAAGACGGAGATCGACTTCCTGATGGCGCTCCTAAGGGAATATCTTCGCAAAGAGATGCCGCTGATTCAGAAGAACAATATCCGGATGCGCTTCCTCGGGCGCATGGACGAACTCCCTGCCGGCGTGCAGAACGATGTGCGGGACGCCATGGAAAAAACCGCGGGGAACCAGGGCATGGTGCTGTGCGTGGCGCTGAACTACGGGGGGCGCGCGGAGATCGTTGATGCCATGAACGCCATTCTTTCCGAACGCAACGGCCACGGGACTTCCAACAAGATCACCGAGGAGCAGCTCTCGCGGCACTTGTACACCGAAGGCTTGCCGGACCCCGACCTGCTGATCCGCACCAGCGGCGAGATGCGCGTGAGCAATTTTCTACTTTGGCAGATCGCCTACGCGGAGATTTTTGTCACGGAGACGCTCTGGCCGGATTTCAACCGCGCGCGGTTGCTTGAGGCTTTGCTCGAATTTCAGAAGCGCGAGCGCCGGTACGGCGGCATCCGCGAAGGCCAGGCTTCCTCCGAGAAACCGGCACGCGCGGCGGGTCATTAGAATCGATTTCCTTGCCAAATAGGCATCCGCACGTTGAGTCACTGAAACATTTGAGAATGAGATTTTTCCCCCATTCTCAGGGAATGCCCTTCGAATGACACCCGCATTATCCCGGGCCATGTAGGTCCTACTTCTCGTGAGTGATTTATTTCTCGCAATGTGATGAGATGAGGGCAGCGATTGCTCAGGGGATTCCTTCTCTATGACCTGGAAGCGGGTGACGACGGCCGCGGTGCTGATTCCGTTTGCCGTGGGGCTAGCCTTGTGGAGCTCGACGGCAGTCCTGGCCCTGGCACTGGCACTGGTGGTGATGATTGCGTTGTTTGAGTACTTCAGCTTGGGCGATGCGATTGGCCATCGCGCCTACCGCTATTGGACCGTCACTTGCGCATGGATTCTTATTTATGCGCAGTGGTCCGCGGCGATCGCGCCGGACTATGGACTCCCACGGGGGCTGACCATCCACAGCGAGCCATATTCCCTTTTTGAAATTTTCCCGACCGTACAGGGCGTACTTTTCTTGTTTGTACTTGGCGTGGCAGTGCTGACGTTGTGGACCAAACGTCCACTAGTCGAAGCCCTGCCCGCGGCTGGGATCAGCGCCAGCGGATTGATCCTCATTGCTTTTCCGTTGTCGTATGCTCTGCGTCTTCATGGATTGCGGGTGCAAGGCCGGCCCCTACTGCTTTTCGCACTAGTCATAACTTGGGTGGGCGATACCGCGGCATATTTCGTGGGCCGAGCCATCGGCAAACACGCGTTAGCGCCACACCTGAGCCCTAAGAAAACATGGGAGGGAACGGTCGCCAGTTTTCTCGGTTCACTGATCGTGGCGGTCATTTTCGCGCGCTTCATGACGGTGCCGCTGCCGCATTTGCTTGGGATGGCGGCACTTGGCAACGTCGCGGGGCAAGTTGGCGACCTTCTCGAATCGGCGTACAAGCGGAGCGCGGGGA
>Ga0137363_10000101_pt1 | contig 43000 bp, 40 predicted proteins | sample MadtaG_FD_104800 | JGI IMG/M metagenome (GOLD analysis project Ga0137363, IMG submission 104800) | Vadose zone soil microbial communities from Angelo Coast Range Reserve, California, USA - Mad1_115_16 metaG | ecosystem: Environmental > Terrestrial > Soil > Vadose zone | place: USA: California...
ATCGGTAACACGGATAAAGGTTGGAATGTTGCCGCGAAGGTCCAGCAGTGTGTGCATCTTGACGGCCGCCTTGCGTCGCCGGAATCGGGCCCAGGGGAACAACGCCAGACACAGGTCGATGGTTGTTGAATCCAGAGCATACAGGCTCTGTTCCAGATCGACGCCCATCGGCTCACGAACATACAATCGGCGAGCGGTCGCAATCAGCCTGTGCGCGAAATCGGCGAAGATGCGCCAGTCGCGCGATTCGTTGGCGTCGGCCAGGGTCGAACGCGCCACCTTGCCACGAAATCCCAGGTGATACAGCTTGCCCTGCAATGAACGCAAACAGGCTTCGATATCGCGCAGACTTTCCCGATACGTCAGCTGAGCGAAGGCCATCGCCAGATACTGATCCCAGCAGCTGAATCCTCGCAGCCTTGCGTCGCCCTGATAACGCTCAACGCAACGACGGAACTCACGGTCGGGAAGAAAGCTGATTAACTGCGAGAAGACGGTGCGACCTTGGTTCATGAGCCATTGTCTGCCTCCTCGCGTTTCAAATCGCGGCAAGCCAGAAATGGTTTTAACTTATTGTGTGGCCACTACTTACAGTCTGCACCCAGTCTCTTAACCGGACAGTAGTGAGTCGAAATATTTCACAGCAGACTACGCGATATTTTGGGAGTTCGACACATATCTTTACCAGTATCCGAAGCATCTCTGCATCTCCAGCCAACTATATTCGTGGGGCGACATTTCGATAGTAAATCAGACAAAGCGTTTGACACTCTGAGCAACTTCCTTACGCTGCTAGGACTTGAAGTGCTTCAAGGCGCAGAATACTCATCCCGAGATATTCCTGACAAAGTTAAGGAAAGAATTGATCGGCAGGATATCTTTCTGTGCATGGTACTTGGTAGCCGTAATCATGCCTGGCTGAATGCAGAGCCCGCATATGCTTTAGGCAGCCGAAAACACATTGTGCTTCTCATAGAGGACGACTCGGGATACGACCCAACAATTCTCGGTAAAGATCTTGAGCAAATTCGTTTCACGAAGGGAGCAATTGAGAAAACTTTCATTCCGTTATTACGCGAATTCCGTAATATTCGAATCAAAGGGCTTTAAGATAATTTCAGGATCATGGCATGATTGGAAGGCAAGCGACCAAAGTGATGATCGGTGTAACCGTAGTGGTACTTTTTGACATTACACTAGAAAGCATATTTGTTAAGAAAGATATGGCAAAACATAGACAAAAACTGCAGATCAAGGTTGTCTTGGATACGAATGCAATCTGGACACGTGGTGAGAGCTTCCTTCTGAGCCGGGAGATGTCAGAACTGGTCAACACTAATCGAGGCGATGCCCATGTCGATATTCAATGGATTTTGCCAGAAGTGGTACTACACGAACGCAGGTATCAAATGCAACGCGAAGCAGCGGCGCTCCTGCCTAGCCTAACCCGATTGGAACGAGTCATAGGCCACCCTCTGAACATTACGGAAGAAGTTATTAACGATAAAACTTCTAAGACAGTGGAACGGCAAGTGCAAGAATTGCAGCTCATAGTTCATCCAGCTTCTTACGATCACGTTGACTGGCTTCGACTTGTAAGTGATGCTGTCAATAGACGGCCACCATTTGAAGCAAGCACCGAGAAAGGGTTTCGCGATGCGATTATTGCCGAGACGTTTATCCAACTTGCGAAGACCTCCCCTGAACAGCCACAACGGTGCCGTATTGTGCTATTAACCAATGACGCGCTACTGGCAGAAGCAGTTAAAGTACGCGTGTCAGAACGTAACAACGTGCAAGTTCTGCGTTCAGCAGATGAATTGCGAGGCTTAATAAACACTCTGATCTCGGCTGTACCTGAGGATTATGTGGCTCGATTGCAACAGAAGGCACGCGGGTATTTCTTCACAAAATCGGATACTCACGCTGGAGCTGTCTGCTCCAGGGAAGTTATCGCTGCCATTAACACCAACTGCAGTGAGCAACTTGCGGCCAAACCGCAAGAGTCAACGCGGCGATCAAATGGCCCTTGGCACCTGACACCGCCAAGATTCGCCAAAAAAGAAGGCCAGCGTGTATTCTGGGTTAGTAGATTCTCAGTCGACGCAAACGCATACAAAGAAGATGCGCGACAGTTCCCAGCATATCAAGGAGTCGCAACAACTGACACCATAACGCCAGAAACGACGTCATGGTCTGGCAAACTTCCTTGGCAGCAATTAAATACTGATCTTAGGTTAACTACGGCTAACTGGCCTCAATCTTATCCACAAGGGATGTTTGTCTATGAGCACGAAGACATAAACAATATGTTTATTTTAAAAGATTTAAGAGGTACCGAAAGGCTTGCATTCACAGGCCATACGCTTGTCGATGTTCATTGGAGTGTTTCTGTGAATGTCAAAGGAATTTTTAGTAAACCAAAGATCGACTTGATACAGTTCATTGAAACAACATGGGATAATGTGATGTAACCTGATAAATTCGTGGGTTATTTTACTCTTGACTTTTACCTTCATCTGAACCATATTCTTCCCCATGTCTGACCCAAACTTACATCTTCCTCCGGTTGATTCAACCGGCGCGCCGCTGATGCCTCAAAATAAAGGTCCATTCACCTTCGACGACGTAAGAAAGAAGGAAAATGAAGTGCTTGGCGGCGGAGATGTTCAGAGAAGCGCGCTCTGCATCTCCGGCGGTGGAATTCGCAGCGCCACCTTTGCTTTGGGGGCGCTTCAGGGGCTTGCCGATTTGGGCATTCTGGAGAACTTTGACTATTTGTCCACGGTGTCCGGCGGCGGCTATATTGGCGGCTGGCTCACGGTATGGAAAGAACGCAAGGGTGACATAAAGAAGGTCATTCCCGAATTGAAATCATCGGCCTGCCCGGTTGCGCCAGGCATGGCTTCGAAGCTGTGGTGCAGAATGCCCGCGACCATTTGCATACACAGCCACAAGCAATAGCAGCGGCTGCGGGGAAATAGTAATAAAAGCCGCCGCAACCCTTTAACCAGATCATGTGGTCACAAACCGTATCAAGGTTTTTTTAATTCAGCGAGTCCCGACGGAAACCAGAGAATCTCTGGGGGCGGACGCACGGTCGGCAGCAGACATAAGGCTGGGGCTACAGACATTGAGGTCAGAGTGGATCTGGCCGCATTTTTCACAGTCCACAAATATGGCCCTTAGGGTTCGTGGTGCAGGCAATTTCCCCAACTCATGGCGCAACCTCTCATTGATCGCTGTACGGCAGGCTTTCACATCCTCGTCCTTCAGCAGTGGATTTTGCGTCCCCGATTGCAGTTCTACGAGAGGGCCGGCTCCTCGCTGCGTCTCATCGTCGCCAATAGGCCATACGTAATGACCAGCGGGAGAATTCACCGGTAAACGATTTTTGAGGTCGCTGGCCAATGCATGCCGGGAAAAATCAGCATCGTTAAGGGCGGTGACCCACGTCTGCCCATCCAGGCCCGATACTGGCGGATTCGCGATGATGTCGAGCAGGGCCACTCTGTCAAACCCCATTCGCAACAGAGATGAAATCCGCGCACGCGTATACGTAACCTGGGACCCGGATGTTTGGGCGGATTGGAAATCGCATTTTGCCTCGATGGCCACAAGTTTATTCGTGGAGGGCGGCCACTTGATGCGGCCTTTCTCGGCCATTTTATCCGCGGTCAAAAGCGCAACCTGGGTCGGATGCCAGTCATACCTCGATTTTCTTTCTTCCACAAAAAGAGAGACGAATTCTGCCTGATTATCGAATTCAAGAGGTCCGGCTAAAAGGTCTATATCATCCCCTGAAGAACCAGGACGTTGCTTTTTGAAGCGCAGGACATACCAGCAGAAGTCAGCATCCAAACCCGCCGATGGGCCAAGCACTCTGGCTGCCATAAAGGGCATGGTCGCGAGCATGTGGACGGCCCTGTGCTCACGCTCTGCCTCTTCCACGAAAGATCGCTTGATAACAGTCATAGTGCTCCGTTAAAGTGAATAAAAGTTCGCTCTCCTTGTATCCGCGGCCCACCTAAGGACTTATCCAGCAGGAAAAGGTGACGGGAATTTGCCTTGGCCGGCAAAACGTTTCATAGCTGTGCGCGGCCGTGGTACACGCTAGCCCGAAGGGTCCAAGTTTCGTCGATAGCGGAATTGACTGTCAATAGAGAGCAGGCGAATTGACATTAAATTGACATCATCACAAAATTTTAATTTGGGGATTATTAAAGCATGTTTATTTAGAGCTAAAGAATGGATAAAGGAAAGGTAAAAAATCCACTCTATCTGGATGACATCAAATCCTGTAACGGACTGATGCAGGCCGTCCTTAATATGCAGAGGAGCCGGTATGTGCACGGTGTTGGATCAGATTGGCCCGACATGATGCGTATGTATTTCAAGCGATCCGTGGCATCAGTGAAAATCAGTGCTAAATAGTGAAGATGACAAAAATTTGAATCAGACTACGGACACTAAGGCAATCATGAGCAGAAACAATCCTGGCAAGGTTCTGGCTTATCCAAACTGGGGTCCTCGCCCAGTTCATCTGTACCGCAAACAGAGCAGTAAGACTTAAGACTCTGTGGATCATAAACGATCCGTTCGCCTTGAATAATGTCCCCGGCACATTCCCAACATGCACTGTCTTGTTGAGCAGTCGTCCAAAACGGTTCCGGCTGGTCGAGTTTATTAGTGTGAAAAACCATTCGCCCTCTTCGACAGTTGGAAGAACCGAGATGAAAGCCTGGTCTCATGGAGAAAGAGACCGTCCAGTTCTAATGCTGGTTCTCCGGAGCCGCCGGGGCCTTTGACTGCTCTTCAATGTAGTTCAGTATGTACTCCGCATCGATATCGCCAACCAGAGTATTGGACATGCGTACCCCGTTGTACTTCTTCAGCAGGGCGGTTGCGATTGGATCTTTTCCATCCAGCATCTCGTCCGGTTTCTGGATCATGTGCAGCAGCCACTTGCGGTCGCGCACCTGGGTAACTCCCAGCAAGTCCGGCCCCACGCTGTCACCATGCCCAACGGTGTGGCACGCGCCGCACTGCCGGCTAAACAGATATTTGCCCTGATCGAAATTCTGCAGTGGGCGTCCGTCCGTATTGCCCGCCTCCGTGGGTTTGAAGTGTTTAAAGTTATCGAGGAAATCGCCAATCATTCTGGCCTGAAACGAGGGATTGTCGAGCGCCGAACTGCGGCTCCATTGTCCGGTGGTCTCATTTCCAATCAGCAGATACGGCAGATGCCCGTCCTGATTGATGGAAGGGTCGGAGTACAGCCCCAGCTGTTTGCTGAGAAAATCAATGTCCTCTTTTTTGCCGGTAAGAAAGGTCCAGCCCGCGCCAACGTGGAATTTTTCCATATAGGTCCGCAGTACTTCAGGAGTATCGTGTTCCGGATCAATGCTGATGGAATAAAAAAAGATATCAGAGCCAACGCGGCTGCCCAGTTTCTTCTGCACCTGCACCATCCTCGCCGTTTCCAGGGGACAAGAATACGAACAGGTGGTGTAAATCAAATCAATCGCAACGATCTTGCCTTTGATCAGATCGTCATAAAAATGGACCTTTTTGCCGTCCTGCGTGATGAGCTCAACGTTAGGGAAATGGCTCCGCTCCGGACCGGCGGCTGCCGCCCGTGCATTCCATATCAGAGCCAGGGCCGCCATCGAGAGCACCAGAACCCCTGCCGTCTTTCTCCAGTTTTTCACGAACATTTCTGCTCCTTCTTCCCTTGCAGCCAGGCGCGCCCGAAATTAAAAAACTGGCGCGCACCGGTGTGGGCGCGCGCCAGCAGTTAAGTTACTCCGGCAGAATATCGTCCGGGGCCTGGAAAGTGACGCCGGTCGGTTTGGAAATGGGAGTTGGCAACGGGTTCAGGAACGGCTGGCCCGCATTGTTCAGGTCCCACCTCAGCAACATGGCATTGTCTTCATGCATGGTGTTGTGGCAGTGCTCCATGTACATGCCGCCCCAGTCGCGGAACTGTATCTGGAGAACGACCGTCCCATTCGGATGCAGGCGATATACGTCTTTTCGTCCGCTCTCCGCCAGCGATGGCGCGCTTCCATTGCGGGAAAGGATCTGCCCCTCTTCAAAGTGGATATGAATAGGGTGGTCCCAGCCCGCGCCGCCCACCAGTGTCCATATCTCCGACGTGCCAAATCCTGGTTGCGCCGAAATTCGGCCATAATCGGCTTTGAGAGTTGCTCCCTCGGTCCCGTTGTTATTGGTACGAATACCCCAGCGTCCTGTGCCTGTATAGGTGGTGACAGGGTCATTCGTGGTTATGGTTCCATTGTCGTCAAAGCGGAACGTGCGCTGGCGGACGGCCGTCGGGAACACTGGATTGGGAATCAATACGATGCCCTGTCCATTGCCCGAGGGGTCCACGCTCTGGTCCGGCTGCGGCGGCGGCCCAATGATGTTGAAGCGCAGAAACGAACCCACGCACGGATCACAGGACGTACCGCTCAGCGCGGTTGAAACCGGCAGAACTTGCCCTGGCAACTGTCCGCTCGCCATTTGCTGCAGATTGACCAGATCAACCGTCTGCCCGGGCTTGTAGCGCGAGAAGTCGATGACGATGTCATACCGTTCCGCAATGCCAAGCTGATCGGTCTGCGTCAGATTGGCCGTGCGGGGCAGCAGGTTGCCGTCATTGGCGATCTGCACGAAGTTCGAGCCATCGCTCAGCGCCATGGCGAAGAACCGCGAGACGCTGGCATTGAGAATGCGGAAGCGATACCGGCGCGCATATACATTGAAGAATGGCTTCCAGGCGAAATTGACGGTCATCTGATCGCCAAGGAATCCGTCAAAGGCCATGGTGTCCATGGTGAGCTGCCCGTTGGCGTCCCACGCTTTGTCGGAAAGGGCAAGGTTCACGTCATAGTCGAGATTGCCCCAGTCTTTGGAGGAACCGCTCGGCATCCGCAAATTCACACCATCATTCAGCGCCTCGTTGCCACGGTCAAGCGAGCTGTAGATGTTGTTCATTCCGAATTCGCCCTTGTACACGTTCTGGTCGGTAAAGCTGAACATGTGGTCGTGGAACCAGTGCGTGCTCATGGTCTCATGCCAGTCGCCGGGCAGCTTGTTGATGCCGCCATTGCCATCCGGAGCGCCCGCGCGGGGATCGGTGGCCGCGGTGTTGATGCCGGTAAACCCGGCCAGCACCCAGGGCCAGTGGTAATCATAAAACTGGTTGGGCCAGAAATACGCGCCGGTAAAGCCGTCGTTCTCGGATCCGTGATGGCCGTTGTGCTCGTGCGTGGTAAGGGTATACCGGCCAAATCCGCCGTTATTGGTAATGTCCGTGGGCAGGTTATTGTGGTGCCGGAAAAGAATCGGTTCGCCATAGCGAGACTGAATCAGCTTGGGAGGAAATGTGCCATTGAACGTCCAGATACGATTGGAGTTCTGTACCGGAAAGCTGGGATGAAACTGGGGAGGCACGGGTGAACTCGCACTGATCCCCGAGTTCAGGTCGGAAGTAACGCCCGGATTGTAGACGTTATTGGTAATGCACGGCTTGGTCGTTACCTCAATCGCCACTTGCGGCGGAAACTGGGCAAACCGCTGGTGTGCCCATGTAGGTCCCGGCGGACGCCCTTCAATGGGGCCGGTCAGGCCGGTTTGTCCGCCCACCAGTGCTGGATCAACCGGTTGTTGTGTCTGATTGGCCTGGGCTTGCGGCGTGGGAGTAAGCGTGGAAACTGCATTGCGCGGCAAAACGTCAAACCGCGGCATCGGCTGGGTAAAAGGCGACACGCCAAAGGTCGGACTGGCCGGCAGTCCCGTGGGAATTGGGGCGCAGCCACCGCCTCCGGGGCCAGGACCGCCTCCAGAGAATGTCGAACCGCGCATTGCCGGCACGAAAGGATTCAGGCCACCGATGGGCGCCATGACTCCCGCAGCGCCAAACAATCCCCATTTGATCAGATCACGGCGTGAAACCTTGCCGTGTGACAAAGCTGCGGTAATCTCGGCGCGGTTCCGGCGGGCATTCTCCGCGTCCCGAATGCGTTTTTTGTCTGAATCTTCTCTCAGCCAAAAAATATCGTCTCTTCCAGTTTTTCGCCCCATGTTTCTCCTTCTTTACGCACCTTGAATATTCTTCACAACTATCCAGAGAGCCAAAGTTTCGGTGAAGGAAAATTGACTGTCAATAGAGAGAGGCCGAATTGACATTAAATTGACATGCTACAAACCTGGTAGTTACTTAATTTGGATTTATGGCCAAATATGGCTTTATTATCACCAGCAAAATGTAGTTACTTATGGGTATTTTTAGATCAGTGAAAAAGGCAGAATAATTAGATAAAGACAACCCGATGACACCATTTTCCGCTAACTGGAACAACTTTTTCGGCTGACCAGGCATTCGGCGGTAATAACATTGGAAGAAAATCGGTATCAACCGATGTTAGATCGAGCAGGGAATGGAAGAATAAATCTAAATGCGAGGACTTCATCCCTGCTCACCTGCATTGATCGCATCCTGAGCAACGATTCTCTGGCAAATTCCCTAAGCCGCGTTCGGCTGTGTAATTTCCAGCATCGTCTTCAGCGCGGCAAGAATCTGTTCCGGATAGCAGCGCACGGTGCGCGTCGCGTATTCGTACTGCTGCCCGTCCATGTCCGCGATCAGCACCACGGGCGTGGAAGGGCTGTAATTTTTCACGATGCCCGCCAGCCGCCTGCGCTCTTCATTGGAGAGCGAATGGCACAGCAGCACCAGATCAAAATTCCCGTTCAGCAGGCGCTCAATGGCTTCATAGGAGTTGCTGGCGGAAACGACGATGTAACCGGCCTCGGTCAGCGCATCATTTCTTTTTTTCAGAAGATAAGCATCACGGCCCGCAGAAAGGATCAGCTTGCGCATTATATCCACCCCGCTTCGTCGTTCAATTGACCGAGTTTAATCTGTTCGCACTTAGATTAAAAAGCGCCAACTTCCGCCAGCAGACACAGCCAGGTTCTTTTGTGTCCTGTAATTCTTCTGTAATTTAGAGACAAATACGGCGAAATATCAAAGACACATGCATCGTGTCCCGGCCATGCCCACCAGGCCCCTAATGGCCTTCCATTTTTTTCATTCGATAAGTGGCGCCAGTAAAATCAGTGGCAAAAATGGCAAAAATGTTTCCTAGCGAACCTGAGACCTGGAACCTGCGTTCAGGAGAATCTAAAATGGGCCAGGTAACCTCTTTACCAGCTACTCTCATCCAGTAGTGCAGGAGAATTGATGAAGATCACAGGAATTACAGGCCTTTTGCTTGCCAGCGCACTGGGCCTGGCCGCACAGCAAACATTAGCCGCGCCCACAGGACAAACGGCGACTGCCCCCCGGCCCGCCGGCGTCAGTCCGGTCCTCGCCGATCTGCAGCGGACCCTCACCACCGCGAATGATGATATCTCCCGGCTGCGCATTGAAAAATGGAAGTGTGACGGCTCCCAGAAACAGCAGATGATCCAGGTAGCGCAGTCTCTGCAGCGCAACATTACCGGCGCACTGCCGGGCCTGATCAGCGACGCGCAAAACCAGCCCAAAAGCGTTGCCAAATCCTTCAAGCTGTATCACGACATTAATATTGTGTATGAGTTCCTGAATTCCCTGGCCGAGGCCACCGGCGCCTTCGGAAAAAACGAGGAATATGAGCCTCTGGCCCACGATGCCACCGCCCTCGATAACGTCCGCCAGAACCTCTCGGCCGTCATAGAGCAGGACTCTGCGGCCCTCGAAACCCAGCTCCGGCAGGCCACCGCTGCTCCCGTGCAGGTGCAGGCCGCCCCTCCTAAAAAGATCATTGTGGACGACGCGCCCCAAAAAGCAGCCAAAAAGACCACCAAAAAGAAGAGTTCCCCCGCCCCGCCGCCCGCTCCTCCCGGAAACTCTCAATAAAATTTCGGTGCTGCTGGAACCTTCCCCGCGCCACCGGAGTCTATAGATCAGTAAGGGGGCCGCGGGGTGACAAAGATTACGGCAGTAATCCCCGGCGAGGTTGTAGCTGTAGCCCGAATCCTGATACTGTTTGAGGTGACGCCATGAGAAAAATGGCGGGAGCAGTAACTTTGGGCAACATAGCCAGCGCCATGGCAGTTCGGGCCGAAGAAGCCTCGATTGTCGAGGAACTCAAGTCCGGCTCGGAATCGGCCTACGCCTGGCTGGTTGCACACTATCACCAGCCTGTTTACAGCCTCATTTACAGAATTGTAAGCAACCAGGCGGACGCCGCCGATACCACCCAGGAAGTCTTCCTGAAGGTCTTCCGTGGCATCAGGCATTTCAATGGTGAATCCAGCCTGAAAACGTGGCTGTACCGGATTGCCGTGCACGAAGCTTCCAACCAGAAGCGGTGGTGGTTCCGGCACAAGAGCCGCGAAACTTCCATGGAGACGCAGCAGGATTCCGAGGGCAACTCCTTTGGCCTCTGCGACGTTTTGGTGGACCAGAACGATTCTCCTCTCGAAGCCTGCGCCCACGAAGAAGTGCGCGCGCGCGTCGAGCTTGAACTCAAGCAGGTACCCGAACCATACCGCACCACGGTGGTCCTGCGGGACATTGAAGGACTTTCATACGAAGAAGTGGCGGAGGTGCTGCAGATTTCACTGGGAACGGTCAAATCCCGGCTCATCCGCGGCCGCGAGGCTTTGAAGAAACGGCTGGAACCATTCGTCCGCGAACTTGCCCCTGGCAAAACGGACTGGAATCCGGCGACAACGCCCGCGGCGGAGGTACAGAAGTGATGAAATGCACAGAAGCTCGTTCGCTGTTTTCGCTTTGTCTTGATGACGCAGCCACCGGCGCCCAGCGGCATGAAATCGCGCTGCATCTGGACTCGTGTCCAAATTGCCAGTCGGAATACAGTTCACTCAAGATGACGCAGTCGTTGTTGGCGTCGCTCGCCCAGCCGAAAGCGCCAGCCGATCTTGCGCTCAGGATTCAGCTCGCACTTTCCCATGAACGCTCCCGCAGCCTGCGCTCTCGTCTGGAATCGTGGAGTGTGCGCCTCGAAAATGCGTGCAGCGCATTCATGCTCCCGGCCATGGTCGGCCTGATCGCGGCGATTTTCTTTTTCGGTGGGCTTTTTGGGACCTTTGTTCCGGCGCAGGCCCAGGCCGGTACGGATGACATTCTCGCCAGCTTTTATACTCCGCCGCGTCTGGAGTCGTCTGCCTATACGGACACGCTGCCTACGCTGGACTCGTCCGTCGTCCTCGAGACTGACGTGGATGCTAATGGCCAGGTGCAGGACTATCGCATTCTCTCCGGACGCAATGACGAAGAAACTCGCCAGCAGCTGAACCGGGCGCTCTTGTTCACCAAGTTCGTTCCGGCCCAGGCCTTTGGCCGCCGCGTTCCAGGAAAAGCGGTAATCTCCTTTTCGCACATCAATGTAAAAGGATGATACTTGCGCAGGGCCGCTGCATTGACCCTGCTGTTTTCCTGGCCTAAACTGGAGCTTCCCTGCAAATTTGGAGGGTTGCCTGAAGGCCACACTGCAATCGCTGGTTCTTTGCCTGCTTCTCGCTGCCGCCTGCATGCGTTCCGCGGGCCAGACGACTACTGCTACACGCGCCCAGCTTGAATTCAGCGAAACCATCTTTAGTATGGCCGTCGCGCTGAACAGCTGTGGCTACAATGACGGACTGGAAAACTCCCTGCCCCTGCGCCAGGCCATACGCCTCGAAGTCCAGCAGGTTGTCCAGCAATCCGAGGAAGCGGCCATGGCGCAGCGCGTTTTTTGCCAGTTCCAGGCGGAGCACCACGCGAGCGATCTCAGCCATGACATTGCCCAGTACGTCTCCCTGGCGCTCGATCTGGGCGCTCCCCCCGACTTTGCGCCGGTGCTGCCGGTCGCCGATCTTCCGCCGGATGCCGCCTACGTTCAGGGTTCGATACCGCTTCTGCAGAAGTTTTATCGCGCCGCCGGCCTGCATGCGATATGGCTGAAACACCAGCAGCAGTATCAGGCCGAGATCAGGAACCAGCATAATCGCGTTACCGAAGCCATCACCGGTACGGACCTTTATTTAAAGCTGCAGTTCAGCGCGGCGCCGGGGACCCGCTTCGTGATTTTCCTTGAGCCGATGCTCGCGCCCGGCCAGGTGAACTCCCGCAACTACGGCGACAATTACTTTCTGGTGGTTTCTCCTTCCACCGATGGACTGCGGCTCCACGAAGTGCGGCATACCTATCTTCATTATGTGCTGGACCCTCTGGCTCTTCAGCACACCTCCGGGCTCAAGCGATTGGAGCCTCTGGTAGAGACGATCAAAACCGCTCCTCTCAGCCCGGCATACCGGTATGACTTCACCCTGCTGGTCAATGAATCTCTGATTCGCGCCATTGAAGCCCGCACCTTGCCGGGCGGCAAAAACAATACTCAGGCCCGGAATGAGTACGTGCAGCACTCCATGGAAGAAGGCTTGATTCTCACGCGCTATTTTTATGAAGCGCTGGCGCAGTTTGAAAAAGACTCCACCGGCATGAAGGATGCATACGGCAACATTCTTCATGACATTAGTCTGGAACGCGAAACCAAACGCGCCCATGAGACCGTATTTGCCTCGCAGGCTGCTCCTGAAGTGGTCGTAACATCCAAACCTGTACATCACGAAGAAAGTCTGCTGGACGCCGCCGAGCAAAAACTGGCCACCGGCGACCACGACGGAGCGCAAAAACTGGCGCTGCAGGTGCTTAGCAGTCCGAAAAATATAGAAGATCTGGGACGGACGTACTTCATCCTGGCGCGGGCCGCGACACTGGCAGGAGATATGCAGGGAGCGGAAGCATATTTTCAAAAAACGGTGGAAGGGGCGCATGATCCCAGAACTCTGGCCTGGGCCCACATTTATCTCGGTCGGATCAGTGACATTCAGTCCAACCGCGCGGAAGCAGTCGAGCACTATCGCGCGGCCCTGGCGGCCGGAGATCCCACACCGGACACCAAAGCCGCGGCGGAAAGAGGTTTGGCCTCGCCTTATGAGCCACCCTCCCGCGCGCCGCGCTAGTCTGTAACATCGTCTTATTGCTATGAAGAAATCGGGTTGCGTATTCGTTATTTGGCTCGTGGTGCTGGCTTTTCCGGCCATTGCCCCAGCCAGCACGCAGGGGACGGCTCCTGCTCAGGCGAAACCCGCACGCACGCCCCAGGCCAAAACTCAGTCCGAGTACAACGACTATATCTACGCGTATGCTCTGGCGGGCGGGGCCGTGATGGAAAAAGCAGCGTCCGATTTCGCCACCAAATATCCGGCCAGCGAACTTCGCAGCTACCTGTATTCCAAAGCCATGCACGAGTACCAGAATGAAAATAATCCCGGCAAAATGCTGGCCATGGGAGAAAAAGTACTCGAACTCGACCCGGACAACCCCATCGCTCTGGTGCTTACGGCCACGGTCCTTGCCGACGGCCTAAGTGACGGCGATTCGGACCAGGCAAAGAAAGTTGCCGAAATCCAAAAGAACTCCAATCGCGCCCTGCAGATGGTGGAGTCTTCCTTTGTTCCTCCTGCGGGAACAACGCCGGAACAAACAGTGACGTATAAAAGCACCCTGCGTTCCATGGCCAAATCGGCGCTGGGCATCATGGAGCTAAAAACCGCGGATGACCGCGCGGCGGAAAAAGATCTGCAGGCAGCCGCGGAGCTGAACACCACGCAGCCCGATCCTTATATCTGGTACCATCTGGCGCTGGCCCAGGACCATCAGGCAAAATACGAAGCCGCGCTTGCTTCGGTCAACAAAGCGCTGCAGCTTACGGAATCGAACCCCGACTTGGGACAACTTGCGAAAGGCGAGCAGAAGCGGCTGCTTGTGCTGACAGGCGGCGCCACGCAGGCCCCGCAAAAATCTCCTCCACGGTAAACCGGAGAATTCTTGAACAGGCGACTCATACTTTGCCTTCTGATTGCCCTGCTGGCGTATTCGCCCCCCCTTGCCCTGGCTCAGGCGTCCCGGCGCCTGCCGGAAGCCAAATCGCGGCAGGAATACCAGGACTACATAGCGGCCACCGCCATTGCCGAGGGTGCGGCGCTCGAAAAAACGGCGGACGATTTCGCGGCCAAATATTCCACCAGCGAACTGCGGAGCTATCTGTATTCAAGAAGCCTTCATCAGTATCAAAACGAAGACAATCCCGTAAAGATGCTGGAGGTAGCGGACAAGGTCCTTGCCCTCGATCCCGATAACTCCGTGGCTTTGGCCACCAGCGCGCTGGTGCTGGCTGACAGTCTCACCGCCTCCGACCCCGCGCGCGACCAGAAAATCTGGCTGATCCGGCACAATTGCGATCACGCTCTCGAAACCGTGGATTCCTCCCTGGTGCTGGCCCCCGGCGTGACCGCGCAGGACGTTGCCGCTTACAAGGCACTGCTGGGAGCGAGAGTGCATTCGGCTCTGGGCATTATGGAGCTGAAAACGGGAAACGACCGCGAAGCAGAGGACGACTTGAAGATGGCAGCCGGCATGAACCGGGTTCGGGGCGATGCGTCGGTTTATTATCATCTGGCCCTGGCCCAGGACCATCAAAAGAAATACGCCGAGGCTGTAGATTCGGCCGAGCAGGCCCTGCAACTGGCCAGTTCTTCTCCCGGCCTGCAGAAACTCGCGGAGGTTGAACTGGAGCGGCTGCAAAAACTTGCAGGCCGCCGCGGCCGGCAGTAAATCATAAATTTAGCGATGAACACTATATTCTCCAGAAGCGAAGATTTGAGCGAGCTGCAGGCCGCACTGGGGCACGACTTCGCCCGCCCGGGACTGCTGGAGCGCGCTCTCACCCACAGCTCCCATGCGCATGAGGAATCAAAAGCCGCCGGGCAGGACAGCGCCGCCCCGGAAAAACTCGACAACGAGCAGTTTGAATTCCTCGGTGATGCGGTGCTGGGACTGGTCGCCAGCCAGCTTCTGTTTGAGCGGTTTTCCGGCTTTCATGAAGGCCAGCTCTCAAAACTCAAGGCGCATCTGGTAAGCGCAGGCCATCTGGTCAACGTGGGAGCCCGGCTGAATCTGGGACACTATCTCCGGCTGGGACGCGGCGAGGAACGCAGCGGCGGACGCACCAAATCCACGCTGCTCTCGGACGCAGTGGAAGCCGTAATTGCCGCGCTCTATCTTGACGCTGGCCTCGAAAAGGCGCGGTCATTCATCATCGCCCACATCATTGAGCCTGAACTGGAGCGCATCCAGAAGGAAAGTGACGGCGATTTGAGCCTGACGGACTACAAATCGGCGCTGCAGGAGCTTCTGCAGTCCAGCGGACGCGCACAACCGGTCTATGCCACCGTCAAGGAAGAAGGGCCAGACCATCGCAAGACCTTCACCGTGGAAGTTCGCGTTTACGCCCAGCGGCAAAACCGGCCGGAGTTCGTCGCCCAGGCAGAGGGCGCCACCAAGAAAAAAGCCGAGCAGATCGCAGCCAAACAGGCGCTCGACCATCTGCGTTCGCAACCCAGGGATGTATGACCTCACCTCTCCCCCAGCCGATTCCGCCGCCTCCGGAAACTCCTGCCCGGTATTTCCGATCAAGGATTCAGTCGGTGCTTGCCATGACGGTGATTATCCTGTTTGCCGTGACCTTCGTGGTGCAGGCGTTCCGGGTACCGACCGAATCCATGGAGAACACGCTGCTCGTCGGCGACTATCTGCTGGCGGATAAGCTTCACTTTGGTGACGCGGGCCGAGTGGGCTGGCTGCTGCCCTATCGCAATATCCAGCGCGGTGAAATCATCGTGTTCCATTACCCGGTGGACGGCTCGCAGTATTTTGTAAAGCGTGTGATTGGCGTTCCTGGCGACCGCATTCACCTGCTCAACGGCGAGGTTTACGTCAACGGCGCCCCTCTCCAGGAGAATTACGCCACTTACAAAACCGGGACCGCTGACAGTTACCGTGACGACTTCCCGGCCCAGCTTTGGACAAACCTGGCCAGCGTGACCTGGCGCGCACGGCTCTCCCAATACGTCAGCCATGGCGAGCTGGTGGTGCCCGCGGGCAACTACTTCGTTCTGGGTGACAATCGCGAGCGCAGCTCCGACAGCCGTTACTGGGGATTCGTCCCTCGTGCGAATGTCATCGGGCGTCCGCTGGTGGTTTATCTCTCTATGCCTGGCGAGCAGGCGCCCCCATCCAGAGGCTCCGATGATAAACTCTTCCATTCAGGAAACATGTTCGCCCATCTGTTACAGTCGGCGCGATGGAAACGCACGTTCATCCTGGTTCGCTAGCCAGGAGCTGTCCGGGGAGACCAGTGGCAAAAACGGAAATCAAAACGGAAAATCAACAGCACGAGAACAAAAAAGCAGAGCACAAGGAAACTCCTTCCGAGTCCGTGGCCAGTTTTGCCGCGACCTTTGTAGCTGGCCTGTTCATCATCACTTTCGTGATGCAGTTGTTCACGATCCCCTCGGGCTCCATGGAAAAGACCCTGCTGGTGGGCGATTATGTGTTTGTGGACCGCCTTACCCCGGCGGCCAAAGCCGGCTATACCGGGCCGGTGGTCCCCTATCGTGATGTGCATCGCGGCGACATCATCGTTTTTCTCAAGCCCTCGCAGCCTGGCCTGCATCTGGTAAAACGCGTCGTCGGCATACCGGGAGACAAAATTCATCTGCGCCAGGGCGTGGTTTATCGCAATGGAGAGCGGCTGAATGAACCTTTTGTTTCCCATGACGGCACCTACGATCCCAGGCGCGACGACTTTCCCGGCGTGGAGCTGCCGTGGGGTTATGACAGCTACGCTCCCGAATGGCCCTGGCCCACTGAAATAAAAAGTTACATTCACGGAGAAGACCTGGTCGTGCCGCCGGACAGCTACTTTGCCATGGGTGACAATCGTGACAACAGCGTGGACAGCCGCTACTGGGGCTTTGTTCCGCGCTCCAACATCATAGGCAGGCCGCTGTTCGTATTCTGGTCGCAGGATGTTCCGCCCAGCTCGGAGACCGCTCCCACGATTGGCGAGCGTATAGGCAATTTCTTCTATTCCGTGCGCCACTTTTTCGACAAGACCAGATGGGGACGGACGTTCCACATAGTGCGCTGATCCAGGATGTTACGGACCAACGATGTACTAATTCAGAGTGTGCGGTTGTTCAGATAAATGCAGCAGGAAGTTTTGACGGAAACACAAAATCACAAACCGCAAAAGAGGCAGGAGACTCTTTCTGAGTCCATCTCCGGATTTACCGCCGTCTTCGTGACTGGCCTGTTTATCGTCACCTTTATTTTTAAGAACTTTGAAATCCCCTCCGGCTCCATGGAAAATACGCTGCTGATTGGCGATCACGTTCTCGTGGACCGCATTTCGCCTCTCTCGGCAACCGGCTATACCGGGCCCCTGGTTCCCTACCGCCATGTCCGCCATGACGACATCATCGTGTTTGTCTCTCCGGTAGATCCGGGGCGTTACCTGGTAAAGCGGATCATTGGCCTGCCAGGCGATCGCCTTCATATGCGCGATGGAGTGGTGTACCGCAATGGCGAGAAGCTGGATGAGTCTTACATAATTCCCGGCCGCGGGTTGGCCTCGGTTTACGCTGATAATTTCCCCACCGGACCACGTGGCTTTCGAGATCCGGTATATCCGGAGTGGCCCGCGGTCATGAGCATGCACATGAAAGACGGGGACCTGGTGGTTCCGGAAGGCCATTATTTCGGAATGGGAGACAATCGCGAGATCAGCCTCGACAGCCGCTACTGGGGTTTCATCCCGGAAAGAAATATACTGGGACGTCCGCTCTTCATCTACTGGTCGTTTGTTACACCACGAAAAGTGTATGACCGGACATCATGGCGCGATCGCGCCAGTTTTATGCTTCACATTCTTCTTCATTTTGGCGGCGATACCCGATGGTCCCGCATGTTTCGCCGGGTGCGGTAATGGCGGGTCGTAAACTAACCATCACCGCTTTGGTGTTTGTTCTGCTGGCCGCGGGAATATTTTTACCACCCAGAATTAATGGATCGCGTTTCAGAAATACGCTGCGCACTGCTCTGAGTTCGGCGTTGGGGCGGGAGGTAAGGATCAGGGAAGTCAAGTTCCGTCTGCTTCCCCGCCCTGGGTTTGATCTCTACGGCGTGCAGGTAATGGATGATCCCGCCTTTGGGGCCGAGCCGCTGCTCTCCTGTGGCGAAGTCACCGCCAATCTGCGCCTTACCTCGCTGTGGCTGGGACGCCTCGAAATTGCCAGCCTCGCCCTCGAAAATAATGCTGACTCCACGCCCAGCCTGAATCTGGTCTATGTCGGCGGCCACTGGAACATGGAATCCATACTGCTGCGCGCCGGTCAGGTTCCCAGCGCTCCTACCACGCGCCGGACCGCCGAGCAGCGCCCGCGCTTTCCGTACATTGAAGCCAGTGGCGGACGCATCAACGTGAAGATCGGCTCGGAAAAGAAACCGTTTGCCGTCACCAACACCGATTTCGCCTTTTGGCTTGAGTCAGAAGACCAGTGGCATGTCCGCCTCGAAGGGTTCCCCGTGCGAACGGACATGAATCTTCGCGACATTGGATCCATCCGGCTGGAAGGCGATCTTAAGCGCGCACGTGATCTGCGGGAGCTGCCTGTTCGCATACAAGCGCAGTGGCAAAACGCGCAGATGGGGCAGCTTTCCAGCCTCCTCTTCGGGCAGGACAATGGATGGCGCGGCCGCCTGGACCTCAATGCAGAACTCACAGGCTCGCTTTCCGGTCTGCACCTGGCTGCCGATGCCGATCTTCGCAACCTGCGCCGGTATGACATCAAGCGAGACGATATGCCCCGCCTCGCCGCTCACTGTGAAGGCCAGTATGCCCAGGCAGCGCTCTCATGGAGCTGTGTGGCTCCGGCGGAAAATGGCGCGGTGCAATGGACTGGCGGGAATTCTCAAACAGCTCCGGGATATGACTGCGCCCTGGCGCTTCGGCATATACCGCTCGAACTTTTGACCACATTTGCCCGGGAGAGTCAGCACCTTCTGCCGGAGGATCTCAGCGCCACCGGCGAACTCAACGCAGAATTTGGCTGCCATTTCGAGAAGGGCCGCCTGGTTGAATGGCATGGAAGCGGTACTGCTTCTGAGTTCGTACTGCGCTCTTCGTCATCCACAAAACCGTTTCTGGTGAGTGCAATTCGGTTTCATGCTGGAAATCAGGCAGCTCCGGCCCCGCCCAAATCCAGCAAAAAAGTCCGCTCCCTGTCGAAGCTCAGCACACCCGCCGGCTCGCTCACCATTGATCCATTCTCTGTCCAGATGGGAAGCGTTACTGCCCTGCAGGCAGACGGCCAGGCAGACCGGGACGGCTATCACCTGCAGGTAAAGGGTTCGTCTTCACTGGAACGTCTGCTGGAGCTTGGCCGCACCATAGGATTGTCCTCGCGGATTACCAACACCACCGGGACTGCGACTGTTGACATGACAGTCAGCGGAGCCTGGGCCGCCTTCGAGCCTCCCCGGCCCGGAGGAGCAGTACATCTTCAGAATGTGAAAGCGCTGGCGCCAGGGCTGAAGCAGCCTTTGCTGCTCTCCGCCGCCGATGTTCAGTTCACCGATGAGGCCCTCATTCTCAGCCATCTCGCCGGCAGATTCGGCAATTCAGAAATTGCGTTTACCGGCTCCACCAGCCACCGATGGATGTGTCCGGGAGAGATTTCCTGTCCTTTGCAGTTCGACTTGCTCCTCGAATCAGCCAGTATTTCCGAGGCAGCCAGCATTTTGGGAGCAGCTCAGTCCTCGGGCTGGCAACTGCCCTTCTTTTCCGGTTCGTCGCAGCATCTGCCCGAATTTCGCGCCAACGGCACCCTGCGGATCGGCTCACTGAAGCTGGGCGGCCTGCAGGCGGAAAAGTTCACCGCGCTGGTGGATGTTTCCAACCATGCGCTGGCCTTTAGCCATATTGCAGCGAACATCGCTGGAGGAACGGTTGTTGGCGGCTGGAGCGCGGACTGGAGCGCCCTGCCAGTTCGCTACAGCAGCACCGGCATACTTAGCGGAGTGCCGGTGGAGCGTCTGGCGATCTCGCCCGCTGCCGCCTCTCTGCTGGCCTCCTGGATAACGGGAAAGAGCAACATCAGCTATTCGCTGCAGCTCGAGGGCAATAATGCAGAGCAGCTGGTTTCAGGCGCAAAGGGACGGATTCAATTTACCGTGCTCAACGGGACCTCCCGCGCGTTCTCTCTCGAAACCGGCAAAGCCATGAAGTTTCGCACGCTCCAGGGAGTTGTGGAAGCCGATCACGGCGTGCTGACAGTGCTGCCGGGCAAAATTCAGGCAGAGAACCGCATCTATGAGATCAGCGGAACCATCACTCTGTCCGACAGACAAACAAAGCTCAAAATCGGCAATAAGGGCGCGGAATGGGACGTGACCGGGGCCCTTGAAAAGCCGCACGTTGCCACACATGCAGTGGCCGTGAGCGCCGGGGTGGGCCACTCGCGATGAAAAATCCTATCGCCATTACAGTTTTGCTGTTGCTTGCCGCGAACCTCAACCAATCCGGCAACGCTCTGTTGACCGCACAGACCACAACCGGCGCGCAATCCTCTCATCGCCTGGCGGCGAGCATGCAGAAGAAGGTGGACCACATCCAGGTGAATGGAGAACGCGCCCAGCCTGACCCCACGCCGACCGTGATGACCGAAGAAGAAGTCAACGATTACTTTGCGGCGGGAAAAGTGAACCTGCCCCAGGGTGTCAAGAAGATCTCGTTTCAGGGCCAGGCAGGCGTGGTTACGGCATTTCTGACCGTGGACTTCGATGAAATTCGCGCCGGGCAGCACTCATCCAACCCTCTGCTTTCCATGTTCAGCGGGACCCATGACGTCCGCGCGGAAGGCGACGTGGCCGGCTCGGCGGGAACGGGAACGGTCCATATTCGCAGCATCAGCATCGATGGCATTGATGTACCCCGAGTGGCGCTGGAGTTTTTCATCAGCAGATATATCAAGCCCAAGTATCCCAATGTCGGCATCGATTCTTCCTTCAAAATGACCAACCGCATCGATACGGCAACCGTCGGGTACCACAAAATAACCATTGTTCAGAAATAAGCGGCAGGCGCAAAATAGCCGGGATTACCGATTTACTGCCCAGGATTTTCAAGCTTTGCCGCCGTTGCCGTTCATCTTTTCCTGGCTCCCCTGCTTCTGCGTGTATCATTAAAATAGACAGGGCAGGCAGCATGGACCGCCCTTGGGGTTTGCTCTTCTTTGTTGCTGCATGTATTTTGTGTTATTAAATCCAAACTTGATTGGGACTTAAATGCCGCGCTACGAGTATCGCAATTTACAGCCATTGCCGGGAGTGGAAAAAACCCTGCTGGACTGGGTTCAGAAACTGGACGAGCAGTTCTCTAACCGTGACGTCGAACACCGCTCCCTTGTGGTGCGCGATACTCTTCACGAGCTTTATCTGGGGCGCCCTTACGCGCCGCCCTCGCCCGCGGCTCCCCTGGCGGAGCAGGCCCTGGTCCATAACTTTGACCCGCGAAACGTGACGCTCGAACCCGAATATTACGGCGACGTGGACGGCCAAAAATATGCCGAGCGCAAGCCGCTGATCTGGTTCTGGATGATGTATGACCGTTCGTCGCTCGGGCTGAACCACTGGCTTGGCTACCGCGTGCGTCACATGCTGGGCCGCCACATTTTCAAGCACATCGGCAAAAATGTGAAGATCTTCCATGGCGTGGAAGTCTCCTATGGATACAACCTCACGGTGGAAGACAACTGCGTGATTCACAAATACGTACTGCTCGATGACCGGGGCGAGATCGTGGTCCATGAAGGCAGCTCCATTTCCGACTACGCCAACGTGTACTCCCACGAGCACGACCTCAATGACGGCATGATCGTGACCAATTCGAAAACGGAGATCGGCCCCCGCGCGCGTGTCACCTATCATGCAACCGTCATGAGCGGCGTTCGCGTGCACGAGCACGGATTGCTCGGCTCCATGGGCGTGGCCACTCGGGACGTTCCGCCATTTACCATTTCCGTGGGTATACCGGCGAAGCCCGTGAAGACAAAATCCATCGCGCCGCAGCCCGAAGAAGTGAAAACCCGCGCGTGATAACATCTTTTTAAAGGCAGATTTCTTCATTCTTCACACGCTATGGCAGATAATCCTGGAAATTCACGTCCGCGCGTTCTCAGCGGAATGCGCCCCACTGGAAAGTTGCATCTGGGCAACTATGTTGGCGCGCTCCAGAACTGGGTAAAGCTCCAGGAGACGCACGACTGTTTCTACTTCATCGCCGACTGGCACGCCCTCACCACGGATTACGACGAGACCTCCCTGCTGTCCGACAAAACGCTGCAGGTCATTCTCGATTATCTGGCCGCCGGTCTGGATCCCGAGAAGTGCGTCATGTTTGTGCAGTCGCACGTAAAGCAACATGCCGAACTGCATCTGCTGTTCTCCATGATCACGCCTCTGGGCTGGCTGGAGCGGGTACCCAGCTACAAAGACCAGCAGCAAAACATGCCCAACAAAGATCTGCACATGTACGGCTTTCTGGGCTATCCGCTGCTTCAGTCTGCCGACATTCTGATCTACCTGCCGCAGTTCGTCCCCGTGGGTGAGGACCAGGCAGCGCACGTCGAGCTGACTCGTGAAGTGGCGCGGCGTTTTAACAGTTTTTTTAAGTTGAAGGACAAAGCGATTTTTCCCGAACCGGATGTCCTTCTCACGCCAACCCCCAAGCTGCTGGGCATGGACAAGCGGAAGATGTCCAAGTCGTACGGCAACTCCATTCTGCTCAGTGAAGAAGCGGCCGTAGTCGCAGAAAAAATTAAAAACAGCGTCACCGACCGTCCCGCGCTTTCCGACAAAGGAAGTCCGGACCGCTGTCCGGTGGGCAATCTGCATCAGATTTTCAGCAACAGCCAGCAGTTGGCTGATATCACGCAGGGCTGCACGCAGGCGACGATTCCCTGTACGGAATGCAAAAATCTGGCAGCGCCCGCTGTGAATGCCCATCTCGCACCGATTCGCGAACGCCGTCGCCAGCTGGCTATACACCCTGACCGGCTGAAGGAAATCATCCATCACGGTACACAAAAGGCCACAAAGGTAGCCGAGGAAACCATGATGGCCGTGCGCGAGTCCATGGGCCTGTTTGAGACTTCCTCTATCCGAGGCATCGCGGTTGAAGATTCATCTCTTCCCCTGCGCGTGCCTGAATCGATTTCGGCTGCGGCAACCGACGACGCCCGCTGGGAGATTCGAGCCACGCCATGGCTGGAGCGCGTGCAAAAGAATCATCCGCTCACCCAGGATCGGCCACGGACTTTTATCACGCGTCGCAAGCGAAAAGTCGGTGTGCATACGGCCTCCGAGCAAAATGGAATGTGGACCTTTCGCCTGCAGGACCGCGCCTTAAACGTCCTGGTGCTGCTCGCTCAGGATCAGGACCGATATCTGCACGATTTTGTGCTGCCGCCCAAAATGGTCCAGGAATACTGGAAAAAGCTGCTTCGCGAGAACGGCAATGTCGTGATTGAAGTAAAGAAAACAGCCGGAGACGTACTGCTGGCCACCCCCGCGGGCGATGTTTCCATTCGGCAATACAAAAGTGACTACAGCGAGTTGCAATAGGAATGCCCAAGACGCAAAAAAACGCCGCACCTAAAGTCAGCGAGTTTCCCTTCGCCGTCACCGTGGGCCAGGTGTACGACGGCCCGCTCGATCTGCTGCTGGACCTGGTCCGCAAACAGGATATTGATATCTATGACATTCCCATCGCCAGGATCACCGCCCAGTATCTTGCCTATGTGGAAACGCTGAAAAATCTGGATGTGGATGTGGCCGCAGAGTTCATTTACATGGCCTCCGTGCTCATCCAGATCAAGAGCAAAATGCTGCTGCCCCGCGATCCGGATGTACCGAAGGGCCAGGAAGAAGACCCGCGCGAAGAGCTGGTACAGCGGCTGCTGGAACACGAGAAATTCAGGAACGCCGCACAAATGCTGATGCAAAAACAGCAGATTGAGGAAGCGGTGGTCAGCAACCCTTCTTTGAAGGAATTTAAGGACGCAGAGGGAACCGAGCCCGAACTGTCCGCTGACGTAATCGATCTGGTGCGCACCTTTCAGCAAATTTTGGACCGCGCCAAAGCCAAGCCGGTTTTTGCGGTCAACGAAGAAACGGTGACCGTCGGCCAGATGATCGAATTCTTCCGCCGCCGCCTGATGATGGAAGATAAGCCAATCCGTCTCAAGCGCCTGCTGCAGCACATTCATTCGCGTCATGCGCTGATCTCGTCTTTTCTGGCCATGCTGGAACTGGTGCGCCTGCAGGCGGTCCTGCTGCGCCAGGACAAAGTTTTTGGCGACATCGTGATCAGGAAAGAGCCGATGTTCGATACCATAATGACGGAGCGCGCTGCTGCCGTGCGCGACGACTGGAAATAAGCAGCTGGCCATGAGCAAATCGCAATTACTCGAAACGCCCGGCCGCTTTTTCTGATTGCCAATTGCTGATTGCCAACTGCTGATTTTCATGCCCATTAAACCTAAACTGGAAGCACTCATTTATGCGGCGGAGGAGCCCATCTCGCTCGACGTGATGGCGGCCCTGCTCAAAGACGATCTGCTGGCGGAAATGACGGCGCTCGTCCCCGAAACCGTCGAAGAGCCTGCCGAGGCCGTGGAGCCCGGAGCCGAGCCTCCGTCCGGCAAGCGCGCGCAGGAAAAATCGGAAAAGGCCGTTCTTCGCGCCCTGCTGAAACCGCATCTCGAAGAACTGATCGCCGAGTTCAATCAGGAACAGCGCGGCATTGAAATCCGCCAGGTGGCTGGCGGTTACCGCATGTCCACCAAGCCGGAGCATCACGATGTTGTCCGCGCCTTTGCCAAAAGCCTGAAGCCGCCGATCCGGCTGTCTCTGCAGGCCCTCGAAACGCTGGCGGTAATCGCCTACAAGCAGCCTGTGACCGTCCCCGAGATCAGCGAGATTCGCGGCGTGGATTGCGGCGGAGTCATCGCCACTCTGGTGGACCGCAAGCTCATCACCACGGCGGGACGCAAAGCAGTCATTGGCCGCCCTATACAATACAAGACCACCAAGGATTTCCTGCTCCGCTTTGGCCTGAAAGACGTGGGTGATCTTCCCAGCATTGAGGAGTTCGAAAAGATCGCCACCAGCGAAATGCAGGAAGAGCCTGTCGTCGCGCGTGATGCCGCTATTCCCGATGCTACCGGCGTTCCCGACGATGGCGAAATGCCACAGACTGCTGAAGAACACCCTGGCGAAATGCAATCTGCGGAAGCTCAAACGGCGGAAGAGCAGTCAGTGGCAGCGCCGTCCGCTGAAGAAACTGCTGATGCTCCGCAGGATGTGCATGAACATCCACACTCCTCTGACATGCCCGAGGATGTGCATGAACATGCAACATCTGCTGATCTGCCTGAGGATGGAAATGAGAATTCCCCATCCTCTGAGCTGCCGCACAACGTAAATGAAATTGAGTCTTCCCCATCTTCTGCTTCTGACCTGCCCGAAAATGAGGCAGGCGATCCGGTCGCCGGCGAGACCGTACCAGAAAACACAGAGGGCTAAATGGCTGAAGAACGTCTGCAGAAAATCATGGCGGCAGCCGGGGTGGCATCACGCCGCAAGGCAGAAGAGCTGATCACTCAAGGCCGCGTCACGGTGAACGGCGAGATTGTCACCCAGCTTGGCGCCAAAGCCGACTCCGATCATGACCACATTAAAGTTGACGGCAAACTGCTTCGCGGTCCCGAGCGCCACATTTATCTGCTGCTCAACAAACCCAAAGGTTATGTAACCACGGTCTCCGACCCTGAAGGCCGGCCAACCATCATGGACCTGGCGCCGAAAGTGGGTCAGCGCATCTATCCTGTGGGCCGGCTCGACTATGCCAGTGAAGGTCTTCTGCTCCTGACCAACGATGGTGAATTGGCCAACAAGCTGACCAAAGCGGCCTCCCACGTTCCCAAGACTTACATGGTCAAAGTCAGCGGACAGCCCACGGAAGAAGACATCGATAAGCTGCGGCACGGAGTAAGAATCGGCCACAAACCCGAGCCGGCGGGCCGCGCTCGCATCAAACCAGTCCGTACCGCGCCCGCGCAGATTCGCATCATCAAAGACGCGACCAATCCCTGGTACGAAGTTACCCTGATTGAGGGCCGGAATCGACAAATCCGGCGCATGTTCGAGGAGATTGGCTTTCACGTGGAAAAAATCCGGCGCACACGTTACGGGCCGCTGGTTCTGGATGTTCAGCCCGGCGAAGTTCGCGAGTTGCGTCCAAAAGAAGTCGCGCTGCTGCGCCAAGCCGGTCCCGGAAAAGCCACTTCCTGGAATAAACCTTCGGCACGAGACAAGAAACATACAAATACCCGTTCTTCGGCCAGGAAAATCAACAAAAAAACTGGCAAAAAGCACAATTAGCCTTAAATTCATAAAGTCATTACAGATAAAGACGCGATATCTGCAAATTAAATTTTCAAATCTCTTTTCTTCATGGCACAAAGGCAGTAATCTTTCCTTGCCATGAACAAGACTATTCTTGATCTCATTCCTGGGCACATTCAGGCGCTCACCGGTTATGTGCCTGGCAAACATGTTCGCCAGGCGCAGCGCGAGTCCGATATTGCCGTGATCAAGCTGGCCTCCAATGAGAATCCATTCGGCCCTTCTCCTCTGGCCATGGAAGCCATTCGTTCTGCCGCAAACGAAGTAAATGTTTATCCGGATAACGACGTTAGTCTGTTGCGCAATGATTTGAGCGCTCTGCACCAGCTTGCGCCGGAGCAGATATTCCTGGCCGATGGCTCGCTGGCCATCCTGGACATTCTGGCCCGCACCCTGCTTGCGCCGGGGCTGGAGCTGAACTGCATTACCAGCGAACATTCGTTCATCAGCTACACCATCGTCACCCAGGCGGCGGGGGGCAGGCTGATTCGCACGCCCATGCGCGATCATGCCTATGATCTCAACGCCATTGCCGCGGTCATCAATGACGATACGCGCATGGTCATACTGGCTAACCCGAACAACCCCACCGGCACAATGTTTGACGCGGACGCCTTTGACGCTTTTCTGCGTCAGGTACCCAGCCACGTGCTCGTGGTCCTCGACGAAGCCTATTGTGACTTTTCGGAATCATTTGCCGCTCAGCGCGGCTTAACGTATTCCCGCGCACTCGAATATGTACGGGCCGGATATCTGAATCTGATTGTGCTGCGAACATTTTCCAAAGCCCACGGCCTTGCCGGACTTCGGGTAGGTTATGGTTGCGGAAATCCGGAGCTGCTGCAGTATCTCTCGCGTGTGCGCAACGCCTTCTCTGTTTCCGGAGTGGCCGAAGCTGCCGCGGTCGCAGCCCTGAAAGACCACGCCCACATCCGCAGGACTGTAGACAACAATCTGGTCGAATCAGCCAGGCTTATGGAGCATCTCGCGGAAGTCGGCTTACACGCCGTGCCCACCAGCGCAAATTTCATTTATTTCGAAACCCCGGAAAGCGCCGCCGTACTCGCCAGGGCCATTCAGTCAGAAGGTGTTATTGTGCGGCCACTGGGGCCGTGGGGCATTCCCAACGGGATTCGCGTCACCGTGGGCACGCCTGATGAGAACGATCTATTCCTGAGCGCGCTGCGGAAAGTCGTGCGCCAAAGCGTTAGCTCTGTATCCACTCGTTAATTCACAGGCACTGCTCCATGGCTGCTAATATCTTGCCATGGCGTTCATGCCGGCCTTTTCGGGAATCCTAAAATCCAGCCGTCGTAATCCGCTGGCCGCCTGCGGTGTCGCTCTGGTAACAATCTTCGTCCTGTTCGCCTTGTTTGCCCCGTGGATTGCGCCGCAAAATCCCTTTGCCATTGATCTGCCGTCGCGCCTGCAAGCCCCCACGGCCAGTCACTGGTTTGGCACCGACGAACTGGGGCGCGACATTCTCTCCCGCGTAATCTACGGCGCGCGAATTTCCATGCTCGTGGGTACCGGCGTAGTTGCCGGCTCGCTGCTTTTAGGGCTGATCTTCGGCTCCATCGCCGGATATTATGGCCGCTTTGTGGACCGCTTCTTTAACGTGATCATCATGAATGCCTTCATGTCTTTTCCTGGTATCCTGCTGGCCATTGCGATTGTGGCCTTCAGCGGCCCCGGCATCACCCGGCTCATTGTGGCGCTGTGCATCGGAGGCTGGGTAGGCTATGCGCGCCTGGTACGCGCTCAGGTGCTGGCAGTAAAGGAAAAAGAATTTGTGGAAGCGGCCCGTGCACTGGGCGCCAGCGACTGGCGCATCATCACGCGCCATATTCTGCCCGGCATTATTCAGCCGGTGATTGTGCAGGCCGCGATTGGCATGGCTGGCGCGGTCCTGGCAGAAGCTACCATGAGCTTTCTCGGCCTGGGAGTTCCACCGCCCACGGCAAGCTGGGGGGCCATGCTGTTTGACGGACGCACGCACTTGTTCGACGCGCCGCATCTTGTGCTCTTCCCTGCCGCGGCCGTGATGCTGGCCGTGCTCTCGTTTAACTTTATCGGCGATGCCCTTCGCGATTTCATGGATCCGCGCTCTCGCATAGAAGCGGGCTTGTGATGCGGATCGGCGTAATTTCAGATACGCATGGCCTGCTGCGTCCGGAAGCCTGCCATGCCCTGCAAGGCTCAGAGCATATTCTGCATGCGGGTGACATCGGTTCGCCGGACATCATCCCGGCTCTGCGGAAGATTGCTCCAGTCACGGCCATTCGCGGCAACGTTGACCGCGAACCGTGGACCAGGGCGTTTCCTGAAACCGAGGTCGTCGAACTCGCGGGCTTGAATATCTATATAATCCACGATGCCAACCGGATTGATCTCAATCCCAGTGCCGCGGGCTTTGCGGCCGTGATCAGCGGACACACTCATCAGCCCATGCAGGAAACCAGAAACGGAGTGCTTTGGTTCAATCCCGGCAGCGCCGGGCCCCGAAGATTCAATCTGCTGATCAGTGTTGGCACACTCACCATTGTGGATGGAAACATCACCGGCGAGATTCTTATGCTGCCAATCAAGCCGTGAGCTTACTGCCTGATTCTGGGATTCGCCAGCGAGTACAGCAGATCGGTCAGAAAATTTACGGCAACATACGTCAGTCCGATGGTTAAAATGCAGCCCTGCACCAGATAGTAGTCGCGGCTGCTGATGGCCTCAATGGTCAGCCGTCCGATTCCTGGCCAGGAAAAAATCGTCTCGGTGACAATCGCCCCGGCCAGCAGCGCTCCAAACTGCAATCCCACCACCGTAAGCACGGGAACCAGCGCGTTGCGCAGGGCATGTTTGTAAACCACCGTGTTTTCCGAAAGACCTTTGGCCCGCGCCGTACGAATGTAATCCTGCCCTAGCTCTTCCAGCATGGACGTCCGCACCATGCGGGTTAAGATCGCAGCCAGCGAGCCGCCGAGCGTGACCGCGGGCAAAACATAGTGGGCCATCGTCCCCGCACCCGATACCGGCAGCAGCGCGAGATGAATGGAGAAAAAAAGAATCAGCACGGGTCCCAGAGCAAAGTTGGGGAATGACAGTCCCCACAGGCTCACCAGGCTGAGAACGCGGTCATCCCAGCGATTGCGCCGCCGCGCCGAGCGCACGCCTGCGGGAATCGCCAGCAGCAGGGCCACTGCCATCGCGGCCAAAGTGAGGCGCAGGGTTGGTGGATAGCGCTCGGCAATCACGCGGGTGACGGGCCGGCTAAAACGCAGGGAGCGCCCCAGATCGAGTTTCAGGACTCCCTTCCAGTAATTCAGGTATTGCTGCCCCAGGGGAACGTCCAAACCATAAGCATGCCGGACAGCCTGAATATCAGCACTGGCGGCGCCTTCTCCCAGCATCTGCTGAATCGGATCGCCCGGCACAAGATGGATCAAAAGAAATACCACTGAAACCACCAGCCACAGGACCGGAATGGTATAGAGCAGCCGGGTTGTTACATAGCGAAACATTTAACGGGAGCTCGTCGCGGGACTGTCCTGCCCCAAATCTTCGATTTTCACCCGCGCAATCCGGCGCCCTTCCATCTGCAGGACGGAAAATCGCCGTCCGTCGAATTCAAACGACTCACCACCCCTGGGAATCCTGCCCAGCCGGGTCATGACGAAGCCAGCCAAAGTTTCAAACCCCTCGTCGCGGGGCAACTGGACGTCATATTGCAGCTCCAGATCGCGGATATTAGCGGTGCCATCGAGCACCACGGCGCCGGAATCGAGCGGAATAGCCGGACGCTGCGCAATATCAAACTCGTCTTCCATCTCACCCACAAGCTGCTCCAGAATGTCCTCCACCGTAATCAGGCCGGCAGTGGAACCGAATTCATCGACCACAATCGCCAGATGGCGCTTGCGGGTCTGAAATTCCTCCAGCAGATCGGTAACCAGCTTGGATTCGGGAACAAACAGAACTTCGCGCATAAGATGGCGAACCTGAAGGCCGGACTTGCCCCGAGGCAAGGCAATGCCTGCTGCCAGCCGCATGTGCATGACCCGCGATATGTCTTTTGAGTACAACAGTCCTACAATGTTTTCCTTGCCCTTTTCCGGATCGTAAACCGGAACGCGGGAATGCTGCTCTTCGACCACCTTCGCCATGGCCTCTTCCAGAGGCAGATCGGCGGGCAGGGAAAAAATCTTGTGCCGCGGCACCATGACTTCACGGACAGTCAGGTTCGCAAGTTCCAGGGCCCGATGGACCATCTCTTCCTGGCTCTCGGGAAGCAGCCCCACGCGGCGGCTGGCGGTGACGATCAGTTTCAGCTCCTCGGGAGAGTGCACGCCTCCCTCGCGCATGGGCCGCGAGCCAAAACCGCGCAGCACCACGTTCGCCGAGCGAGTCATGAGCAGAATGAAGGGCCGGGTGAGTGAAATGAACAGATCCATGGGACCGGCAACCGCCAGGGCCACCCTCTCCGCCCGCTGCAAGGCGAGGGACTTGGGCACAAGCTCTCCCAGCAGAACATGCATCCAGGTAATGGCAAAAAAAGCCAGGGTGGCGGCGATGCCGTGAGCATAGATACGAGCGAAAGGAATTCCCTGCATTCCGGGCTGCAGAATGGCAGCCAGCGTGCCCTCTCCTACCCAGCCCAGCGCCAGGCTGGCGAGGGTCACACCCAGTTGCACTGCCGGAAGAAACTCGTCCAGCCGCTGCTGCAGCCGCTGCACAATGCGTGCGCCAATGCGGCGCTGCTCAATCAGCTGCAGTATGCGCGTGTCTCGTACGCTGACCATGGCAAATTCGGCGGCAACAAAAAAAGCGTTCGCGGCCACCAGCAGCACCACCAGCATGATCCGCAACAGCACCAGAGGAACCATGATCTTAATCATCTTACCCTGGCTGGTTAGAATGCTCCTGGGAACGAAATTCAGGTTCTCTCCAGCTTCCATTTTTCTTCCGGACAGGTCTAATCTCAAGGCGTGGCGGGTGTCTAATATTATTGGGGAAAACTGTAGGTATTCTTTGGAACCTGTGTGCGAGGTTTCACGTATCAAATGCTGAATCTGCGACTTTGGAGTTTTTGTGGCAAACGGTAAAGGCAAAAAAAGACGCTGGATCTATGGCATTGGCGCCCTTGTAATCATCGTTGTGCTGGCAACCGGGATCCTGGCCTTTACCCGAGGCAGTACAAAGATTGATCCCACGCGGCTGGCAAAGGTGGAGCGCGGCGACCTGGCCCGCAGTGTAGTGGCGACCGGGAAGATCGAACCCATGACAAAAGTCGAGGTCAAATCCAAGGCCAGCGGAATTGTGCAGAAGCTCACGGCAGATTACGGACAGACCGTGACCAAAGGCCAGATTCTGGCTGAGTTAGACAAAGAAGAGATCAACGCACAGGTGCGTCAGCAGAGCGCATCTCTCGAAGCTGCCGAGGCTGCTGCCCATGCGGCGGAAGCTGATATGGCGCGCGCCAAAGTCGATGCCGAAGGGCCTGACGTCCCGCTGCTAAAGCGTGCCTGGGAGCGCGCCCAGCAGATGGCCAAAGAAGGCGTGGTTTCCGCATCCGCGCTCGAAGATGCGGAGAAAAATTACGATCTGGCGCTAAACAAACAGCAACTGGGCAAGGCCAATGAGGTCACGGCCCGGGCAAAGCTCCGTCAGGCACAGGCGCAGGTATCGCAGGTCAAGGCCCAGCTGGAGCAGGCGGAGCAGCAGCTGCGCTATGCCAGCATCGTTTCCCCCATGGATGGCATGGTGCTCTCACGCGACGTGGAGGTTGGGACGGCAGTGAGTTCCATTCTGGTTCTCGGTTCTTCCGCAACACTGGTAATGACCGTGGGCGACACGCGCGAGGTCTACGTTCAGGGCAAGGTGGACGAAAGCGATATCAGCAAGGTTTACCTGGGCCAGCCGGCGCGCATTAAAGTCGAGTCCTACAAGGACCGCACGTTCAATGGCAAAGTCACCAAAATTTCGCCTTTGGGTGTGGAAAAAGACAATGTCACCACCTTTGAAGTGCGCGTCTCCATCGACAATGCCAGGGGCGAACTCAAAGCCATGATGACCGCCAACGCGGAAATCATTCTGGAAGAGCACAAAAGCGTGCTGCTCATTCCCGAAGGCTCGATTATCTATGACAAGGACCGCAATGCCTCTGTGGAAGTGGCGGACCCCAAAGCCAAAGACGGCAAGCGCAAAGTGGCGATCAAAGTTGGGATTTCCAATGGCTCCAAAACCGAACTGCTTTCCGGGCTAACCGAAGGCACACAGGTTGTTCTGCAGTAATTATTTTGAGGAGAGACGGCGATGAATCGAAAAAAACTTCTGGGCTCTTTTCTGATGGTTTTCGTACTGGGCGCGTTGCAGGCGCGCGCCGAGGAGACGGGCGGCTTTGAACGCAGCCTGAAAGTTTCCGGCGCGGTGGATATGGAAGTGACTTCAGGCTCGGGCAACATCACCGTCCACAGCGGCAGCGACAACGAAGTGCATGTGGTGGCCAAAATCCATGCAGGCAGTTCCTGGCTGGGAGGAACAAGCGCGGCGGAAAAAATCAAGCGCATTCAGAATAATCCTCCAGTCGAACAGCAGGGCAACACCATCCGCATTGGCAGAATTGAAGACCGCGATCTGCAGCAAAACGTATCCATCGACTACGACATTACGGCGCCGGCTCAAACCAAGCTCACTTCGCACACCGGCTCGGGAGATCAGACGATTCGCGGGCTTCAGCTCCCTCTCAGCGCCAAAACCGGGTCGGGAGGCATCGTGATCGAAAACGTCGGAGCGGACACGCGCATCGCCGCCGGCTCCGGAGATCTTAAGATCAACTCAGTAAAAGGGACGCTTTCCGCCACCACCGGCAGCGGCAGCATACACGCTTCTGGCATTTCCGGAGATGTTTCCGCCAGCACCGGCAGTGGCGATGTCGAGGTTGAACAGGTTGCAGCCGGGAATACCCGAGTTGAAACCGGTTCCGGCAGCGTGAAGGTTCGCGGAAACAAAGGCGGACTGCGCATTGAGACGGGCAGCGGCGATATTCACGCGGAAGGTGAACCCACAGCCGACTGGCGCATTGGCACGGGCTCGGGAGAGATCGGCCTGAAAGTTCCTGCCCAGGCTTCTTTTAACCTGGACGCCAAAACTTCCTCCGGACGCCTGACGGTTCATCATCCGGTCACTATGCAGGGGACCATATCGAAGAACCATGTTCAGGGCAAGGTCGGGAATGGTGGAGTGTTTGTCGACGTACACACAGCTTCGGGCGACATTGCAATCGATTAAATACCGGACCAGGCACGGTCGTAAGCTTGACTTCAGCGGGTACCTATTTTAACGTTAGGCAAAACCCTGGAGAATTCTTGCTCCTTTCATGACCCTGCAAAATTCCAGAACGACGCAGCTCTTTGTGTCCTGCGCCGGGAGAAAACCGCGCATTGGCCTGATCGGGGCTGCGGTCACGATATTTTTACTTTTCTTTCCCGGAATGCATCCGCTTCTGCAGGCCAAAGATGCGGTGCTCAATGCCATTGTCCTTTTTGACGGCCCCAGCGGCGCGGCCTATGTCCAGATTTCCGGCCTGCTGGTGAATGGGAAAACCGAACTGCGCGTTTGCGACGGCACACCAAAATTTGACAAGCACACCTATGACTCGATGCCCCATGCGCAACTGGCCGCTGCCACGTCACTGGAGCGGAACGCCGATGGCGTGCTGATGCTGGTCACGGGCACGTCCCAGCCCCTCTGCGTTGTCCCCGCGAGCCTCAAATTTGAAAAAGGCGCTGCCCTCTCAACTTCAGAGGCGGCCGATCAGGCTCTTCTGCAGGGGACGGTTGTCTCATCCTCCACGCAACAGCCCAATGAGCCAGTGCCGGTGCTCAAGGCAGGAGTAAAGCTGATTTTTGTGGCTGCGCCGGATACAGAACTGGCGGAATATCTCCGGGCACAGCGCACCAATACAGTCCCTGCCTGGCGGGACTTCCTTTCCCGCTATGCTTCTTCGGCCCATGCCTCCGAAGCGCGCAGCGCCATGGCCTCTTTGCTGACCAATGCCGCGGAAACGGCGTTTTCCGCGTATCGCCAATCGGGGGCAGCCCGTGAGTTTCAGCACCTGAAGCAGGCGCAGCAGCGTGCGGAACAGGTCACCCTGGCATCGCCGGGATATCCAGCCGCACAAAAACTTCTGGAGCAGATTCGCGGAGAGCTGGACACGCTGCTGGAAGCAGACCGCACACAGCTGCAGATGTATCGCAGCGCGCTGGCGGAACATACGAAAGGATACGAACATCTGGCAACAGCCAAAAGGCGCAACGACCAGATTGTGAACGTCGATCCCAGGTATGCGCCCGCGCTGGCCCTGCAAAACGAGATTTGGCAGGAGACGCGCAAAATGGAAATCGCGCTGCAAACCGCCGACGCTCTTATTGCCGAGCAGCGCTACGATGATGCTTTCAGCGCACTGGGCGCGTACCTGTCTTTTATCAGTGAAGCTCCGCACGTGGAGCAGATTGTGAATGCGGCTTATTCTCATCATTTCAGCCGCGGAGATGAGCTGGCTAAACGGCAGGACTGGGAGCATGCCATTGCCGAGTTTCAGGCAGCGGCACGGATTCTCCCCACCAGCACGGAAGCGCAGGCGGCGATCAGGAATGCCCAAACCCAGCTCTCGGCCACGCGCAATCAGCAGGCGGCAACGCAGGCCCTTGAGCAGAGCAAGGCATTTGCGGAAAACAAGCAGTTGATCGAGGCTTACGAAGTCCTTGCCAGCCTGCCCGACGGAGCACGCGCGCTCGCCAGCCAGCAAATGGAGGCATTATCCAAAGACTATGCGGCCGCGGCCTCCAAACGATCCCAAAAACTCCAGGAACTGCATGTTCCCATTCACGGCCGGGCCGATGAAGACTCTGCCCGCCAGGCATACGATCTGTTGTCGCGGGCCAGCATCATCACCGGTGATCCCTCCATGAAGCTGCGCCTGGATCTGCTTTCGGACAGGATCAGCGCCTACTACGTTGATGTGGCGCGCCGTTATTTGGAAAAACCGCAAGGCTCGGGTGTGGGCCTCGGCTGGCTCTATCTGGGCGAAGCGCAGCGCTACAAACCCGATCTCGATACCGTCAAAGACGACATGGCCCGTTACGCGCCGGCCTGGCAGCTGCGGGCGCGTCTCTCCGTCGGAATCCTTCTGCGCGACCAGACTTCGCGCCGCGAGAACGCGGGTTTTGCCGACCAACTGGCGGATGCCATCGCCCATGGCCTCGAAAACTCGGGCGTCTCCATCAGGTCCGTGCGGATGGCAGGCGATAATTCCGCGGCACTGCAGCCCAGCTTCGTTCTGGTGGCGGAAATTCTTCAGCACCACGTAATCAACAATACGAATCTGGAAACCCTGACTTCAAAATACAGAGTGGGCACGCGAGAAATCAGGAATGAGGCCTGGGCGCAGCTCAATCAGCAGTATGAGACGGCGCAGCAATCTCTCACAGCCGCACAGCACACGCTCGCCGATTTGCAGGCAAAAAACAAAAAGAAAGAGATTCCCGGGGCCAACGATGCCGTGGATGCGGCAAAAAAACAGGCAGACGACCTTCGGCACAAACTGGACGCCACGGAACAAAAGCGCGTGGAGAACATCATTGAAACCTACAACTACACGCGCAAAACCATTGATCTGAATGCCACGGTCGAACTCACATTTCGTCTCACCGATGCCGCAGGCAATCTGATTGATTCAGCTGTGCCGGTCAAACGAGAAGACCATAAGACCTTTGTCCTTCTTGAGAACGTAAAACCGGAAGACACGGAAGGCGTAAAGGCGCAAAACGCTCCGCCGAACGATCAGCAGTTTCTGGCCGATGTGGAAATCCCGGCGCGGGACGTGCTGGTAAAGGCCCTTCGGGAAAAGATCTCGCAGCTTCCCTCCAGGGTCCTTCAGGACGCACGCACACGCGCTCAGCAAAACGACTTCGAGGGAGCGGCAGCACAGTATATTTTGTATCTGAATGCCACTCCGGATCAGGTGTCTCCGGAACGCGATGAAGCCAGTAAATTTCTGCAGGACAGATTCAATTTGGTGCTGGCGAAGGCCGCAAAATAGGCCAATTACAGTTTGCTCCTGCTCCAGACAACGTGAATCACGGCGGAACTCACGCCGAAACGCCAGACCAGATCACTGTTAAAGTTTTTACTCTCCTCTTCTCTGTGTGCGTGCAGACCCTGGCAGCCTGATTCTGACGGCCAGCCGCGGAATTCGATTTTCCCCAGGCATCCACAGCAACAAATCAGGCTATCCCATGGATAAGCAAGGAGTATTTGTATGCGCTCGAAAGCTTCCATACGATCGCACCCCGTCCATCCCATGCTGGTGGCTTTTCCGATTGGCCTCTGGATCGCGGGCTTTATCTTTGATCTGCTGGCTCTTGCCCAGAACAATGTAACCTTGTGGGCTGCCGGATTTTATTGCGTAATTGCTGGCTGTATTGGCGCCGTCGCCGCCGCTGTGCCCGGCGTGCTCGACTGGCTGTTGGTGGTCCCTCCACAATCCAGCGGCAAGCGTACAGGACTCTGGCATGGCTCTTTGAATATGCTGGCTCTGGTCATTTTTATCTCAGCCACCTGGCGGCAGGGCGGGCCAAACAACGCTTTGGACGGAATCACATTCACGCTGCTGGCTTTTGGCGTTATCGTGATTAGCATTTCCGGCTGGCTTGGCGGCACGCTGGTGTACCGCGACCAAATAGGCGTGGACCACCGTTTGGCGGGAGCGGGCACACTCAAAACGCGCACGCTTTCAGGATGGGACCAGCCGGTATGTAACCAAAGCGAACTCAGTGACGGCCAGATGATGCTGGCTGCTATTGGCAGCGAGCGCGTGGTGGTGGGCAGATGTTCCGAGGGTCTCTTTGCCTTCAGCAATCACTGCACCCATTCCGGTGGCCCGCTGGCGGATGGCGCTTTGGTCGGCTGCACGGTTCAGTGCCCATGGCACGGTTCGCAGTTTGATATCAGGACAGGCCGAGTGGTCGCAGGACCGGCTGAGAATGGAATCAGAATTTATGCAGCCGAAATTCGCAACGGTGAGGTGTACGTAAAACCACCCAAAGCACCGCAAGTTCTGCCGAAGCGAGTGGCCTGAATATGCCGTTTATTTTCCGGCTGGCTGATTGCCGGACGGCAAATGATCGGCGTTAGCATTGAGCAGCCGAATGGATTCCAGAATCACGTCCCCGGTTATCTGCAGGCTTTTGGGGCTGAGCTTGTCCAGAGTGTCCTCGGTCGTGTGGTGGTACACATCGTTGTAACCGTAAGGCATATCGATCAAATCAGCCACTGGCACATTCCGCTGATGAAAGGGCAGATGGTCATCCTCAATCGCGCTGGTTCTGCCAAAAAAATGTGATTGATAACCCAGACGCGAGGCCGCCTGATAGACAATATCCTGTAACCACGGCGTGGAGTTCTCGTCGCGCAAAACGTCAACATTATCAACAGCGATCATATCGGCGAGCAGAAAAGCCCGCACCTTGGCAAGCGTCCCGTCCTGCTGCCATTTGGCGGCCAGATGTCGGCTGCCATAAAGACTGTCCGTGGCAGACCAGTGCTCAACAGCCTCTTCCCCGTCCAGAAAAGCCAGCCACACGCTGTAGCCTTCGAGTTTTTTCCCGCGAAGCTGGTCGGCTATGGCCAGCAGCAGAGCGGTGCTGGAAGAGCCATCATTCGCGCCAGCGTAGTTCGTATTACGCAGTGTATAGTTCGTGTCAATATGGGAACCTAAAACGATGATTCCGTCCTTTGTGCCCGAAAACTTGACCACAATATTGCGGACGGGAAGCTTGCCAACAGGCGTGTCAGCCTGAAAAGCGTCTTCTTCGACCATGTCATTCGCGAACTTTTTGTGTAAATACCGCCCCAGTTTTTCCTGGCCTTTGCTGCCGTCCCATCGCGGCCCAATGGCAAAAATCTCTTTCGTATACTGCCATGCCCGCCCGGAATCCACGTGCAGCGCAGGCCCACTGGGCTCGGCACTGAGGGTTAAGGCCGCCGGTTGCTGCTGCGCAGTCTGACTGGCTGGAGCCTCGCTCGATGCAGAAGCGGTTTTGTTTTTGTTACACGCTGGCGCACACAGAATCGCCAGAGTCAGAAGAAGGGAGGCGAAGCGCCCCCTTCTTCTCAAATGCCCAGCCGTAGGTCGCACTGCCAGTTCCCTCCACTCAATCGTTCAGGGGCAGCTTAATCCTGGGACTGCCGTTTTTCTGCACGCTTACGGCGCTGTTTAGGATGAACCAGCCATGCAATGCCAATACTCATGATATACAGCAGCACCATAGGCGCGGCATATATCGTCATGTTCATGATGTCAGTCGTAGGCGAGAGGACTGCGGCAACGATAAAAAACAACAGAACCGCTCCGCGGATATGCCGCAGCAGGAATTTGGCGTCCACCACGCCCATCAGGGCGGCAAAGCCAAGCACGATCGGCAGTTCAAAAATCACCGACATGCCAAGAATAATAGTTAGAAACAGGCCAGTATATTCGGAAACAGTTACCGTGGCCTTAAAGCCATCGGAATAATTGATCAGAAATTCCATGGCCACGGGAAAAACGACCTTGTATGCGAAGGTCCCGCCGGAAAGAAACAGCCCTACCGACAACATGAGAAATGGAATGATAAATTTCTTTTCCCGGCGATAAAGACCAGGGGAAATGAACATCCATAGCTGATACAGAACGATCGGGCAGGCCATGAAAATTCCTGCCATCAGACCGACTTTCAGGTACATATTGAAAGGATCGGTCGGATTCAGATAGGTAAGATGAGGGTCCTGATGGTTTTTTACCAGCGCCTCGATGATCGGTTTCTGTATAAAAGGAAAAATCTTGTCACGAACGAACCACCATCCAATACCAGTGCAGACAGCCACGGAAGCGGCCGAATAGATGATGCGCCGGCGCAGCTCTTCCAGATGCTGCAGCAAACTCATGGAGTTCATCTGACGTTCTTCTTGTTTTTCGGGTTCGGCCACAAGCTCAGGCATCGTAATCCTGCGGGAGATTCTTGATCTTATCGGTCAGGCGGCTAATCGTAGTGGCTATGGAATTCTCGCTATTCTTCATCACTTCGCCAGCAGGAGAAATTAACTTTTTTGCATTTTCTTCAATTTCCATTTTCCGGATCTCGTCCTGGATCTGGTTCTGGAAATTGCTGCTGGTCCGGCGAAATTCAGCCATGAACTTCCCTATTTGACGCGCGATTTCGGGAAGTTTTCTGGGCCCGAACAGAATCAGGGCCAGAATCATAATGAACAGAATCTCACTAAAACTAAAATTCATAGCTCGCTCCATCATACCGCAGGATTCCCTGCTCCGCTCACGAAAAATGGCGTATCAATGGACATTCGCAGGAAAAAAGAGGGGGGGACGTGCGGAACGACAACCCTTCGAACCTGAGGCTGGCATTATATGTGTTTTCTGGTACTCTGCATACCTTATTTGTGGGCTTTGCCGGAAAACTCCTGCGTCAACAGTGCCAAAAACAGCATCTTAAAATATTGAGGCCTTGCGAGCGGAAGGCCCAGTCGATGATTGCTGCTGGAGTGCGGGTAATATGCTGTTGCCAATTTCAGCGCTCATTGGCTGTTTGGGTTCAGGGAAGGTTTCATGCGTGCTGGTTCTCGTCAGTCTCTCTTCTGGATTTTTGTCGTTATAGCCCTGTGCGGCCTGTTCGGTGCTGGATTCCAGAGGAACACCGGCGCCGTCAGTATTCACAATACCGATGGTGATGTCCGCGATGGCCTGCGCCAGTTCTCAGAGGTTTACGATTTGGTCGAGCAAAATTATGCCGACCATGTGAATCCCGACAAGGCGATTTATAACGGCGCTATTCCCGGCATGCTCCATGTGCTCGATCCGCACTCAAATTTCTTTGATCCGCGATCTTATTCTTCCCTGCGGGAAGAACAGCAGGGGAAATATTATGGCGTGGGCATGACCATTGCTCCCCGTAATAACAAGGTGATTGTGGTTGCCCCTTTCGCGGGCACCCCGGCCTACAAAGCCGGCATTCGCCCTGGCGATGCCATCATCGCCGTTGATAATAAACCCACGGAAAATCTGAATACAGGAGATGTAGCCGATCTTCTTAAAGGACCGAAAGGTACCACCGTGCATGTCACGATTTTGCGGGAAGGAAGTGAACACCCGCTGGAATTCAGCCTGGTGCGCGCGGAAATTCCGCGCTACAGCGTTGATGTGAAGTTTGAAGTCCGGCCAGGTATCGGCTACATGCATATCAGCGGCTTTAACGACACTACCGAACGCGAGGTCGTCGACGCTTTGGAGCAGTTTGGCGACCTTAAGGGGTTGATCCTGGACCTTCGCGGCAACCCCGGTGGACTTCTGAATGAAGGCGTGGGCGTAGCTGACAAATTCCTGCGCAAGGGGCAGGTGATTGTTTCTCATCACGGCCGCAGTTCTGCGGAAAAAGTGTATCGTGCCGCTCATGGAAATGAAGGCAAAGAATATCCGCTGGTTGTCATCGTAAACCGCGGGACCGCATCGGCAGCAGAAATCGTTTCTGGCGCGATTCAGGATCATGATCGCGGACTGATTGTAGGTGAGGCCACCTTTGGCAAAGGGCTGGTTCAGACGGTTTTTCCGCTTTCAGAAAATACCGGACTGGCGCTGACCACGGCAAAGTATTACACGCCCAGCGGACGTCTCATTCAGCGCGAGTACAACGGCGTTTCTCTTTATGATTACTATTATGGCCGGGAGCAGGAACAAAGCAATGCTTCAGTTTCCAGAGAAACCAAACTCACCGACAGCGGGCGGACAGTCTTTGGCGGCGGTGGCATCACTCCCGACACCAAAATCCCACCCATAAAAACCACGCACTTTGATGACTTGCTGCTGCAGAAGTACGTCTTTTTCACCTTCGCCCAGCATTATTTAAATGGACGTACAATCGATAAGAAATTTGAAGTAACCGACCAGACCATGCAGGACTTTCAGAAGTTTCTCGATTCCCAGAACATCCCTTATACCAGCGCCGAACTCGGCGAAAGCGCGGACTGGATAAAAGCCAATATCAAAAGCGAAATTTTTGTAGCTCAGTTTGGCCAGGAGGAGGGATTAAAAGTGCGCGCCGAAACAGACCCTCAGGTACTTACAGCACTGAATCTCATGCCTAAAGCCAAAGAACTGGCAGAAAACGCAAGAAAAGTTCTGGCCCAGCGAACAGCAACACAGCATCCTCAATAACTTGTGTGGGAAAAAACAGAGATTGATAGTGTAGTGTCTGCTAAATAACTAAGCACTCACGGCTTGTGTTTTTTGGACCTGGGGCGAGTACAGCCGGGCTGGATACGCTCCAAAGTCCGCCGACAGCGATTGAGTTTTTCCTGAATGGATTGTACTGTGGCGGTCCACACGAAAGGTTGGGGATTCTGGTTCCAGGACTTGAGAAACGCCGCGATGGACGTCTGAAGGTCGGCTACGCTGAGGAAGACGCCACGGCGGATGGCCTTATTGTCCAGGTGGCCGAACCATCTCTCCACCAGATTCATCCAACTGGAACTGGTGGGGACGAAGTGCGACACAAACCGGGGATGGCGTTTCAGCCACGCCTTTACTCTTTCGCGTGCTTGTGCGTTCCGTAATTGTCCATGATCAGATGCAGCGGGACATCGCCGGGGAACTCGGTATCGAGTCGGCGCAGGAATTTCAAAAACTCCTGATGCCGGTGTCTCTCATGGCACTCGCCGACCACCTTTCCCTGTAATGTCTCCAGAGCGGCGAACAGAGTGGTAGTGCTGTTGCGTTTGTAATCATGGGTCATGGTGCCGCAGCGCCCCGGTTTGATCGGTAACCCAGGCTGAGCAATGGCGACATCGGACGCACCCGCGGCCGCGGCCGAGACGATACGGCAGCGCAAAGCTACCTGTTGTGGAGTGCCGTGGGCTGCTGTCCACTGCTCAATTTTTAGCTGTTCTTTGGCGGAAAGCTGACATGCCTTGCCCATGCCTCGAGGATAAAGGCAATCGGCCATTATGTACAGTTATTTGTTGGACACTACAATAGTTATTTTGTCAACCAAGGAACTGACATGAGTCGTGCAGCAAGTTCATGTCCAGTTGATTTATAAGAATTGAATGACTCAAGCCACTTGATTCGAACCTGCGACCCTCTGCTTAGAAGGCAGAGGGTCGCAGGTCGCAGGCTGACGGCTGTACTTTCATATCCAGCAAATGGCCTTTTTATAGCCCAAACCTGTAAAACTATCGACCTAATCATCTGCGATGATTAGGCTTATTGTCAAGAGTTAACCTTATTCCCTGTCGTTTAACAAACCATGGCTTTCATGGTCTCGCACTCTCACCGCCCGCTAAGGGAAACTCTGATTAAGAAATTACATAGCAGAGGGTAAAAAACCTGGTAGAGTGAAGTTATAGGAGCTAACCCCGAAGATGAGGCAGAAGACCCTGGCGATGACAACGGGATTCGAGCGGTACGGAAAGAAGACGAAGCGAGCGCAGTTTCTGGAAGAGATGGAGCAGGTGGTGCCATGGCAAAAGCTG
>Ga0137363_10000104_pt1 | contig 42844 bp, 36 predicted proteins | sample MadtaG_FD_104800 | JGI IMG/M metagenome (GOLD analysis project Ga0137363, IMG submission 104800) | Vadose zone soil microbial communities from Angelo Coast Range Reserve, California, USA - Mad1_115_16 metaG | ecosystem: Environmental > Terrestrial > Soil > Vadose zone | place: USA: California...
GACAACCCGCAATATTATGACGCGCTGGGAACTCTCACGCACTTTTACGGAATTACAGGAAAATTAGACGAAAGCGTTCAATTGTACGGGAGCGCAACGCGCTTGAGCCCTTATGACGCTCACTATTGGAGTGATCTTGGTGCGGCATACGATTGGGCCGGGCGAACCGACGATGCGTTACGCGCATTCCAGCGGGCGGTTCAACTTTTCCCCAACTCGCCGGAGATCAACTGGAGATTTGCTAATTTCGCCGTTCGAGCTCATAAGTTACCAGAGGCCCTGAGCTCCCTGAAGATTGTCCTCGCAGGAAACAGTCCGGCCCACCGCGACGTTTTCCGGCTTGCCGCAAGGGCGGCACCCGACGATCGCGCGATTCTCGTGATACTTCCTCCCCAAGCTTCGGTATTTTTTGATTTTCTGAGCTTTGAAATGGACGCCGGCAATTTAATTGCGGCGGAGCAAGCCTGGCTCCGCCTGTTAGAGCTGAAATTACCGTTTGACGTCCGCGAGGCCTTCCCTTTTCTCGACGCACTCATCAAACACCGCGAACCCCACAGATTGGTAGCGGCCTGGGCTCAACTAGCCGAACGATTTCCGGCGCAGATTGGGCCGCTCGTGGCCAGTTCCAATTTAGTGACAAACGGGAGTTTTGAACGAGACATTTTGAATGGGGGACTGGATTGGCGCGTTGTCCCAGTCGAAAGTGTGGCCGTCAGCCTGGATTCTCAGGACGCTTTCGAGGGATCTCGCGCGCTTCGCATCGAATTCAATGGCAAGACTAACCTCGACTATGGTCACGTATTTCAGTATGTGGCCGTCCAGCCGAATACGCGGTACCGGTTTTCTGCCGCCATACGCACGAAGGGGATTACCACGGACAGCGGCCCGAGATTCCAGGTGTTCGATGCCTTCAGCTTGGGGAAATTGTTGCAATCAACCGTGAATACTGTGGGCACTTCCGGCTGGTCTTCGCAAATTCTTGACTTCAAAACCAATTCCGATACACGCCTACTGATCATCCGCGTCGCGCGGCCCCCGAGCACTAAGCTTGACAACCAAATCGGCGGAAGTGTCTCGATTGACAAAGTCAGCCTGACCCCAGAGGACTAGCCGCTTCGACGGCGGGTTTCGAGAATCTCTCGAAGTTCATAGCCCTGCCTTCCAGGCGGGTGCAGGGTTTTACCTGATTGTAAGAGGTGTTACCCGAACCTAAGATTCAAGTGATTGATAGCAGGTTATTTGCGGAGTACCTCGTTTGAGTGCGGACCATGTCGAGCACGTCAGATTTCGCGAAAGATACTGTCGAGATCACTGAACGTCGCACCTGCCGACGCACGGTGCTTAGCCCTCCGATCTATGTCAACCTGAACAATACAAACGGTGGCCTCATTTTCAACATGACAGAAGAGGGATTGGCCCTCACTGCCGCAATGGCTCTCGGTGGCGAAGGCCGCCTCGGCCTGCGGATTTGCTTGCCGGACTCCGGTGCTTGGATCGAGGCAACTGGTCAAATGGCGTGGAGAAGTGAAGCAGGAAAAACAGTGGGCATGAGAATCATCGGCCTGCCCGAAGATGCCCGCCAGCGAATCAAAAAATGGCTTGCTGAGGAAACCTCAGGAGGCCAACTTCACTCAGAAGACGAGAAACTCTCTGACCCAGGACAACATCCATCGGATAGCGCACCTGCAGAGGCACCGACAGCCTCGCTCCAGGCACTTCAGGACTCGAACACCCTGTCGGAAAGACGCATGGTTGAGGCGATCTTCTCGGAAGATTCCTTCACTTCTCTGGAGCTGCCGGCCAAGGTCCTTGCAGATGCACCTCACCAATTGACCCAAGTTGCGGCTGATAACCGAAACTACCGTGATGGCTCTTCCCAACTTCGCGAGCGCCGTGTTCACCAGCGATACCAAATCAGACCCTGCAGTTACATAGAGCTGGGTCGAGACAATGGCGGCGTGCTCCGTAACATCGGCGAAGGCGGTTTTGCTATTACCACGGCTGAGTGTGTGACCGGCGATGGTTTCCCGAGCATTCGGATTCAATTCCTAGGATCGACGGATTTGATTGATGTAAGCGGGCAGGTTGCGTGGATCAGTGAGTCAAAACGAGAGGCCGGAATTCGATTCGTGAACTTAAAGGAGGAAGCGCGCAGGATAATCGCGGCCCGGATTTCTCTCGAAGAGTCGCCCGTTGACCGGTATATACAGAGTATAAGGGTCCCCGGCAGTCCCGCGCTTCACTCGGAATTTCCTAAGCCTAAGAACTCGACTCCCAGAGATGCCGCCTCCGAAAACGGAGTTCAAGATCATTTGTGGGCTTTCGATCCCCCGCCTCTCGCCATGCCCAGCATGCGCGATAACATGGCAGTACCCGCAGTGGCCGCACCTGACGCATCGCCCGTGAAGTTCCCGAAGAGAAACAAATTCAAGCCCCAATCCAGGCCTGCAATTTGTCCGCGGACTTCACAAGAGGCGGCCGTAAGACTGAGGAGGATTGCGGCAACCGTCGTACTTGTGGGTGTGACGGGAGGGGCCATAGGTTGGGTTGCAATGTCGCATGCAACTCGGAATGCTTTGAATGGATTCAATGCGGAGAATACACAAGGCACAAACGGGCAGGCCGAACTGCAAAAAACGCGTCCCCTGAATAAGATTACAGACGTCTCCGCTCTCCAGTCAAAGAATAGCGGGTCGCGAACACCTGCGTTTGCGGTGGTTCCTACTGCGCCTCCCGCCAACGGCTCCGAAACGCACGAGGCACATGTTCGGCCGCAAATGCCCGGCAGTGAGCGCTCTGTTGCGAGGCCTACTATCAATGGCGCCAGCGGCCGAATTGTAGGCCCTCCGCCAAAGAGTCCGTCGGCAAAGCTCCCTCAGCATGAAGTTGTTGCCGTGACGAATTCTGCGCCCGAGAGCGCGGGACGCGAAGCAGCTGTGAATTCGCCCGCACAATCAACAGGGACTATCACTATCCCATCCGCGAGTCCGTCCCCGAATCTCCACGTTGATACGACGTCGGCCGTTGTCAAAGAAAAAGAAAGTCCGCCGCCTCCCGTAAAACAGCCAGATATTCCTGTCGGCGCTACATGGTCGGTCGCGGTCGGCGCTGATCCTTATCCTTCGATCCGGATCCCGCCAGACATCAGTTCGCAGAAAGCCTCGGCGGGACGGAGCCTGCAGATTGGTCGCGCCATTTCATCGGTGGAACCAGTTTATCCGGAGGAGGCAAAGCACCAGGGTATCGAAGGGACTGTCAAGTTGCACGTTGTTGTCGGCCGTGATGGTTCCGTGCAAAGCGTCGAGTCAATGGGCGGCCCGGACTTGCTTGTGAAGGCGGCAACGAGCGTGGTTCGCGAGTGGCATTACTCACAAACTCTGCTCGGTGGGCAACCTGTGGAAACAGAGCAAGATATCGTAATCAAGTTCCGGCTGGTGAGTCCGTCGATGTCCAGGAATTAGCGAGATGCATGCGAGCCGCAGAGAAATCGAAAGTAACCACGTTCGCGATGTACAGTGGAAATCCCGCCAGACATTGAAACGGTGCCTGCGGCGGTGCGCGAAGTTAAGGATCGTATGATGACGCGAACGACGATCCCTAGGGTGAAGCGGGGCTAATAGACTGCTTTCCCCCACCGTGACTGAGCGCTGCAGCAGCTCCGGCTGCCCCGGCACCAGCAAGCCCTAGGAGACCCCACCCCATGTAGCTGCGCCCAGCGCTTCGGGCTCCCGAATTCTTTCCTTTGGGCACGGAAGCAACAGTTTGCTGATCGACTACGGGGAACAACGCTCCGTTTGGAGCGACGCTCACGGATTGGCCAACCTGGAGAAACTGGCCCGATGTGCCCTGTAAAGCTAGGATCCCTATGGCTCCGTCCGAACACGTTACAAGGAAAGAACCATCCCGGGCCCTGTCAATGGAAGCTAGCGCTGTCCGCTCTTTGACGGAAGGAACCAGCACATCGTTTCCAATTCGCAACGTTAAGCCGTTCGGCCCGCTAACCGAATTCAGCCCCACGGCTCCTGCTTCCAACTGAGCCGTATATTCATATCTTCCGGTGAAGAGGACTTGACTGCCCGGGGAAAGTTTAAGCACTCCCTTTCCGCTCATATTAAACGTCGCGGAGCCGGACGCGCCCGCACGAACTCTGTCTCCGGAAAACACCGTAATTTCGGCAGGGGCCACGGAGTCATTCACATATACCTCCCCGACGCTAGTCAAGGAGCCCAGTGGTTCTCTCTCTTTCTCTTGTGACACAACTTGGGCACAATTCAACGCTGGAAACAGGAAGAGGAGAATAGCAAGAAGCTGACTGAGGCTGAGAGAAAGGGGGACGGCTCGCGTCTGTGTGGTGTCAGCAATCGCCGCTGTAGTCGGTATCAAAACAATCTGCCTTACCGAAGAGAGACCGGGAGGACTGGCAAGGAATAGTTAGCACTTCAACTGTTTCGTGTCGATAGGGGGAATACCCGGGTTTACCGATCCATGAAAGACTTGGCCGCCTGATTCAAGCCGCCTCGTCTCCCTTAAGGCTTTCACCTGAGCTCGATTAGAGACTGGACCTTATCGACTGATTTGTGCTCAGACTCTACGCTTGCTCTTGCTGATGCGCGTTTGAGAGTACAGCTTTATACAACTTTTTTGGGCACGCAAGTGTGCTATCAAAACGCTCCTTCTAGTAAATCAAGGGCTCGAGGTGGTCGATTTCATGGACGGTAACCCTTTCGACATCCGAAGACGAGCCCTTGGCCAAACTAACTCATCGCCGGGACGTGTGGTTCGCCAGCGAAGAGTCGAGTCCAGAAATTTAGCGACACGTGCGTCTTCCGAGACTGACCGGAATGGTCTATACGAAAACGCGATTGGAAGAGGCAACAGCCTGCCGCGCGCGCGCGCTGTCCTCATCAGCAGCTCGTTCCTGAAGAGGATAATAGATGTGGCATTGTCAGGCATTGCTCTTTTGTTCCTCTGGCCGCTCTTGCTCGTGATTGCCGTGGCCGTCAAGCTCGAATCGTCTGGTCCGATCATCTATCGTTCGCTCCGCGCCGGAAAAAAGGGACAAAAATTTGTTTGTTACAAATTCCGGACCATGCTCGACGGCGCGGACGAACTGAAAGATGCGCTGCGCCGATTCAACGAGCGCCGCGACCCTTTCTTCAAGATTGCCAATGATCCTCGCGTCACGCGCCTCGGCCGCTTTCTTCGCAAGTACAGCGTCGACGAACTGCCCCAGTTTTGGAATGTCCTGAAAGGGGATATGAGCCTGGTAGGTCCGCGCCCCCATCCCGTGGACGACTGCGCGCGCTACCGTCCCGCCGATCACCGGCGACTGGCTGTGAAGCCAGGTATCACGGGGCTCTGGCAGGTCATCGCACGAACGAATCCTTCGTTTGAAACGTGCATGAAGCTGGATCTCGAATACATGAAACGCTGGAGCTTGTTGCTCGACTTCAAGATTTTGATGCGTACGGTTCCGGCGGTTCTGGCGGGCGAGGGATCGTAATGCGAGGTTTGCGGGGCTTGAATTCGCGGGGAAGTCTATCTGGGCGCAAGATCCTTCTATCTGGCTCCGCTGGGAATCGCATGAGTAACGACGGGGCGCTCGCACTGGAGTCCGGGTGCCTGAACAGTTCTGCTGCAGCCACCGACCGGCCGGTTATCGCTCCCGTTTTGATCCGAAGACATCCGCGTACTCGCATCGTCAACGTCTGGCTGGTCCTCATCGTGCTCGTGGGAGTCGTAATTGCCGTCGAGGACGGCTTAACACGAGTCTCGATTTATGATCGGGAAGAGGCCTGGAACGGCCCGCTGGAATACATTCCGTACCAAGCGGCGTTTCTATTCGCCGGGCTGACCTTGCCTTTGATGGTTGGCTACGCACGCAAGGCCCGCGTTGCGCTGACCGAAGCACTGTTCTTGTGGTTTGTGTTTTGCACTGCTGCCTATACCAGAGATTTTTCCTACATTCGTTGGCCAGGTACACCTTTGTTTGTCACTGATACTGTCCTGCTTACTCTGCTAGTCTCAATCTATTTCTTCCGGCGGCCTCACTTCTCAAGAATCCCTTTACCGGTGACTGTTTTTCTAGGTCTGTTTTTCGGAGCTGGAGCCTTGGCGGCGGCGCGGGGCTTCTTGGGCCACCACGATGCAATGGTGGTTGTCCGTGATTCGGCCTTGGTTGTGTACACCCTGTTTCTGCTGGTTGGATATCACCTGTCCCGAAGCTGGCTTGCTATCAAGCGAGTGGCCGTCTGGTTTCTGCTCGGAACCGGGTTAGGCGCACTGAACGGATTGGCTTGGTTCATCGCAGTTCCCGACGAAAGACGTTTCATTAATTACGGAATTTACATTCTGATTTCTCTTGTTGGTACGGTCGTGGCAATGGCCAGCCGGCTCCTCCAGCCTCGCGTTGGGTGGATTTTCGTAGGTGTATTGTGCGTCGGCCTGATGCTCGCGAACGCCCGGAGTCTTTTCGTATCATTGGCACTCTTACTCCTAATTGCATTATTGGGAGGGAGATCTCTCTATCGGAAGTTCCCGATTAGGCATTTGGTTTCAATCTTTGTGACAACTGTTGCCGTGGTTAATCTCGCCGCGTTCCTTTTTCTTCGCACTGAAGCCGGTCATAGTTTTGCCGACAGATCCACCGACGAGTTAGCTTCTGGAGTCCTTAATTCCGGCGAGGATCCTAATTGGCAATTTCGGCTCTCCGCCTGGAAAGAGGCTTGGAGACGCTTTGAAGAATATCCTTTGGCGGGCGAAGGGTTTGGGGTCCCTTTTGTTCTTAAACATTGGGACAACGATCCCCGTCCGCACAATACATTCTTGACCGTGCTATACAAGATGGGGCTTGCTGGTTTTCTTCCCTTGCTGCCCCTGCTCCTTTATTACTTCTGGATCACTTTGCGCGCGGTTCATTGCCATTCGCAGAACCACCGCGTCGCTTTCTTGCGGATTGTAATCCTGGCCCAAGTTGCACTCTGTATCTATGGGGCGGCCAATTTGTTGCTCGAAAGCCCATTCCTAGCTTCCCTCTTCTGGGTGGGGATCGGTGTCGGCTTACGGATGAGCTGGATGCTGGACATGGAACATTCACTGCCGGAGTACTCGTATGGTATCTAAAGAAGACACTTCGGGCGAAGGCCCTCAATCCGTGGCAAAGACTCCTGGCTTCGGCATGCCCGAGGCTCGAGAGAACCCTTTCAACAACAACTGTGCTCGGCTCAAGAGCAGGTCAATTCTCGATCCTGCTCTTGAACAACTTGGTGAGTCCCCAATACCGGACAGGACTACGCAACAGGTTCTTCTCGAGCGGTACCACACGTTGACGCGGCGTGCTGACGGGGTGGATCCACTGACTCGCAAAGTGATGTTCAAGTCTTTTGCGCGTGTTTTGGGGCCCTGGCTCCCAACAAAAAAGAGTTCGTCTGTCCTCGATATTGGCTGCGGCGAAGGAGTGTTCCTGGCTTTCCTGCGGGAGCTTGGATATTGGAACCTGTCGGGTTTCGATCTCTCTCCTGAAAACGTGCAGATTTGTCGTCGGAAGGATTTGGCATTCGTACAACAACACGATGCGTTGAGACTCGGCGAGTTCCAGGGCGCGACTGAATTCGATGCGGTTTATTGCTTCGACTTGCTCGAGCATCTGCCCAAAGAGCAAGCTGTCCGTTTTCTGCACAACGTCTACAGGAGAATAGCCAAGGGCGGATCTGCAATCTTTCAAACACCGAACATGGGGAGCATCCTCGCGCTATTCCACCGTTACCACGATCTAACGCATGAGTATGGGGTGACCGAGAGCTCTGCGATTACTCTTTTGATGACAGCCGGCTTCCGAGAAGATTGCATCGAAATTCGGCCGTCGTGGAACGCGACGACATATCTCGGGTACCTGCGAGAACTCTATCTGCGGGGGCTCCACACTGTGGTTTGGTTGGCAGAGGGAAAATCCAGGCCGCGCATTCCCACAAAGAATCTCCTAATCAGGGTAACCAAGTGACTGTGCTCTTCTGTGCGTTGGGCGTTTACTCCAGTGTTGGTGGCATGCAGCAATTCAACGAACGAGTCGTGAAGTGTCTCGGAGAGCTGCGCGACACACTCCTCACCAGTGCCACCATTTTGGTCCTTTGGGACCGTCGCGAAGACCGCCTGAAGGTAGCCCCCGGCGTGCATTTCCTGCCCTGCGCGCGTAGCAAATGGCGAATGTTGCTTTGCTTCGCCTGGACGATTTTTAGGCGGAGACCTGATGTCATCCTCTACGGTCACACTCTGCTGACTCCTCTCGCCGTAATCGCACATTTTTGGGGATCCTGTGCTCGGCAGGTACTGTTCATCCACGGCGTCGAAGCGTGGGAAGAGCCCCGATTCTTTGAGCGCACAATCATCAGCCGATACATACATCGTATCGTGTCCGTCAGTCACTTCACGGCGCTCAGGATGCTCGAAGCTTATGGTCTGGATTCGAGCCGGTTCACGATTCTCCCGAATGCCATCGATCTAGCCGAGAAAGAGCCCGGTAAGCCTCTTGGAAGCCCCCAGCTTGAAGGAAAAGAGCGTTTGCTGACTGTTTCGCGCTTAGAGGACAGGTACAAAGGTCACGACAAGATCATTTCGTCGCTCAAAAATGTTCTGCATCAGTTTCCTGAGACCCATTACTACGTAGTTGGCGAAGGGCCTTTGGCGGAGGAACTGAGGATACAGGCCGAAGCGGATGGCGTGGCTCCCAACGTCCACTTTCTGGGCTACCTCGATGATTGGACCCTAAACGCTGTGTACGAAAACTGTGACATTTTCGTCATGCCCTCGAAAGGCGAGGGCTTTGGAATAGTTTTTCTCGAAGCCTGGAAACATAGGATGCCCGTGATAGCTGGAAACCAGGACGCCAGCGGCGAAGTGATTCAACACAACGTCAGCGGCCTCCTCGTAAATCCGGACAGCACCGAAGAAATTAGCAGCGCTATCCTCACCCTCCTGTCCAACCCCAACAGGAGGATTGCTCTCGGTGAAGCAGGCCACAAAAGTTTGCGCGAAAAATATACCCAAGCCCATTTCAAGGAGAGACTTATCAAGGGGTTGATGTCCGTGATCGGTATTGAAAACCAAACAGGACGCAGTTGAGGGACAAGCCGCCACGCCCTGAATTCCAGTGGTTCGATGCAACTATTCGTGTAAGGAGATGAGCGGTTGAAGATTTTGCTGATTCACAACTATTATCGGCAGCCCGGGGGAGAAGATATCGCGTTCCGGGCGGAGAAAGACCTCCTGTTGGCTGCCGGGCACCGAGTTGTGGAATTTGCTCGCGGCAACGACGAGATTGTTCTCGACGGGTTTCTCTCCAAAGCCAAGCTGGGATTCGCAACGGTCTCAGGCAATCAGAGCGTCAGAAGAGTCCGCAGTATCCTTCAACAAGAAAGCCCCGATGTCGTTCATTTCCACAATACCTTTCCGCTCGTTTCCCCTAGTGCCTATTACGCCTGTCATGAAGCCGGAGTGCCCGTGATTCAGACACTGCACAACTATCGTTTGCTTTGTCCTTCAGCCAATTTTTATCGCGGAGGTAGGGTTTGCGAGGAGTGTGTGAGCCACAGTCTTCTGCGGAGCGTTGGTTACGGATGTTATCGTGATTCGCGCGCGGCGACTGCTGCGATCGCCTTGATGTTGGCCTTTCATCGCTTCCGGAGAACCTGGATCGAGATGGTGGATCGGTACATCGCACCAACAGAATTTGCGCGTAAAACGTTTTTGCGGGCGGGGCTGCCCGCCGCAAGAGTCAGTGTCAAACCGCATTTCGTGTATCCCGATCCAGGCCTACGCACGGGAACACGAAATTACGCGCTGTTTGTCGGGCGCCTGTCCTCCGAGAAGGGCCTGCGCGCACTGCTGGAGGCCTGGAAGCTACTGCGAAACACCATTCCATTGCACATCGTGGGTGACGGACCACTGCGCTCCGAGCTAGAGGCAGAAAGGGACCGCTTGGGGCTTTCCAGCGTTTACTTCAACGGATGGCTACCTCGCGAACAGGTGTATCTTGCCATGCAAGGAGCAGTCTTTCTCATATTTCCCAGCGAATTGTACGAGACCTTTGGCCTAACGATCGCCGAGGCATTTGCCTGCGGTACTCCTGTTATCGCCTCACGGTTGGGGGCGATGGCGGAACTTATCGAGAACGGACGAACAGGCCTGCACTTCACTGCCGGCGATGCTCAGGATCTGCGCGCGAAGGCAGAGCGTGCCTGGAACTGCCGTGAGGTGACGGTCGCCATGGGACGCGAGTGCCGCAAAGAGTATGAAACCAAGTACACGGCGGAAAGAAACTACGCAGCACTGATAGGCATTTATCAAAGCGCGCTACAAGAGCGGTCTGCCAAGGCGAGAGCTTCCAGCCAGTTGACCAGAATCGTTGAGGGGAGAATCAAAGATGAAGACGACGTTGGCTCTCCAGCCGCCCCAAGACACGCCACCTGAAATCTCGCCAGCCAGAACAGAGGATCAAGTTGTGCTCGAAGCAAGCACTGTGGAAAGCAAAGTCATCGCTGCCAACGTCGAGTTCTATCGGCAGATCGCGCAAAAGTACGACCGATACGAAACTGGCACATTCGATCCAAACGTCCAGCAGTCCATAGAAGACGACTTGGACCGCATTCAGGCACGCCTGGTCACTCCCGGACGGATGCCGACTTGCCTCGATTGTGGCGGCGGTACCGGAAATGTCGCGTTGAAAATGTTGGAGCGGGGCTGGAGAGTAACAGTAGTGGATGTCTCCAGCGAAATGCTAGGAATGCTGAAAAAGAAGGCACGCGCGAAGGGGTATTCGCCGAGGCTCATCAGGAGTTCGTTAGAACGGTTCCTTGCGGCCACCACCACCACCACCCACGACGTCGTTACGTTTAGCGCGGTTCTCCACCACTTGCATTCATACGAGCGCGTCGTGCGGCTTGCCGCTCATCGGGTCGGCCTGGGCGGGTTCTTCTATTCAAATTTTGATCCGGTAGTTCCGAAGCGACCGTTCTGGGCACGGGCTCTCCACTCTCTGGACACTGCGGTTGCGAAACTTGCATTTGATCCCTCGGATTTCCTGCCAGGCATCGGACGGAGACTACGAAAGCTCTTTGTACCTCGGGATCCTTTGCTGGGCCGCGCCGTGGCGAGTCCAGGCGATGCAGCGGAATATCATGCCCTCTCCGGCCTCGACGATTTCCGAATCCTGCAGCTACTCAGGACGGCGGGGCTTTCGGTTGTGGAGCACCGGAGATACGCGACTGGAAGAACTAAAGCCCTCCTGTTGTTGAACGAACGCCTTCGACTTCTAGAGAGTTTCAAGATCATTGCGCGGCGCGGCCATGAAGCGACACAAGTAGGATTGCCGGCGCGAGGGGTGGATCTAATTGCGTGACCAATTACTAGCCTCGCTCAAGCCACTCCATCGATGTTTGCGCATGCAGAAGGTCGCTGCTTTCCTTCGCTTGGTGCAGGGAAGGGGGAGGAGTCTTTTGGATGTCGGTGGGGGACCCGGTATCTCAGGGGAATTTCAGATAGTTTATGAGTCCTTTGAAAATGTCGTCGTGGCAAATCTCAATCCACCAGAGAGTAAAGCAGTATCGCTTTCCAAAGCGCGCATCATAATTGCGGACGGTTGCGCCTTGCCTTTTGATTCCCGTTCGTTCGACTGGGTATTCTCGAACGCGGTGATCGAACATGTCGGCGGTTGGGCAAGACAGAGACAATTTGCCGACGAAATTCGACGCGTCTCAGCCCGGGGTTATTTCGTCACCACTCCCAACAAGCATTTTCCGATAGAACCCCACACGCTGTTGCCTTTTTATCAGTTCTTGAGTCCCCAGCAGCAGCGCCGGATCGTCCCCTTTTCACCAGGCTACATGCGGGCGCCGTTGGAGATAAATCTGCTCTCGGGCCGCGATCTTGGTCGTTTATTTCCCGAAGCTAGCATTTTGAAGATGGGACTTCCTGTGTTGCCCAATAGCCTAGCGGCCATGTACTCAACGGGAGAGCCAGAGGTCAGTCGTGCGGCAGCAATTTGAAATGACATTGGGCGAAACCCCGATTCGACTAGGCGGACCGGCTGCCTATGGATCGTACGCTGTTGTGAAACGCATGGAGAAAATAGACAAGACGCTGGACTTGCGGGGCATGCGAGTTCTAGATCTCGGTTGCGGCAACGGCTGCTACACCCGGGAACTGGCCCGGCGAGCGGACTTCGTTTGCGGGGTGGATATTCATCTGCCACATCTACAGTCCTTCCGGGAACCGATTCCGCGCGTCCAAGGAAGCGGTGAGCATCTTCCGTTCGCCTCGGAGACTTTTGATGCCGTCACCATGATCGAAGTCCTCGAACACACTAACTGCGACATCAAAGTGCTGGCTGAATGTTTTCGTGTCTTGAAACCGGAAGGGCGATTGATACTTTTTGTCCCGAACAAGCTCTATCCGTTTGAGAGTCATCCTTGCAAGCTGTGGGATTTTTCACTTGGCCGGAACGTCCCCCTGGTTTCGTGGCTGCCCGAGTCGCTCCGACGGCACATTTGCTGCGCACGAATCTATACGCGGCGCGGCCTCTTTGCCATGACTCGCAAAATGGGATTTCAAATTCACGTGTTGGGTTATATTTTCCCACCGCTCGATTCATTTCCCCTGCCATTCAAGGACGCTTACCGTCGGATCGCTTCGCGGTTGGAGGATTCTTCGCTTCGATATTTTGGAGTCTCCATTTATGCAGTTTTGGCGAAGCCTCCGAAGCTTGCCCAAAGGGTGCCGAGAGATCCAAATGACAAGCGATCCGAAAACGCAGCGTTCGATGTGCTCGGAGTTCGCACCGACGCAGTCCAGATCGGACAAGTCGTCGAGCGGATGCGGGGATGGATTCGCGAGCGCCGTGAATGCCATTCCATCGCAGCAACCAGCATGCACGGCATCGTTGAAGCGCAGCACGACCCTTCCTTTATGGAATTACTGAACGCAACGGATTTGGTTGTGCCGGATGGCATGCCGCTGGTTTGGTTAGGCCGGCGCAAAGGACACCTTCTGCACAGGCGCGTCTACGGACCAGACTTGCTCCTCGCATTTTGCGAAAAAAGCGTCGAGCAGGGCTCCCGCCATTTTTTCTACGGAGGGGAGCCCGGCGTCGCCGAGCGTCTCGCGGAATCGCTCAAGAGGCGTTTCCCTGGTCTAAACGTAGTTGGGACCTGCTCGCCTCCCTTTCGGCCATTGAATGCGCAAGAAGATCAAGAGATCGTGGACTCTATAAACCGCGCGGCACCAGACGTACTCTGGGTGGGGTTGGGAGCTCCCAAGCAAGAGCGCTGGATGCACGAGCACAAGTCCCGGTTGCGTGTCCCTGTAGTGGTTGGCGTGGGCGCAGCCTTTGACATGCTTTCTGGGAGGCGGCGGCAGGCGCCTCTATGGATGCGTGAACATGGCCTCGAATGGTTCTTCCGTCTCTTGCAGGAGCCGCGCCGTTTGTGGCGGCGTTATCTTGTTTATGGGCTACAGTTCATCGCATACATGGCGCTCGAGAGCTTGCGGCTTAAGAATTTCAAGACTGGCAATGCAGGAGCGTCAAGTCGAATTTCGGACACGGGCGTATGCACCTAATTTGTTTGTGGGATGTCCGACCTTCTAGCATGTGGCCAATGAATATCCGTCAGGTCTTTACCTACATTTCAATTCAAGTGTGAACCTTATCGACTGAATCCTGCGTGGCCCCTAGTCTGGAGATGCCTAGTCAGTGTCCAGAATGAGTGTCAACGTATTTAGAGTGTGACGAAACGTATCCAGAGGCGGGCCTGGATGTCGGCGAGCCTTCAGTTCGCTTTCAATCCTCTGGGTGGGGTGGTAACTCCAATGTTAGCAACTGTTCGGCAGTCCTTCCGCGGTCAAATGATTCCCTGTTCTTGGTACGCCATCTTGATTGCAATGAGTTTGCTGTTTCTGCCTGAGAATCTCATCGGCGCTGCAATTACAGCAGGCTCCGGTCAGTACGAACAAGAGGTTCCGTCCGGACGGCAATCGGCCGTGAAAAACCAAGATGCGGCGCCTCCAAATCTGCAAACCGCCCAAGATTGGAATCGACGCTTGAAAAACCTGGTGGACTCCCATCCATCGGTGGCGGTTTCGAGTGCCCGGGAATATCGCATCGGCCCGGAGGATGTGCTCACCATCAATGTTTTCGAAGCCCAGGAGTTAAATCGTGAAGTCCGCGTCTCGGCGAGCGGTGAAATCTCTCTGCCCTTGCTCGGGTCGGTTCGAGCCGCCGAATTGACTCCTCGTGAATTGGAATTTGTCCTTCAGGAACTGCTTCACCGCACGTACATGAAGGACCCACACGTGAGCGTGTTTGTACACGAAATGCAAAGCCATCCTGTTTCGGTGATGGGTGCCGTCAAACGGCCGGGTGTCTTTCAGATTCGTGGAAGCAAGCCGCTCCTTGAAGTTCTCTCGCTCGCAGAGGGCCTGGCCGACGATGCTGGAGAAACCGTCATCATTCTGCGAGGCGCAGCTTTGTCCGCGGAGCCAGACCAATTCACCGATCATCCCGCTGCGGAAGATCAACTTCCTGCCGGTGTGCAAAGCACCGGTGAAGCAAAGTCAGTGTCTTCAGGTTTCAACAACAATCCATCTGCATCCGAAAATGGCGTGCAGGTGAACTTGAAAGATCTTCTGGAATCGGCTGATTCTCGCAACGATCCATTGGTCCATCCAGGCGACATCGTCAAGGTCGCTCGCGCCGGCGTTGTTTACGTGATCGGCGAGGTTCGAAGGCCCGGCGGATTCACATTGAAATCGAATGAAAGGATTTCCGTCCTGCAGGCGCTGGCCTTGAGCGAAGGCCTCACTCGTACCGCTGCGAAGGCCGGAGCGCGAATAATCCGCACAGATCAGCAGAGTGGTGAACGAAAGGAAACTTCGATTGATTTGGGGAAAATCCTGGCGGGCAAAGCCACAGACCTAGTGCTCGAGCCGAAGGACATTGTTTTCGTTCCGAACAGCGCTGCGAAAAGCACGTTCGGCCGGGGAGCGGAAGTCGCAGCGCAAACACTCGCGGGGCTCCTGATTTTCCATTGGTAGGAACATGGACGACCAAAAACAAGTCGAGCTATTTGGCCGCGGCCATCGTCTTGAGCAGCATAGGCCGGGCGCTCTCAACACACGGGACTTGGAGTTGCCCGACTCGTACGAGCTCCTGGAGTCCGATGAAACAATCAATCTGCGCAGCTATGGCCGGATCCTTCGCAAGCGCCTGCCTGCAATCCTGATCGTCTTTTTCATCTTCTTTACCGCGACCGTGATTGGAACACTCAAGCAAACGCCCGAATACAGGGCTCAGGCATTGTTAGAAATTCAGAAAGAGAATCCGGACATCCCAACTATCAAGGAGCTCTATGAGCTGGAGGAGGTGTCCGACGCCTACCTGAGGACGCAGTATAGTATCCTCGCCAGCGAAAGCCTCGAGCGACAAGTCATTGACCAACTTCATCTTGAGTCTCTTGCGGAATTCAACTCTCGCCTGTGGTGGCAACTTTGGTCAAAGCCAGAAAAGCATTCCACGGGGCAATCTATTGCAATCGGTCCAGCACCCGCTGGCCGCGATCGCGAACTCTCCGAGCGAGTCCTCGAGCGATTTCAGGAGCGCTTGACGATTGATCCCGTCAGCCGCAGCCGTCTTGTTGCCGTTCGTTTTGACTCTCACGATCCAGACCTTGCCGCTCGCATCGTCAATACTCTTGCCGCGGATTATGTTGATCGGAGCCTTGAATCGCGCTGGCTAGCAACCCAGCGGGCGACAGATTGGCTTTCGCAGCAGTTAGTCGGCGTGAAAGCAAAACTGGAGAAATCCGAAGACGAGCTCCAAGCCTACGCTCGCCGTAACGGCCTGATCTTTCTTGAAACAGACAAAGGCGCCAGCCAGAACGTCGTGAACGAGCGGTTACGCGAAATGCAAGAGCAGCTGACCAGGGCTCAGTCCGAACGTTTCGAGAAGGAAGCGCTGTACCGTTTGGTTCAAACTAGCGAACCTGGAGCTTTGCCTGGAGTGTTCGAGAATAAATTGATCCAGGACCTAAGTGAACGCCTGGCGGAATTAAAGCGTGAACATGCCCAGCTGTCTACGACGTTCAATCCTGACTATCCCCGCGTAAAGGAAATTCAAAGCCAGATTGACGAAATCGAGGCTTCGCTTCGTGAAGAGCGCCAGCGCGCCGCCGATCGCATTGCAAATGACTATTCCGCCGCGGCGCGCCGCGAGGACCTGGTTCAGCAAGCTCTGGAAGGGCAGCAAAAGCAGGTAAACCTGATCGCCGAAAAATCTATTCAGTACAACATTTTGAAACGCGAGGTCGACACGAACAAACAGCTCTACGAAGGACTGTTGCAGCAGTTGAAAGAGGCCGGCGTCTCTGCAGGCCTCAAGGCTAGCAACATCCGCCTCGTGGATTCCGCCGAACCGCCTGCCAAACCCGTTAAGCCGAGAACACTCTTGAATCTGTCTGTTGCCGTGTTTCTCGGTCTAGCGCTTGGCATTTGCGCCGCACTCTTCCAGGAGCGCATGGACGATACGCTCAAAGGCGATGACGATGTCGAGCGGCTGTTGGGCCTTCCTTCCCTGGCCCTGATTCCAATTGTGCCTTCGTCAAATGGCGACCACCTTGGTATCCACAGGTTCCTCCCGCGGGACAAGTCTCTAGTGCTCGCAGGAAATGGCTCTGGCAGAAACTCGCGTCCTTCGTGGCACCTTATTGATCGCGACGGAACACAACATGCCGCTCTCGGCGAAGCGTTTCGCAGTCTCCGCACCTCGGTTTTGCTCTCGACTCCTGACCGGCCTCCCAGCTCTCTTCTGGTGACGAGCACCCAGCCTGCCGACGGCAAGACCACCGTAGCCTGCAACCTGGCGATTTCGTTGGCCCAGCTTGGTCATCGGGTCTTGCTTGTGGACGCGGATTTGCGCTCCCCCTCTTTGCATAAATTGTTCGGCATCGATCGGAGCCTGGGCCTGGTCAGCTATCTCACCGGCCAGCAGGATTGGCGCGCCGCGGTGCACCCCACTGGCTCGCGCGGACTTGATCTCTTAGTTTGCGGCCCGGTGCCTCCGAATCCCTCCGAGCTTCTCTCTTCTCAGAGCATGGGAGCTTTGATCCGCTCTGCGTCCTCGGAGTACGGCTTTGTAATCCTGGATTCTTCGCCTATGCTTGCGTTGGCCGATAGCCGCATCCTCGCCCCGCTGGTAAACGGGGTGCTCCTGGTCGTGAGGAGCGGGACCACTCCTCGCGAGCAGCTTTTGCGCGCGCAGTCTGGAATCCGCAGCGTGGGTGGCAATTTGATCGGCGTGGTGCTGAACAGCGTCGATATTCGCACCAGCGGCTACTACAACTATGGCCCGTATGGTCCCAATGCCGGCTCTCCTTCACAAGAAACTTTCATCGCCACGAATCTCCAGATGCCTCCGCAGCAAAAAGCCAGCGACTGATCCATTGCGAGCCTTCCATGCTTCGATTGCTTGAAGCTGGCCTCATCGGCGCCGTGTGCGTGGCCGTTTTGGCCTTCGGCGGGACTGCCCCTTCGTTTTTTGCCGTAACGCAGGTGATTATCTTGGGGCTGGGCGTTGTCTTCCTTCTCTCAGGCAAGTATTCGCGTCTTGTTGCCGTTGGAATTCCGGTCGTGAGCCCGCTTCTCCTGGTCGCTTTGGTCCTGCTGCAAATTTGCCCGCTTCCTGTTTCCCTGGCGCCCATCTTTGGACGAACCAGCGACGAACTGCCTGCCCGGTCTTATTTCACCGTCAGCATGGCGCGGTACCAAACGGTCTCGCATCTCTTGCTGCTGGTCACCTATCTGACGGCTTTCTTCCTGACTTTGCTCCTGTGCCGGGACCGCAACGCGAAGAAGCGGCTTGTCTTTGCTCTCGTGTCGCTCGGAGTATTCGAAGCTCTCTATGGCCTGATTCAATATCTCGCCGGCTGGCAACAAATTTTCGCCTATGTGAAAAAATACTATTTGGAGGAAGCCACCGGCACGTACATCAACCGCAATCATTTCGCCGGTTTTTTGGAGATGATCCTCCCCTTTGCCATGGTCCTCGCTTTGCGATGGACGCACCTTCTATCCAGGAACACTTCGGGCGGCGCCGGCACGTTCCGCAAAATTGTTTCCCGGACCGAACTGGTTTCTGTCGTGTTCTGGCTCTTTCTCGCCATCCTGATCTCTGCCGCTCTCGTCCTATCGCGCTCGCGCATGGGAATCATCTCCGCTCTGGTTTCGCTCGTTGCCATTCTGGCGCTTGCTGGAACATCGACCGTGCGTCCGCGAACCAGGGCGGCGGTCGCCGCATTATTCTTTCTCGGTGTCCTGGGGCTGATTGTGTGGATCGGCAGTGATCCTGTCATGAGCCGTTTTGAAACTCTCGGCCAGGAATACAATCTCAGCGGTCAGAATCGCATTTCAATCTGGCGCGATACGCTCGGGCTGATCCGCCATCATCCTCTCCTCGGAACCGGATTGGGATCCTATTCCGTAGTTTATCCGTCCGTTCAAACCGTTTTCCTCACTCTCCTCGTTGAGCACGCCCACTGCGATTATCTGGAGATCGTCAGCGAGCTCGGTTTGCCTGGCGCTACTTTGCTGTTTGGCTCGATCTTCTGGGTCATGGCGCAAGCTGTCCGGCAGTACCAAATTGTCCAAAACACGTTAGATAAAGCCGTTATTCTAGGTTGTATCGGAAGTATTGCAGCAATTCTGGTGCACAGTGTGGCCGATTTTAATCTCTATATTCCCGCCAATGCGCTGGTCTTTACAATTGTCTTGGCAATCGCCTGGTCCACGGCTCATTCAAGAACAACCCTGGGTCTATAGGATGGCTCCATTCCCCATGGAGGACGACCAATGGCTATGGAGAATAGACTGACGGCGAGTGGCGGTTGCAATCGGGACCGCTAGGGCAAGGCAGACCGCAAAGTCCATAATGTTGCAAAAGCAGGATCGCTGGCAAAGAAGGCTTGTCTACCTTGGAGAGTATCTGTGTGAGGTCAGGTCGAAGCAGTATTGGAGGTTAGAGAAGTTGAACTCATTTGATGAATTCCTCGAGAGGCGCTTCCCGGAATCGCGGCGAAAAGCCTATTACCTGGAGGCCATCCACGAACATCTCCCGCGAATCGCGAAACCGGAACTGAAGTTGATGGGCTGGACGAAAGCCCGGGACTTGGTAAAGGTAGCCCGGAGGGAAGGAGAGAAGTTCGATTGTGCACCCTGGGTGCACAAAGCCAGCTCGATGCTCAGGGAAGAATGCAAGCGAGGAGGTTGTGCGGCACCTAACTGGTCAGGAGACCGAGCCGCACGAGATCCGAGATCCTTACTTTAAGGTGTACAAGAGCCAGCTGCCCGTGATCGAAGAGGCGTTCGAAACTACCGGGTTGATGCTTGGAACCCATAAGCCCAGGGGTTACTGCAGGCTCTTACCGGGCACCCATCTGACGCGCAAGCACGAAGCAAAATGAGAACAACCGGGAAGAATAAATGGAACGGTGGTCAGTTCGGGGGGCGAGGAGTGCTATCGAGGAAGAGGGCAGAAAAGAAGATGCTGTCGCAATAACAGTTGAGGCCGGAGCCGTAAATCAAGAATTGCTACCAGCGGAACTACGTTCAGGCTGCGAGTCGTTGAGTTTTGCGGACGCAAGGCATCGTTCTAGCTGGGCCGTCCAATCTGGCAATGCGACACCGAAGGTCCGTAATAGGAGGGAATTTGACAGGACCGAATACTTAGGGCGGGGTGCAGGAGACCGGAATTCCTTGGTGGAGATGGGAACGATGCGGCTTGCAATTACCGGGAGACCCCGAGTAGCTGCAGCAAACCACTCAAGGTCCTTGGAAACTTTATGCGTTTTTTCGAGGATTGCTTTTGCAAAGTCGTACCAGGTTGTTTGACCCGCTGCCGTCATGTGGTATGTCCCACCGAGAGGCGAACGAAAACTACGGCTCTCATTCTGGCGATAAATTTCTGTCAGGATTTTGCTAGTAGCCGACGCGATATCCATCGCGCAAGTGGGAGCTCCGATTTGGTCATGGACAATCTTTAACTCGTCCCGTTCCGTGGCGAGGCGCAAGATAGTCAACAGAAAATTTCGTCCGCGGTTGGCATAAACCCAGGCGGTACGAAGGATTAAATACGATCCACCTGTGGCGCGGATGGCTTGCTCCCCACCTAGTTTGCTCTTCCCGTAGACGTTGAGCGGATTCGTCTGATCCGTCTCGCCGTAGGGACTCTGCTTCGAGCCGTCGAAAACGTAGTCGGTGGAGTAATGAACAAGAAGTGCGTCCAGGCGTTTTGCCTCTTCAGCGAGCAGCGCCGGCGCGTTGGTGTTCAGGGCGTAGGCGCTGGATTCGTCGTTCTCCGCAGCATCCACGGCCGTGTATGCGGCAGCGTTAACGATTATATGAGGGCGTGTCTCACGTATGAAGAGGCGGACTTCGTCGGCGATTGAAAGATCCATCTTGCGGCGCTCGGGGGCAAAGATATGGCCAAGGTGTGATAGTGACCGGTGAAGTTCAGCGCCAATCTGGCCAGTCTTCCCCGTCAGCAAAATCGTGGGCTTAGTCATTACAAATACCGCGGAAGAAATTCTTTGTTAACTTCAGCGAGTCGAGGATTCGTTGCATCTTTTTCTGAAAGAACGGGATTGCTTACCCCCCAGGAAATCTGCAGTGCGGGATCATTCCAGAAAACGCCGTGCTCGTCGGCTGGCTTGTAATAATCGTTACATTTGTAAAGAAATTGGACGTTGTCGGTAAGAGCCAGAAAACCATGGGCAAATCCCTGCGGCACGTAGACCTGATTGTGCCGCGCAGCGGAGAGGAGAACGCTAGTCCATTTCCCGAAATGTGGTGATCCGACACGAATGTCAACCGCAATGTCGAGAGCTTCGCCTTCGATAACGCGGCAAAGCTTTGCTTGGGGATGGTTAAGCTGATAGTGGAGACCGCGGAGCGTTCCTTTGGTTGAACGCGAGTGGTTGTCTTGGACGAAGGTATCCGCTATACCCAGATTGGCAAGCTTGGATTGATGATAGGTTTCGAGGAAGAAGCCGCGTGTATCGCCATGAACTAAGGGACGCAGCTCAATTACACCCGGAAGCGATGTCTCTATTCGTTGCATGAACTCCCATGATCGTCGGTCGCGGCCCTTTGTGGCATGGCACCAGATGGTTTCTGGATTATTACGAGCTCTTCGGAGCGGAACCAGCAATCGCATGAAGAGATCTGTCGCGATTGTCATAGTATTTCTCGTAGTATGACAGGTACTCGCCAGCTTGCACGTCAGCTACCCAATCACTCTCTCTCTTATACCAATCGATTGTCTGGCGCAGTCCATCTTCCAGCGTAATTTGCGGGCGCCAGCCAAGTTCCCTCTCACTTTTGGTGCAATCCAGGGCATAACGACGGTCATGACCAGGGCGGTCCTGCACATATGACACTAAGCTCTCGGGATTCCCTGTCAGCTTGAGAATGCGTCGGACCATTGTTAGGTTTTCGTCGAGATCTAGTCCGCCGATGTTGTAAACCTCTCCGATTTTTCCTTTTTCCAGGGCTGCAAGAATCCCTCGACAGTTGTCCTCAACGTGCAGCCAATCCCGTTGTTGTTTGCCGTCACCATAGACTGGAAGCGCCTTGGCGCCGAGCGCATTGGTGATCATCAGAGGAACAAATTTTTCGGGAAACTGATAAGGACCGTAATTGTTCGAAGAGCGCGTGATCAGCGCTGGAAACTTGTACGTTCGCACATACGATCGCACCAAGAGATCAGAAGCCGCTTTCGAAGCAGAGTAAGGACTGCTCGGCTGAAGCGAAAAGGTTTCGTCGGCGAAGACACCTGGTGGAATATCCCCATACACTTCGTCAGTGGAGATGTGTACAAACCGCGAGATCGACAGTTTACGGGCCACTTCCAGGAGAATAAAAGTGCCTGTGACGTTGGTCTGAATTACGGGTGCCGGCTCGTAGATACTTCTGTCGACGTGGGACTCTGCCGCAAAATGGATGACTGCATCACAACCACGCATTGTTGCTTCTACGGCGGCTGCGTCACAGATGTCGCCTCTCACAAATTCATAGTTGGGATTGGATGCTACCGATTCAAGATTTGCGAGATTTCCCGCGTATGTGAGCTTGTCATAGTTGACGATCGACAAATCCGTCCTCGTGTCAAGGACATATCGAATAAAGTTAGAGCCGATAAATCCGGCGCCGCCTGTGACAAAAATCTTCATCGGGTTGCCTCCTGAATCACGACCGCTACGGTTCCGTTACGTCTGCCAACTTGTTTGTATCCGTCTTTGTCACTACTTAGTTGGGGGGAGAAGAGACTCAAACGTACCAGCGTCGGTCCACCGGCCGTTGGTCATTTCGTACGGTAAGGTTTCCTCTTGGACATTAAAGTCTTTGACCACTGTGACCTATAGTGCTTCGTGACCCGAGTTTCCCGAACGCCTGCCGTCTTCCCCGCAGGCCCATTATGGTACCGCTGTGTCCATGGAGCTTCCTCGATTGGTAGAACTTGTAGCCTGTCCCGCCGCGATCCGTCGGGGCAAAACTTTCTCTGCTTATCGCGCCGATGCCACAGTCAGCCTCAGTTCCTCCGCGAGCAGCACTTTCTCGCGCACCATCTTCGCCGCTCGCCAGAGCGATTCGAATGTTCCCGCGTCCGTCCACCCGCCCTCGATAACTTCGTGGTTCAGCTGCCCTTCGTAAAGATACGAATTATTCACATCCGTGATTTCGAACTCGCCGCGCCCTGAGGGCCTGAGCGTCCGCACCCGGTCGAACACTGTTCCGTCGTAGAAATACACGCCTATCACCGCGTAGGGCGACCCTGGAACTTTCGGCTTTTCCTCAATCCGCACGATGCGTTTCCCCTCGAACACCGGCACTCCAAACCTCTCCGGGTCCCGCACTTCCTTCAGCAGGATAAGTCCGCCTTCACTTTGCTGCTCGAATTTTTCCTTAGCTGCGCGCACGCTGTTCTCCAAGATGTTGTCGCCGAGGACTACACAGATTTTCCCACCCGCCGCGAAGTGTTCCGCCAGCCGCAAAGCATCCGCGATGCCACCTTCGCCTTCCTGATAGGCGAAGCTGAGTTGCTTCAGGCCGAAGTCTTTCCCGTTGCGCAGTAGCCGCAGAAAGTCTCCCGCGTTGTTTCCCCCTGTGACGATCAGGATGTCCTGAATCCCGGCCTCGACCAGGGTCTGTAGCGGGTAATAGATCATGGGTTTGTCGTAAATTGGGAGAAGATGTTTATTGGTCACACGCGTGAGTGGATTGAGTCGGCTCCCCGTCCCGCCTGCAAGTACAACACCCTTCATTTTGGGCCTCCTGAAATTGACCATTTACATTTTTGATATGTGGAAAGTGTTGCGTGACTTTTCGTTTCGCAAAACCCAGGAATATCTGTTTGGCTAACTCCGGATTTCGCGTCAGGCAGATTTGTTTAAGAAAATAAGTCGGTTAATTTCATGAGACCTTAGCGAAATCTGTGAAAAAGGATACTAATCGTGACCCGCTACCGCTCGAAACTGGACTTCGGCAAGTGATCCCTCACTGATCTGTTTTGCTTTGTTGTCGTGAAAAGTATATTCGGGCACGATTTCCTTAATCTTGGTGCGAATGGGCGTTGCACCGTCGATCGTCAATGAAGCACGAAGTTCATCCAACTGGTAGCGTAAACTAGTCCAGTCTCTCAGCGACCCATTTGTCCGTTTAATCTTGTCACACGAGGTGGGTGTCACCTTTTCGTGCTCATAGAAAAGCTCTTCGTTAAGCTTTTCCCCATCGCGCAGACCGGTGAACTGGATTTCGACATCTTGCTCGGACTTTCCAGAGAGGCGGATGAGGCTGCGCGCCAAATCGAGAATTCTTACTGGCTCGCCCATATCCAAGACCAAGATGTCGCCGTGCGCGCCGATGGCAAAAGCTTGCAAGACCAAAGCCACCGCCTCGGGTGTGATCATAAAAAATCGTTTGATGTCTGGGTGGGTGATCGTGAGCGGTTGACGGTTGCTAAGCTGTCGTTTTAGAACCGGCACCACACTTCCACTGGAACCCAATACATTTCCGAAACGTACGGAAACACAACGCATGCCATTGGCTGGCCTGGACGAAATGATCAACTCGCAGATTCGTTTGGTAGCCCCCATCACATTCGTTGGATTCACTGCCTTGTCGGAGGAGATCAAGACAAAGTTCTTACAGTTTGCCTCGTCAGCCAAATCCAAAAGCCCGATGAATCCGAGCACGTTGTTCTTCACGGCCTCATGAACGTTTGATTCCATCATGGGAACATGTTTGTATGCTGCGGCATGAAAAATGATCTCTGGGGAGAATTCACACAATAAACGCCGCACCCGTTCAGCATCACATACGTCGCCGACGGAAAAGGCAACCCGGGCACCGTTCTTGTGTTCCACAAGTCCCAAGCGAAGAAAGTAAAGTCCGGTTTCGCTTTGATCCAAGCAAATAAGTCGCGCAGGGCAATAGTCGAGGATCTGACGGCACAATTCTGAGCCGATTGATCCAGCGGCACCGGTCACCATAACCGTCCGTGCGGCGATCTGGTTGCGGACGGCCTCGAGATCGATTTGGATAGTCTCTCTCCCGAGCAGATCTTCAAGGCGCACTTCGCGGAATTGATTAACGCTGGCTTCGCCGCGAATTATGTCGCTGAGGGTCGGTACAGTCTTGAAAGGCAGCTTGGTCTTCTGGCACTCCTCCGCAATCCGTTTCATCTGCTTGCCGGTCGCGGAAGGAATGGCAATTAGGATTTCTTGCGCGGGACTATCCTCGACCAAATTTTCCAGTTCCTCGATAGTGCCCAGGACCGGCACTCCTTGAATGTGGATACCGATTTTAGATTGGTCATCATCCACGCAACCGACTGCCGCGTAGCCGCTATTCGGGCGGGCAAGTTCCCGGATCACCATCTGAGCAGCAAACCCTGCTCCAACTACCATTACCCGTTTCGAACGAGAGGAGTCGCGCCGAACGGACTCTACTAGAACGCGTGAGCCGAGCCGCGCACCCGCGAGAAAGCACGCCGTAAGTACCGATTCCAAGACGTAAACGGAGCGTGGGAAGGCAACCGCGCCGAAAAGATAGCGGTTTACCGCAAAAAAAACGACAGATCCTGCCGCAACAGCTTTTAGTATATTTAGTGCGTCACTCACACTCGCGAAGTGCCACCAGCCATGATTAAGGTTGAACAAGCGTAGTGTGATTAGGCGGATGACAATAAGCAACAAACCAGACGTTAGCAAGACACGCCGATATGGTAACGAGAAATCAAAGCGCAGCAGCCATCCCAGGACCAAGGAGCTGAACACGAGCATCGTTTGGAATACATAGATGAACGCAGGCCGCCTCTGGAACAAAAACTGTGGCAATCGGAGTATGTGTTCGCGCATGGATTTAGGTGAATCTCCTCTGATTCATACCTCGGGAAAAGGACAATCCTCCCTATTTATCGGACGAAGCCCCGATTAGCGTCTGCAATCGACTACTGATGTTGCGACAATGTGGAGGTGAACAAGGCCAAATAGATCAAGACGAACAATGGTTGGACCTGGGAGTCTTGGGGATGTCGAGACGTTGCTCGCGAGATGCCTCGTAAGTCATTCCACCCATGATGGTCCCCTCAGTGCGTTACTCCCTGTCCTCGTAGCACTTGTACGATAGTTCGGAGAAGAATTGTTATATCGAAGAGAAGCGTCCTTTTTCGCAGATACTCGCAGTCGTACTTCACTTTTACAGGTATGGAAAGTGCGTCACGACCATTGACTTGGGCCCAACCCGTGAGCCCCGGAGTAAGTTCATGCACTCCATGCTCAGTCCTTAGAGCCACCAAGTCATCCTGGTTGTGGAGCGCGGGGCGAGGTCCCACAAAACTGAGGTCACCTTTGAGAATGCTATAAATCTGTGGCAGTTCGTCCAAACTCGTCTTCCTCAAGAACGGGCCAATACTAATCAGGTAGGCACCGGAATTACTCAACAGATGGGTGGCTACCTCTGGGGCGTCTGTCCGCATGCTGCGGAACTTGGGCATTCGGAAAATTTTGTTGTTGCGGCCCACGCGGTCAGACCAATACAGCACCGGGCCCTTGGAGGTGAGCTTTACTACCAGGGCAATCAGAAGCATGGGTAGAGCAAGCAGTGGCGACGCGACGAGCGCTAGGGCCAAGTCGAAAAAGCGCTTCACCGTATGTCCAGTTCTGCCTCTGCGTTGTGCTTGCGCTGGCTTCCTCTTCCGGTTGAATCTCAATAACGAAAAAACAATCTTCGCTAGCATTCCAGTTCATCGGACTTTGAAAGTCCGGCGGTGAACACAGACTCTACTTTTCCGGTGAGGTCCGACAAGTGGTACAAGCCTGTACCCAACTCGATACGCCGCAGAGGTGTTTCAACTGTGCTGGCTAGTCAGAAAATGCCGGGCCGTTTGCATTAGCGCATGATCCACACTCACTGGCGGTGTCCAGTCCAGCAGCTCCCTTGTTTTGCTAATATCCACCTGCAGGGAACCACATAGCTGCTGGGCAAAGCCGGCTTTGCCCAGCAAGCGCGCCGCCGTCCGCAACACCAGCGCCGGCACCGAAATCAAACGCGCGGGTGTGCCAAGCGCCGCTCCTGTGCGTCGTAGCAGTACCGTGGTGGAAAGATCTTCCCCATCACTGACCAAAAAAGTCTGGTTAGCCGCCGCACGATGATGCAGACAAATCAAGATCAGATCCACCAGGTTATCCAGTGCCACCAGGCTCCGCTTGTTGTGTATCGCGCCCAGCGGTAGAGGAATGCCCCGGTGCACGATCACCAGCAATTTTTTGAAATTCCCAGGCACATCAGGTCCGAACACAAGGGGGGGGCGAATGATCACCACTTCCAGTCCAGTTTCCTGTGTCAACTGTCGCAGACCCAATTCCGCTTCGTGTTTGGAGATTGCATAGGGAGAATGTGGGGCCGCCTTATCCTCAGCAGTAAAGGGCATCTCAAACGTTTCCGCGCCATTTACACCGATCGAGCTGATATAGACAAATCGCCTCACACCAGCATCGGCTGCCTGGCGCGCAAGGTTCAACGTGCCCGCGACATTGACGCGGCGGAATTCGGCCAGTGGATCAGCTGCGGAATCACGCAGGACATGTACGCGGGCGGCGGTATGCACGATCACATTCACTCCAAGCAGAGCGCCTGACCAATCGGTAGTGCCGTCGACAGATGGAATATGGACTCTCTCGACGCTTGCCGGCACCCGCGACTGCGAACTCGTTGATCGATACGACCCTCTTACTTTCATCCCGAGAGTCAGCACACGCTTACAGACAACTTGCCCCACGAAACCACTGGCACCTGTTATCAGGGCACACGTCACTGCGGGAACCCCCTATAGATCATATTCGGACGCAGGAATTGGTGGGTGGTGCTTCTTCCGAATGATCGGCATAACGCGCCAACTGAAATGACCCGTCCGAGGCCCAGTCTGTTGGTGACAACTGCTTCTTAACAGGGTATTGGCTCCGGGTGGTCCTAGGTGGAATCAGATTGCAATGGCATTTCGGAAGTGGGATCAGTCGTCGGTAACGAAACTAGGTGGTCAATCGGGCGAATGGCACGATTGATTTCTGTTCGCTGCCGATCCCAAATCCACCCCCACTTATTGAAGTACCGCACAGCTGATACGCATTGAATGGCCAGCAAGCGCAGGCTCCGATAAGATTCCTTGGCATGCGAATGAAAAATAGTCACTCGCGGATAAAATACCGTGTAATATCGCTCGTGGACACGCCTGACCAGGTCAGTATCCTCGTAATACATGAAGAACCGTTGATCAAACAAACCGACTTCTTGCAGCGATTTCATTCTGACAAACATGAAACAACCAGACAGGTAAGGCACCGCCAAGATCCGCTCAAAATCCATATTTCGGAGCTCGTAGTCGTACATCTTCCGTTTGACCAAAGCTTTCAGTGCCGTCGGAAAGAAACGCCTCGAGAATGTGTCGAACGGTGTAGGCAGTTTCTTGCAGAGGTACTGCATCGATCCATCAGGATAATGTACCTGCGGCATAGCTAATCCGACAGCCGGATTTGCATCGAGGAAAGAGGTCAATTCTTCCAACACGCCTTTACCGAACTGCACATCCGGATTGAGCACCAAATGGTACCTCGCGTGCGACATGCATTTCCGCAATGCAATATTGTGTGCCGCACCGTACCCGATATTCCGACCGGTGTGTATGTACTCGATGTTCGTTCCCTCAATGACTCCGCGAAGGGAATCCGTAGGCGAATTGTCAATGACGGTCAGCTTTACCCGGAGGGACGTCGATAGAAAGCTCCCTGCAGCGCGTCTCAGTTCAAGCACATCCGTCTTGTAAGCGACAATCGACCCGCTTACGTCGTAATCGTCATTTTTGACCTGTGGGCGCAATCCGTTCTCCATGCACTCATACTTCCGAAAGAAAAACCACGGTTAGGATTCGGAGCTGCCTTTTCTAATCCTGCTTATCCGGCATTCGTGTCGGGGCCCGTTGACTGTTTTTCGCTGGACCTTCCTCCGATTTCAGCTCAGTGTGCCGCCGAGGCGGCCTGCCAATAGTTTCCAACCGCGCGCCGTTGGCGCGAGGTTTACATGCGCCTCCTATGCGTGTGAAGTCGCGGCGATGCGCTAGTAGGAAGACGCTGGTAGCGCGTTACCTGCCGTCACCAAGGTTCGCCGACAACGGAGACCCTCGTTCACAACTGATGTTAAGCGATATTGTTCGGCGCTGCGGCACTGTCGCCTACTGGTGAGATGAGCTCGCGCACGGAAATTCCCGAGCTCAGCAGCTCGCTGTTTGCATTGATCAGGCGTGTGGCGCTGCTTACTATTGTCATCTCAGGATGCTAATTTTAGGATCTGGCCTGCAGCCCTAACGTGCCCCGCTCCAACAGATCATCCGCGCACAACAGCTTGATGTATTCTTCGCTGGCCGCGTGCAGCGGACGATTGAAATTGGTCGACATACCGCAGTTTTGGGCGGACCGAAGGACACGGACTCGGGGATCAGAGAAGGAGTGAATGATCTCCCAACTGCCGTCCTCTGAGGCGTTGTCGAAAATGATCACTTCGAACTCGGCGCCTTCCTGGGCAGGACACTTTCGAGACACGCACTGAGGTAGGCCTCCGAATTGAACGTTGGAATGCAGACGGAAATCTTCATCGTTGAACGGCCGCTGCCTAGTGGGCGCAGCCGTTTCGAGTAATAATCTTCGGCTGCGGGAGCGGCACGATGAGCTTGCATTGTCACTGGACTACTCTTCTGCGGCTTTCGAAGCGCCTTCGCAGAGGTGTTCATCTGGACCTTTGAGGCTGTGCCCATCCCGCGGAACCATGGCGTTGGAAACGAAGCTTCTAAGTAATCCATCGCCTAAATACATACATGGTTCAATCGCTGCGCCCTCAGACCACTCATTCCACGCATTGCACAACAAAGGAAGCATTTCTGAACAGCTATCATCACGGAGGGAGAGCTCGAGCATCTCCGAAAACTGGTGAGGTGCGGGGACTTCAAGCTCAGTAAAGCGTTGTCGGTACCTAGGTGCATTATTCCAGCCGCACGTCAGGACATTCTGTACTGGACATTTCAGTGACTGTAGCAAAGCCTTGCGGTCACTAGAACTGAGGTACTCCAGAAAAGAGGAGAACGAATATCTTCTTGCCCCCCTATTCAGCAGCCGGATAGTATATTCAGAAACCATCTCTGCTCTTTCGTCGGACAGAAGCGTAAGAGCCTTCCTGAATACTTGGCCTGCAACTCTATTCTTTCTTACTCCGAAGGAGTTCAGAAACGCTCTCGGCTCAAAAATATAACAGAAATCGAAGATGCTCGAATATCCAGCGTCCGAGATATTTTTTGCAAAATATCCGATCGATGGATGGATGCCGGCGCGTGCGAATTCATCTCTGTAAATGGCAATTGTAGTTGCAGGATCTCCAAAAACATCTGGGCGGTATATAACGAACATCGGCTTGTTCGCAATCGAGGTATAAGACCCCGATTCCATATACGGCTTTAGGTACCTAACATGATCGGAGATTTGCTTTCTCCCAGGCGTTGACGACACCGTCTTAAGTATCTCTGTATTCCGGCCAGCCCATCTCCGCGACCAATTTTCATTAGCCCAGATAAAGAAATATTGGAAGCCAGGTGGAGGTTGTGACTTGTGCAAATAACGCTCAACAGCATCTAGTTCCGGACCATCAGTGAAGTAATAATGATACATACCGAATCCATCTAAGCCCGCAACCGCAGCGGCATCAAACTGAGCTTGTACGTCATTCGCGTTGGCTAAATCATAAAAGCCGCAGGCCGGAGAACGGCGCGTCCAATAGTCAAACGCATTTGCGACCGCGACCAACATCCAGTCCGTAAACCCGTGGCCCCAGGCAAGGTCGTTAACGCTAACCTGATGAAATTGAGGGAAAAAAATCGCGTATCTCGTCACACTCGGCCCATTAAAATCATAGTTCTGAGAGTTGCTGTGTCAATCCAGGACTGGCGCCAGACGTCCATCGTGGCGTTGTAATACAACCGAGCCCACAGGTTTCCCCTAACCGTGAGGAAACGGTCAAGAATCCTCCTCTTTTGTTGGGTAAGACTATCTCCAAAACACCGACGGAATTCCATCGCTTGACCACTCAATAGCCTGGCGCTGGGAGAGCTTCTCACAAAGCGAGTTATCCCCTGCCTCAACAACTCAACACGGGAAGATGTTCCACCGACGGCATTGCCCGCATGCTGCCTGTATTTGATGCCAGGTCGTTCATCGAAGACGACTGTTCCGAGCGCAGATACCACCAGGTAGCACCACCAGTCATGCATAAGTGCCTTTTGCGGAACTCTTCTGCGGAGCAGGTTCCGCGCGCTCCGATTAAGAACCACGGTGCATCCTATGGCTATGTTCTCAACTAATGCATTCGTGAAATCTACCCTCTTTGGGATTCGGGAATACCCTATATGCCCCAAACTTTCGTCCACGTACTCGGCCCGCGAGCAGTACATCATCGGCTCCTCCGTGCCATGGCGGCCCAAGCTGAAGACTGCGCGTTCAATCTTGTCCGGAAGCCAGACATCGTCTTGGTCAGCGAACGCAAAGTAGTCGCACTCATCCCCACAACCATCAAGGAGGGTGAAGAAGCTGTTCGCAGCCCCCAGCCGGGGCCCTTGCAGCCGGTGCACGTTCGGGCAGCTTTCAGCCCACTCCTGCACCAACACATCACTTCCGTCCGTAGACCCGTCATCTCGGACCGTAATCTGAGCAACTGGAAGGGTTTGCGCTTTTATGCTTTGCAATTGCTCACCCAGATAACGAAGCCCGTTGTAGGTAGGCAGTAGTACGTTAACTCGATATCTCAAGTCGGGGCCTCTGCGCAAAGTAGCAAAGCGTGAGCAGAATGATGAACAAGGGCGTAAACAAAACTGGGTTTGTGCCACCTGCGATATACATGCTGACTAAGGCAAAACCGAACCCCCGTGTTTCCATCTCCTTGGTCTTTATCAACCTCCACGATGAATAAAACACCAGCATGGAAAAACCGAGAAACCAGGGGAGACCAAATTTTCTAATCCCGTCAAGGTGGGCGAGTTCGATGTTGAGGACATAATCCGATTCACCGGCGGAGAAGAAAGAGGTTCCAGCGCCCTGTCCGATAAGGAGGTACTCTGGGTTTCGGGCGAACAAATCCATGATCGAATGGTAGTGGCCTATTCGAGCTAGTGCCGTGTCTGACTCGCCCGCAGCCGTGTCCAAAATGTGGTCGAAAAACCCTGGAAACGACGATAGGATAAACAGCGCGATTCCGGAGAGCAAAACGACTGGCAAGATAATCCTGAGCACTGTGAACCGTCTCGCGCGACTTGTACGGCCGCGAGACGAAGCAGCACGCCAAGTCAGCTTGAGCACCAAGAAGACCAAGCCAAAAACAAGAGTAATAAACATTCCTGATTTTGACCAAGTTAGCCCAAGTGCAAGAAAAATAATACCCGCTCGCCATACCTTCTCCACGAACAAGAAGTACACGCAAGCGGGAACGAGAAAGAGCGTGCTCCGAAAATACAAGACTGGCACGGTGACGTCCCCCATGCGCAAGCCTCCAAAATAACCCTCCTGTCCTTGCAAACTGCTCAACACTTCGAACACCCTCGAGCCTACAGCGCTATCAGGCATCAAGAAAACTAGCCCAAAAGATACGACTACGAAAATCGCTAGGGAGAAAAGGCAAGCGTAGAACAGCCGCAAAGGTGTACGCCTATCGACAGCCGGGAGCAGCAACGCAAGAGGCAGTACAAAAAGAAACGGTGTTACCTGAGTGACGCCAACTGTCATGTCCCCCTTTCGCACGGCTCCATTCAGGAGCGCCCAAGCCGGCCACACGATAAACAGGAGCAAGCCCACAGCCATTTCTCCAGCGGACAAATCTACGTACCAAACGGTCCACACACAAGACAGGAAAACCAAGAGAGTAGCAACATACTTGACTCCAAAAGCTCCACCTGGATCGTAAATGTTCGCAGTGAACAGAAAAACCAAGACCGTCGATGCTAGAACGCCAAGGCGCTTGGCATCCGGTCCCAGCAGGTCACGTGTTGATCGAGCGGCGAAAGACAGAGATGAAGCCATAATCTGTAGTCTAGCGAGTCTTCCGTTTACTGGACATACGTACTCGAGTCTTAACTCTGGGCACTTCTCGAATGTTCGATCGACGCATCGCTATGACAACCACCAGAAAACTCGGAACATTATTTTGTGCTCTCTCCGGGCAGGGGACACACGCCAGTCTCTTGGTTTGTGGGGCGCGAGTTGCTTTGACGTAAGAAGATCAACGTCAGATCAAGGTAAAGTGAGGAAGAGGGACAATAAACCTTCCGCCGCCCAGCAGGTAGTTCTTCTCCCGATCGCGGAATTCATCGATAAAGTGCCACGGCAAAACCAGGAAGTAGTCCGGCTTGGCATCCCGCGCTTGCTGTTCCGAGACGATTGGGATGCGAGTTCCCACTGTTACCCTTCCCCATTTGTCGGGATTGCGCTCGGAAGCAGCGGTGATTAGTCCATGGTCCAGCCCAAAGTACTGCAGCATGACATTTCCTTTGGTCGAGGCGCCATAAATAGCTACTTTTTTGCCGCGATGTACTTGCTCGCTGATGAATCGGGACACGTCATCTTTGACGCGTTCCACCCAGGCGGCAAACTCCCGATAGGTTCTGGCCTCGCCCAAACCCATCTCGGCTTCCTGCGCGCGCATGGCGTTCAGCCGTTCCGCCGCGACCCTGCGATACGCCGCGTCACCGAAGTGAGTCTCGTCAGCGCCGCGAGCCCGGATCAAGACTCGAAAGCTTCCTCCATTGACGTCATTGAGCTGCGCATCGGCAACTACGAAGTCATGCCGCTTCAGCAAGTGCTCGAGCGACTTTAAGGAGTAGTACTCCAAGTGTTCGTGACAGATATTGCCAAAATCGTGCTGCTTCAACATGAGTGGCAGGTAACTCATTTGCACGATCCACAGCCCTTCCGGATCCATCACTTTCTTAATATCCGAAACAAACTTGTTTGGGTCCTCCAAGTCGTAGAACATCGCGATGGAAGTCACGATCTTGGGCCGGCGCATCATCAACTCAGGATCCCGCTGGAACTCTTCCGATGCAAAGAAACCGTTCACTACCCGGTCTGCAACCTTCCGGGAGAAGACGGCCAGGTTCTCAGCCGGATCGAAGCCAATGCGGAATATACTCGGGGTCTTGTAGGAGGAGAGCAAGGTGCCATCGTTGCAGCCGATGTCCAGCACGGCTTCGCCCGCCCGGAGGTTCATCAACCGCTCGGCAGCGTTGGCGATTTCGGCGAGAGCATTCCTCATGGTCTGATTGGTGCCCGAACGATACCAATAATTCTGGTACATTGCTTCCCCCGGCACGGTGTGACGCAATTGCAGCAACCCACAATGCCTGCAGAGCACTAATTCGAGGGGAGCTTTGACCCCATCAGGTTGCTCGGGCAAGAGAAAGTTTGAGACGTACTGCTCACCGAGGGAAAGAACGGAATCAAACCCCCCTTCACAGACTCGGCATGTATTTCGGACTGTCACACGCATTCCTCATATTCCAATGGATTCTACTTAATTGCCGTTCTCACGCCGATTGCAGGAGAACTGGTTCGAACTGCCAGCGCACGCTGCTCCCGAATGATCTTCAGATCGGCCTCGACCATCATTGCTACTAAATCCGGGAAGGCGACATTTAGTTTCCAACCCAGAACTCGATGCGCCTTTGTCGGGTTCCCCACCAGTAGTCCAGTTTCCGCTGGCCGAGAATTGGCCACGTCCTCGACCACAAAATCTTTATAGTCCAGTCCGACGTGCGCAAACGCCAACCTACAAAAATCGCGAACCGAGTGAGTTTCTCCCGTGGCGATGACATAGTCGTCCGCTCTGGGTTGCTGCAGCATCAGCCACATCGCCTCTACGTAGTCGCCTGCGAATCCCCAGTCACGTCGCGCGTCCAGTCGCCCCAAACGGACTTCCCTCTCCTCCCCAAGGCTGATCATCGCGGCGGCTCTGCTGATCTTGCGCGTGACAAATTCATGTCCACGCCGAGGGCTTTCGTGGTTGTAGAGAATGCTGGAACACGCAAACAATCCCCGGTACTCCCGGTAAACGCTGGTAGTCCAGTGGCCATAAGCCTTGGCGGCGCCATAGGGATTTCGTGGATGGAACGGCGTCGCTTCAGTCTGTGGAGTTTCGGTCGCGTTCCCGAAGACCTCACTGCTGGACGCCTGGACAAAGCGGATGTTGGGATCGATCTTGCTGATTCCTTCAAGGATGCGCGCGACGGCTAGCCCGTTGAGATCGCCGGTCGAAACCGGTTCGGTCCACAGGTCACGGCTGGATGCACGCGCCGCCAGGTTGTATACCTCATCCGGCTTGCACCGGCGAAGGAGATCTTCCACGTGATTCTGGTTCAGCAAGTCAGTCTCTACGACTTCGATCTTCCCTCGGATCGGCAGAATGCGCTGCTGGTCCGAAGATAGATCCGGCGTCGTACCCGCCACGCAGTATCCCTTAGACAAGAGAAGCTCCGCCAAGTACGAGCCATCTTGACCGTTAATTCCCGTAATGAGAGCAGTAGGCATCGCTTACTGGTGGAACCAAGTCGCTTACGGCTGTCGTGACCAACTGCTTCAGAATCTGCTCCAACTTCAGCGCGCTCTTGGCCCAAGTGAAATTATTTTCCACAAAACAGCGTCCACTTTCCGATAGTTCAAACCATCTTTCGCCCTTTAATAGCGCGACAACCTTATCTGCAAATTCCGCTGGATCGTCGGCGACATACAGGTGTTTGCCAGAGGTAGCACCGATGCCGTAGTTTCCAGCCGAGGTAGTGACCACGGGTGCACCGCAGGCCAATGCTTCGAGTACCTTAGTTTGGGTACCAATCTTTAGTCGCACAGGGCAAGCGCTTACCATAGCCTGCTGAAGATAAGGGCGAATATCGGGCACAGAGCCTGTGACCTTAATGCGAGGATCCCTAGCCCATTTTCTAACTCGCCTCACGGGTTTAGCCCCAACCAGCCAAAGGTTGGCAGAGGGCACTTGTTTGCAGACTAGCGGAAAAATCTCCCTGCAGAAGTGTTCAATGGCGTCAACATTTGGCACGTGGAACATGTTTCCCGTAATCACGATCATTCCGTTTCGGCGGGCGCTCTGCTGAGAAGGTGCGAAGGCCTCCGTATCAATGCCATTGGGCACCCAGTCTGCGTGTGCTTCACTCACAATGTTCGCGTATTCGAGAGAATCTTCCTTATTTACGAAGATGATCCGAGCAAATCGCGATGCTTGCTGCCTGTCATACCGTTTCAATCGGTCTATCCAACTTCGAACCAGCAGTCGCGAAAACCACGGGTACATAGGCAGCATTCTTTGGGTTTTGAGTGCCAGAGGATCCTCAAGATTCCAAATTGTCGGACCTTGGTACGAATCGGGTCGGAATTGAGCCGAATGCACGAGTTGAAAGAGCACGACGTCGTATGTAGCCTTGGCCAGTCGTCGATTGACAGCCTCCGACATTTCGGCAGATCTGGACCGAGAAACGAACGGGTGTGGGTCGTAAGTCAAACGACTGAGTGTGTTGATCAGGACGCGCCAACGAGGCGGTCTATCTACCAACTCGATGTTATTGCACCAGCGCGGGAGGTCACCCGTTTCGTTCGGCTTTTTCCTATCCTTAAATGAAATCAAATCAATTGTGTGGCGAACGGCCAAGTACCTTATGTGATTTAGTGCAATCAATGCATTGCCGGTAAGGGGCGGATAGGGTAGAGATGGCGCGACGAATAGAAGCCTCACTTTTTGATGAACTCCATGCTGATTACTCCTTCGCCGGGCAGATCAGCGAGCGATTCGTATCTCCGGCACTCCCGAGCCATCGCGTAAGGCTCTTTCCATAATGGATATCCTTGCCCTGACCACTTTTCGAGCAATCCACTGAGCAAGCTTCCTGCCTTTTTCTCGCCATAGATGGTAAGCCGGGCCGGCGTCCCCATCACGCTGTAAAACCTCTCGATCAGCAGACGCTGGTCGTAGATGTATTGGTGGAAGAAAAATCCGTTCTCGTCGGGGATTTGTAGGCCAAAATGGTCGATATCCAAATACTGTTCCTCAGCCACCGCAGCGCAAGGGACCGACAATAGTAGTTTCCCGCCCGGTTTAAGCAATTGCCATATTCTTTTGACCGCGTCTTTGTCTTCAGGAATATGCTCAATAACTGAGATTGTGGTAATGACGTCGAACGATTCGGGGGCGAAGGCGGCTTCCTCAATTAGGCGATCTTGCAAATGGCACCTGGAATCAATGCCGCAAGCTCTGACAAACCTGGCGGTATCCTGCAGATCCTTCTTGTCCGGATTGACAAGCTCCGCCGTTATTTCGGGCCTCGCGCTTAACAGAAGGATGGGAAACAAGCGCGGAGAGGAAATGTCGAGGTAGTATTGGAACGAGACGTCGGAAAGTGACTCCCACATGAATTCAAACTCAAAATACCGTGTGGAATGCATCGGCCAGAAAAGCAAACCATAAATTTCGGGGTAAGAGAAAGGTGCTTTGCGATTGTAGAGCAAACGAAGTCCTAGCCGGGCAGAATCGAGGCGGAACCTCAAACCAGGCACATGGTAACGGTGCGCCAGCAGCCAGTAAGCCGGCGACAAAACAGTTCCAGCCAATGCTCGCGTAACTCTCCTCCATCGAGCCGTGGCCTTGAAGGGGGGTACGCGGATGTAGGTTCTTTTGCAAGTTTCTGCGCTTGTGGTCATTCTCAATTTTGGGTAGGCGCACATGCTCAGATTGTCCTCCTGGGTCCTTCGTTCAACATGGGCCCCAGATCTGAGTTGTACGCAACTGATTCTGTGCCTCGGATCTATTAGGTGTAGCCCAGCCGTATCTTGGAGAGTTCTGCTAGCAAACGGCTTCTTATTTGCGGTGCGGCAAACGCCGCGGCAATCAGCGCACCGAAGAACACAACCGAGAAATTGACGGTTGCCATACCAGCTGACGTCGGTTGAGTAATCAGCGCACGCCCCAGTCCAGCCACTAGGAGCACCGCCGTCAATGACAGCCCTACATCCTCAACAAGCCACCGGCCCATTTCCCCTCTCAACAGGCGCCGGTGCGTCAGCGGAACCCCGATCGCTATATAAATGCAATTCAATCCTGCCCACGCCGACGCGGCTCCGATAGCACCGTAGTGGGAAGTTAAGATCCAAATCGCTGGGACAAGCGTGACCGTCAGGAATACGTTGATTCGCAATCCAACACCCGTCCATCCATATGCCAATTGCAAGGCGTAGGGCAAATTCATGAGCCCGTTCAGGGCGGATCCGATCACCAGTAAGGTCGCGACCGGTCCGGCATCGCGAGCGAGTTCAGCGTTTCTGGTCCAGAATTGCAGGATGTCCGTAGAAAACAGCGCCAACACAACTGCCAACGGTAAAACGAGTACTGCCATTAACTGGGTGCAGCGATGGTAAAGGTGTTTGAGTGCTTCTTCGTCATGCGCTGCCACCAGAGCTGAAAAACGGGGGAAAATTGTGTTAAACACAGAGGCCACGATCATCGATAAACCGCTTCCGAACATCCCTGCAAGGGCGTAATAGCCAAATGTCTTCAGGTCGAGTAGTCGGCTGACAATCACTTTATCTAACTGCGTCAGAATCAAAGCGGAGGCCATGATGCCAGTCATTCCCGCAGCGAAGCGCCAGACGTTTCGCACTTGGCGCAAGTCGAACTGCGAAGGACGGGTTGCCAGGGGCAGACTCTTCCAGAGAAAAATTGCCAAGAGAATGGCCTTAGCAGCATTCGCGGCGACAAACCAGAGGAAAAAAGCTCGAATCGTCGGTGAGACGAGCCATAAGATGAGAACTGCTCCTCCATTGGCGAGAGTGACCAGGGAAATGCTGAGACTGTTATAAAGAACTTGCCGACCAAGTCCCAACAACCCGCCCTGATAAAAGCTGACGGGCCATTGGAACACAGCCAGAACTCCCATTAGCATAACGGCATGCTGAATATCGTGGACAGGGGTAGCGCTGGCTTTGATCCAGTGCGCGGAAATCAGCGGCGCTGCTGCCAATATCACTGCACCAATTGCGATTCCAATCAGCCAGTAGCCTGCCTCCAGGGTGCGTACAAGGTCTCGAGCTTCGGCGGCCTTCTCTGGATGCACGGAGTAGCGAGCCATTTCGCGATTCATTGTCGGGCTGAGACCTAGATCCAGCACCTGGAGCATGGCTTGGAGTAACAGATAGAAGCCGATCAGCCCAAATGCTTCGATGCCCAAGAATTTGATATAGAGAGGAATGCTGACGATTTGCACGATGGCCGACCAGGCAGTTCCAGCAAAATTCGCCAATAACCCATGTCTGAAACGTGGAAGGGACTTGAGTTCCAAGGGTTCCTTCATCAGCAGACTGAAGACCGGCAAGAGATTTTAATCATGCGTGGAGGCGTGGCGCACCAATTGACCACTCAGTTGGTCTTCCAGCAGTTTGCTATCGGCATCCACCATCAATTTTACGAGGTCGTGAAACTTGACCTTGGGGCGCCAGCCCAGAACGCGCTCGGCTTTGCTCGCGTCGCCTTGGAGATAATCTACTTCCGTAGGGCGGAAATATCTGGGATCGATTTCGACATACTTTTCCCAGTCGAGACCAGCAAACTCAAAAGCGGTCTCCAGGAATTCGCGAACGCTATGAGTCTCGCCGGTGGCGATGACAAAGTCGTCCGGGCCATCGAGCTGCATCATGCGCCACATGGCATCGACATACTCAGGGGTATAACCCCAGTCGCGTTTGGCCTCAAGATTGCCCATGTAGAGTTTCTGTTGCAGACCGGCGCGAATCCGCGCTACTCCTCGCGTGATCTTGCGGCTCACGAAAGTCTCTCCTCGACGTGGAGATTCGTGATTGAAAAGAATGCCGTTGCAGGCGAAGAGACCATAACTTTCCCGGTAATTCACTGTCATCCAGTGCGCGTAGACCTTCGCGCAAGCATACGGGCTGCTCGGCCGGAAAGAAGTATTCTCGCGCTGTGGAGATTCAGGCGTTGTACCAAACATTTCGCTGCTGGAGGCTTGGTAGAACTTGGTCTTGAGCCCTATTACTCGTATTGCCTCCAAGAGACGGATCGTTCCGAGTGCAGTCACATCGCCTGTGTATTCCGGGAGCTCAAAACTGACCTTTACATGGCTTTGAGCGCCCAAGTGATAAATTTCCTCAGGATGAATCTCGTAAAGGAGCTTGATCAAACTCGTCGAATCAGACAGGTCAGCAAAATGCAGGAACAACCGAGCCGCACGTTCATGCCAATCGGGAAGGATAGTGTCAATGCGCGATGTATTGAAACTGCTCGACCGCCGCTTGAAGCCATGGACCTCGTAGCCCTTAGAGAGTAGCAACTCGGCAAGGTAGGAACCATCTTGCCCCGTAATGCCGGTAATCAATGCTCGTTTCATCTTCAGTTGCCATCCTTTGATATGGGTCTCGCCGTACTACCGTTCCGTAATCTCTGCTCACTCTAACTGGGGATCTCCAACAGTCTAAGCGCGTTCCAAATCCGCCTCTTCAATCTCCACTGTGGCCGCGCGATGGATCAAATCGAGCGAGATAACTAGTCGCAAGCGGTTTTTCCGGCGAACGACAATTCCCTCGAGGCCCTCTAGAGGCCCGGCCTTAACCCGCACGCGACGACCGCCGGTCAAGAAAGGATGCGGCTCAGCGCGCAAGCTCTGGCAAAATCCCGAACGCAGGATTTCCATTTCCCTGTCCGGCAGCGCCGTCGGCAATCCGCCAAAACCAACCAGCCGCACCACGCTTGGAATTTGCACCACACGGAGCCTGTTGCACAGCGCGACTCGCACCAAGACATATCCGGGAAAGAGCGGCAGGTTCAACACGACACGCCGGTCTTTCCAGCGCCGCACGGAACTATAGAGCGGAAGAAAATGCTCGACTTCGCGCATCCCCAGCTCCGCCGCGACGCGCTTTTCATGCTGTGCACACGTGTACGCCGCGTACCAGTGCGGCTCCGACATCGCTTGCTCCTCCTCCAATAATCCAGCCGCATTCCGTGGTCGCTCCAGCAGATTCGCCGCGCTTCCTTGTATTACCGTCGTGCTCGCCATGCATCCTCCTCTCTGGTTGGCCTTACACAGCTTCGCCCCGTCACTTACAGGGCAATATGTGACCTAACCCTTTATGTTTCTATTCCTTACAGCCAGTTCTACGGCTTCGGCGCCTCGCTCGGCGGCACTCCATCGCCGTGGTCCTGGTTCGAAGAATTTTTTTGGCTGGACTCCGCCCCAGCCCCGTTCCGCGAAGCCCACGCCATCCGCGCCTTCAGCGTTCCGGCAACCTCCTGCGCGAAAACTTTTCTCGGGTCTTGTGCATCGACTTCTTCCCATCGCGCTGATCCCAACACCCAAACCACGGACGAGGCGCAAGCCAGAAATGTGCCGAGAAACATGATTAGCAGACGTGGCGGAAATGATTTCCTTTCCGGGATTCTGGCCGGATCCAGCACTTTGACGCTCGGGGTTTCCTTTGCTTCTTGCACTTTCGCGAGTTCGTATTGTTCGGTCAGTAATTCGAAAACGGTCTCCTGGATTTTCGCGCGGCGGTAGAAGTCGGCGTACTTTGCTCCCAGCAGCGGCAGACTCTTAATGGTGGGATAAGGCAGGCCGCCTCCGGCCTTGGCAGCGGAAGGATCGCTTGACTGTTCGGTGGAAGCGCTGTTGCTGTTACCGTTGCCGTTCACGTTTGTTGTTGCAGTACCACCGAGCTTTTCGAGCTGCTTACGAAGTTCCGCTACGCGAGCATTCAACGAACGGACGCGAGAATTGTTGTCGGTATAGATCTGGCGGAGCCCTTCGAGCTGCGATTGCGCGGCAATCATCTCGCCCGCTATCGTGCCCGCCGCATCCAGCATCGCTTTCCCTTCCTGCTGGATATCGAGCGTGTTGTTCTTGCTGGAGAATTGAGCGAGTTGGTTGGAGGCGTCGTCCAAATCTTGCTTCGCGAACTTGAGGCGGTCTTCAAGAAACACGCGTTCGCGGTGCGCGGAAGAAGTCGAGAGTTCGGAAACCAGCGAATTCAATTGGTCGACATAGGCGCTCGAGAGGGCTGCGGCCCGCTGCGGACTGTGATCTGTCACACTAATGGTGATGATGCCGCTTTTCTTGTCTTCCGAAATCGAAGTGTTTTCATCGAGTTTCATTCGCGCATCCATGACGAGCCGGGCGCCGTAAACCCTTCTCAAATCAAACTTCTCGATGAGGCGATCCTGTGAGGTCTGACTTCTCAGAACGCCAATAAACAACGCACCCGAACTCTTGAGCCCGAGCAGGTCTCCCGCTACACCTGCCAGTCCTCCTCCCGCCTTGGCCGCCATGGCGGCCATCATGGCCATGCCCGAGGTGGATTGCTGATCCGGTGGCATGAGTTGCGTAGTCGACGTATAGGATTTGGGAATCAAAAACGCGACCAGAGTTGAGATGAGCAGACCCACTGCCACAGCTCGGAACAAAAATCGGCGATGTCCCCAAAGTAGACGCAGCTGTTCCGCTTGCCACACGCGTGTATCCTCGAGCGGCGCTTCTGGCAGCGAAACCTCTCCCGTGACTGGCTGTTGCGCCGCCTCAGGCTGCTGTTTAGTGGCTGTCTGCGTCACTTCTCTCCCTGTCTCCGTTCTTTCCTTGCATACAGCATTGGCGCCCGCTCACTTCCACGAACGAGGCCAAAACGTAAGCTGGATCGAAGTTGTCACGTTCGACCTGGGTAGCGGGTCCAACACTGGATAATTCCACTTTTCATACTGCACTGATCCCGAAAGCGTCACTTTGGCACCTAACCAAAAATCAGCTTTCACTCCTCCGTCGTTCAGCGTTCCTCCCTGCGGGAGATACTGTCCGGAAACCTTTTGGTGGCGATAGTTGAATTGAATCTTGTTGCGCGAAGTGAGCCAGTACGTGCTCCAAGCCTGTTCGCCCTGTCCAGCGCGGCCTAACCAACTCCCGACGAGGTTGCCAAAGTTAGCGTAAGAACTATCCGGATAACGACCGTTCACGTAAAAACATCCATTGCAGTTCGGGAAATCTGGCGGAACTGTCGTTCCCCCTTCCACCCGCAAATCAAGCTTAGGAAGGGCCGGGACGTGAGAAAGGTAAAGCCCTCCGAGGATGGCGGCCTTGCGGGGGTAAGCGACCGGAGAAAACTCGTCTTCATTGAAA
>Ga0137363_10000112_pt1 | contig 41620 bp, 32 predicted proteins | sample MadtaG_FD_104800 | JGI IMG/M metagenome (GOLD analysis project Ga0137363, IMG submission 104800) | Vadose zone soil microbial communities from Angelo Coast Range Reserve, California, USA - Mad1_115_16 metaG | ecosystem: Environmental > Terrestrial > Soil > Vadose zone | place: USA: California...
AGGTCGCCGCCCGTTCCCGCGGTGTTCACGTCTTCGGAATAATCCATCGCCAATTGTGCGAAGTCCGCGCCACTGTTCAGCCGGTCCATCAGCATCTTCACCTTCCGCTGGGCCTCGGCTTCATTGGTCGCGTCGTCGTTCTTACGGTTGCGAATTTGTTGCTCTTTCCTCGGCGTTACCAGGATCTGCGCAATGTGGTACTGCGGCTCCGCCACGTTGAACTGCGCCTTGTTCGCGTTGTAAAAGTCCGTGACGTCCTGGTCGGTGATCGAGATCTTCGCCACCACTTCACGGTTCAGCAATTTCTGGATCGAAAGCTGGCGCCGTAACTCGAGCTTCAAGTCCTCGACGGTCATCGATTGATCCTTCAGCCGCCGCTGAAATTCATCTTCGGTGTACGGGCTCTTCAGCTCGGTGAATTTGTCCTCCACTTCTCCGTCGCTCGCCTCAAGGTTCAGCTTCTTCGCCTTTTCGAGCAGAATCTCGTTGTTAATCAGCTCGTCAAGCACATTCAGCTTCTGCGACAGCGATTCTTCCTGCGAAGGTTCCTGCCCCTCCGGATTTACCCGCGTGCGATAGTACTTGTCGACTTCATCCCGCTTGATCTCTTTCGCGTTTACTACCGCCCATACGTCCGGCGCATGCCGAGCTTCCTTGTTGCAGCCTGCGGCAGCCGCGAACACCATCGCCGCCAGAGGCAGCCATGCGGCGGCGCGCTTCACCCCATTTGACTGCTTCATCCGACGCCCCACGGAACGCAGGTTCAGAACGGTCAAGTTCAAGGTTGAAGATTCAGGCGGCTTTCTTTATCTTGCCGGCGCGGATGCACGCCGTGCAAACACGGACGTGTTTCCTCACGCCCGCCACGACCGCGCGCACGCGCTTCAGGTTCGGATTCCAGCGGCGCCGCCGCGTGTTATTCGCGTGGCTGATCACGTTTCCAAAATGCGGCGCTTTGCCGCAAAACTCACACTTCAATGCCATTTTTCTTCCTGCTTCAATTTTTATTTGGGCTTGGGTTTCCTGCTCGAATGTCGCAAAACCAAGCTCCTCATTCTAGCAGACCACCACTCGCGGGCAAAGTACGCCTTTTCCATCCCCCATGGTTCTCCGAGACCACTTGCACCATCGCTTGGCTCGGCCAACTCCCGCGAAGCCCTGTTCTTTCGTACGGGGTTCGCATGTGCGCTGCGTACCAGTAACTGCCCCAATCGCATTGAAGCTACAGGGTTTGCCAGCAGAAAAGAACGCTGCTGGCCGCCCGTACCATTGTTGACCTCGCTGCTGAAACGTACCTTGCTGCCTAGCGTGCGCCGAAGGCGGCGCGACTCGCTTAACCCATGAACGATTCGCTAGAAGACATCCCCGGGGCCCCTCGGCCCGCTCCACACCTGGAGCGGGCCGCTCATCGCGAATCGGATACTCCGAATCGTTTGCCTGGCTACGTCTCCTTTCTGATTTTGCTCGCCGCTATTTCCACCCTCGCCGGTTATCGTGTCGCCCGCTTTGAAATCGCTGGGCTGAGATGGTTTCACACTGCCCCGCCACTGGCGTCCGCGCTCGTTCAAAGGCCCGCTTTGGTGCCAGCCTCCGATCCTCGCGCTAATAACACTGATGCGGAAGTAATCAGCCACCTGGCGCCCCAACAGCAAGCCGAGCGCCTTCTCGAACTTGCCATCCACCGTCCCGATCAGTCTCTCGGCTTGATCCACAAGAATCTGGATTCCTGGCGCGGCCACCTGCAAGACACCGATCAACTCTTCCATCTTGTGCTTGCGGCTCTTGACTCCAACGATCCTCGCGTGCGCGTCGCCGCCGTGGAAATCGATCTCGTCGCCAACAACCTGAGAAAATCGCCGCAGAGCCTCGGAAAACTTCTCAATCAGATTCACAACGATCCCGACAGTCGCTACCTCGCGCTCTGGAGACTTGGTGCCCTCGGCAATCGCGGCGTCGAGCCCGCCACGGTGTTGGCCACACTCCTTCGCTATTCACACGATTCCAATCAGCAGACGCGCTTCTGGGCTGTCGAAGGATTGGCCATGCTGGGCACCGCGGAATCCATCGGTCCGCTTCTCTCCATTCTGGCCCACGATCCCGCGAGACAAGTTCGAGAACGCGCCGCCTGCAACCTTGCGCGTTCCGGCATGCTGACGGACGAGCAGCGCCTCACCGCCGTTCCGCAGCTCCTGAATCTCCTCGATGACGATTCTCTGGAGCCTGCAACGCAGGATTTGGTCTGCGCCTCTTTGCAAGCCATCACCGGTGCCTCGTTCGGTAAAGACCCCGATGCCTGGCGCGAATGGTGGGCCCATCATGACCGTCCCGAAAGAACACGCCACGTTCCCAAAGGCCTTCTCCTCGCTTAGTGTGAACTAACAGTACTGATCCCTTAGGCCCATCACGCGAAAGTCAAAAACAGCTTGACCCTGCCGCGTCGTATTCGTAAAACTGATCTCCGCCCTCCCTTATCTCCACCTGGTTTCTTCCCAGGTCCAAAAGGAAAACCATGCCGGGTTCGGAGCGTCGTTTTGCACGTCGTTTGATCATGAAGGTCCCACTGAGGTTCCGCCCCGCGCAAGCACCTGCCGATCCTGAACGGGCGGCCGACTCCATGAATATCTGCAACCATGGCGTATATTTCGCTACGGATCAGAGGTTGCCCCAGGGAGTGATGATTCAGGTGCATTTGAAAATGCCCCGGGAGGTGGTGGGGGACGATGTGGCGGAATGGTGCTTCACCGGGCGCGTCGTGCATGTCGAATCACTGGGGGCCACAAACGATAAATTGGGCGTGGGCGTACAGTTTCTCTACTATGAAGTTCCTCGAATTTCACTCTAGCGGTGCGCCTGATAACCCAACGTCGGCTTCGCGCGTCTATTAAGAGGTGGACAAGCCCCGAAACGCTACCGTAGGGAGGCCGCATGAAACGTCGCGATTTCATCCATCGCTCTGCCTGTGCCGCTGGTGCCGCCTGGATCCATCCGGCCGCCTTCGCGCAGCGTCCGCTAGCTCTCCCCGCTCTCCCGCGCAAGTTCAGCGCCACGGACACTGTGACCCTCGGCGAGACCGGCATCCAGACCAGCCGCCTCGCCATGGGTACCGGCACTGTCGGCAGCGGTCATCATTCCCACCAAACTGCCCTCGGCATCAAAGGCCTCTCCGACCTGCTCCTCAATGGCTACGACCACGGCTTGCGCTTCTTCGATTCCGCTGATTCCTACGGCAGTCACCCGCACGTCGCCGAAGCCCTGAAGCACGTCCCGCGCGATAAAGTCACCGTGCTCACGAAAACGTGGGCCCGCGACCCCGTCTCCGCCCGCGCCGATCTCGACCGTTTTCGCCGCGAACTGGGGACTGATCATATCGACATCTGCCTCATGCATTGCCTCACCGAAGACGATTGGATCAACCGCTACAAAGGGGTCATGGATGTTCTCTCCGAAGCCAAAGAAAAAGGCATCATTCGCGCTCATGGCTGCAGCTGCCACAGCATCGAAGCGCTCCGCGCCGCGGCCAAGTCTCCCTGGGTCGAGGTCGATCTCGTCCGTATCAATCCCGTTGGCGCGTATATGGACGCCCATCCCGACACTGTTCTGGCTGTGCTCCTCGAGATGCGCGCTGTCGGCAAAGGCATCGTCGGCATGAAAATCCTCGGCCAGGGAGAGCTGCGCCATCGCCAAGACGAGGCCCTGCGCTTCGCCCTCTCGCTTAATCTCCTCGACGCCTTCACCATCGGCGCTGAATCCCAGTCCGAGCAGGAAGACTTGATTCGCCGCATCGCCGCTGCTTGATCGGCCCGCTCGCAAGAGCCTCTGTTTCGGTTTTCTACCGTGAATGACCTCTTCAGCTAGCGGAAGTAACCCCCAAACAGGCCATTTAGTCCCTTCCGGTCTTCAGCAAGCCGTGGTAGTGTGTACACACCCGCCCACAGTTTCCGGCCCACATTCTTCGGCTTGGTTTTTAGTAAGCTGTTTGTTTTCTTATGTTTATTCGTAGCATCCCTCCCGGCAGCCCGGATGCATCCTAATGGAGTAAGAAGAGAAATTGCGGACTTTGTCGGCATCACAAAGCTCCGCCATCCAGGAAGAAAGGGAGTGCAGCAATGTTAGGCAGGCGATTCTTCCGAAGGCTCCTCAGACACTCTCTGTGCCTCACCGCTGGCCTGCTGGCCTTCGCGGCCTGCGCCTACACCGACTATCGCCTGTGGCCCTTGGACCTGCCTGCTCCGCGAAAACCCGTTCTCTCTGCGCCCCAAATTCAAAGCGACCGGCTGGTCTTGCCGTTTGCGACCGGCGTAGCCTCCGCCAGAGTCGCCACTTTCCACGACCAGCTCGAAGCCTTTCTCCATTTTGAATATCTGCGCGGCCGCGAGGCCCAGGAGAGCAGTGACACCCCCGGCATCCTGTTGATTGCCGTAGATACTTCCACCGGTCCGTCCTACGAAATCTTCATCGTCAGCGACAACGATCTGCTCACCGCGATCCCGCACCTTACGCAGCTCGAAGGCCGCAACCTGATCGCGGGCTACGATCTGATTTCCTGGACGCAGAAGGACTTCGCTTACTACCAGCAACAAAGCCATATGTTCGACGTTGCGTATGGAGTCCCCACTGAGCAGAAGCTGGAATCCCTCAATTCTTTTCAGCTTCTCCCCGCGCTCGCCAGGTTTCTCGTCTTCAAGTCACAGACCGACAACCGCGTGCTCGCGAGGAGCGATGCCGCCCCCCGCCCCCTGACGCGCGAACAGGCGACCCAGCTCGCCGCCGACATTCTCGACGTCGCCCAGTTCTATTCACTTCCGCTCGACTACTTCCTGGGAGTCGGCGCCATGGAGAACGATTACATGGATGTTGACGGCGATCTCACCCATGTTGTTTGGAAGAAGCGCGCTCAGCGCGACGACATCGTTCTTCGCCGAGGCCGCAAGCGCGTCATGGTCAGTGACTACGCCATCGGCACCTGGCAAATCACGCGTGAAACCCTGCGTGCCGCCCATCAGCTTTACCTGAAAGACCAAAGGGACTATCGTTTGCTGCCCGCACGCCTGCGGCCTCCGCGCGAGCTGAGCCTCAATTCCGTGGATGATGCCGTGCTCACCACCTACGCCGGCTTGCTGCTCCGCGGCCTTCTTGATCATTTCGGCGGCGATCTCGAAAAGGCCACCGGCGCATACAACGGCGGCGTCAAGACTCCCAATCCCGCCTATGCCGCGGGCGTGAAGACCGTCGCCGAATACGCCCGCAGGGTTCTCGAGCACGCCACTGCTCTGGACGATCCGGCAAGGAATGCCAACAGTCCTGACATTGCTCCGGCATCAACTGCCCCGCAGCAAAAGCAGCCTGGGCGCCTCGACGACTGACTCCTTCCAGGCGCTGTCTTCATTGCCTGGGTGCCACGCCCTTCGCGCCGGCCAAACCGTGCGCGCTGCCGTTTCTCCCGGGCTCTAATCCGAACAGACACCTTTCACCCTCTTGCAGCAAATCCGACCGAAGGTTCGCCGGTCGCGCCCTGCATAATAATCTCCGGCCAAACACCCGTCGTTCGAGACTCTCAACATCGCCGTGCCATAGTGCATATGCATCGTCCTCATCGCATCTGCCAGGGGCTGATTCTGATACTGGTAGATCAACGCGGCGCCTTCTGGGTCGTCAACTTGAATCACTGCTGCACTACTACGGGACATGGACGTGGCCGTAGTGAGGAACACGATGATCTGCGTCCAACTCTGGAAGATATGGATCATCAAATTGTGGCGTTTCGTATGCCCGTCAAAGGAGGTGATGAGGTAACCGCGCCAGCGCCCCGTAAGGTTCGGGATTCTAACCAGCCCCATGTTGTACACAAAGCTGTTCCGCCAAAGATACTTGTCGAAGAGGGCGTAGAGCGCGCCGTAGAAAGCCATGCTGGAAGGAGCATCTAACCACCAGGGAATCGAGAGGTGCATGACGGCGAGAAATTTCGACGACATCCACGCTAAAGCAATCGCCACTAGCGCCAGCAAGAGAGGAACGACCTTCCTTTCATTGGAGTCTGTGCTGTAACCGTGCATACTTCACCTGCTCGGCTCGGCAAAGCCGAACCGGCCTGTTGGCCCGCTGAAATGCGCCTTCCACCCCCAAATGCTGCTGGGAAGCGTCGGGTAAAGGAAATGGCCCTAGCGGTAGAGTAGCTTCCTGAAGAGTGGCCCGAAGGTATTCCGAGTATGAAGCAACTGCTAGTGGTAGCGCCCCTTACAACTTCTATCTTACTCCTCCTCGGAGCTGAAATAACAGCCTTTGGCCAGCTACCACCGGTCGTGCACGCAAGAGATCACTTCATTCCTTTCTGCAAACGGATCACGGTTGGTACTTTTCATTGGTGGTCGTGAGACATGGAAGACATGTCGTGGGAAGGCTTGGCGGCGCGGCGCAAGGCGGCCATTTTCGCATCATCGGCAGGAACAAAATAACCGACCGCGATGCCCATGGCACCGTCGCGCAGCAGCTTCCCCGTCGGGTTGTCGTACGTCGCGGAAATTTTCAATACATCGTTCGCCGCAAATTTGTAACCGCCCTGCTGCACAAACAACTTCACCGGCACGGACTCCAGATGTCCTTGAGCGTCCGCCGTCGCATCGAGCGTCGCCACGGTCTCCTTGCGCGTCACATCCTGCAGGACAATCTGCTTTCCGTAGTCGTGCAAGTGTCCGCCCACCCCGAGCAGCGCACCGTCGTATTTCACGGTCACGGTTCCCGTCTTCTCGCTTTTCCCGGCCGGCAGGTCATAGCCGGATTTTCCGCACGAGGTCACGTCCATCCACGCGGGATAAATATTCCTTCGAGAAGTGGCGGCGCTCGCATCTCCAGATGCTTCCTGGAAAGGCATCACCACTTCGAGGTAGGCCTTGTCGTAGGACGTGGCCGTCGGGTTGTACATCATCGTCTCGATCCGAATCTTGTTGCCTTTCATCACGCGGTAGCCGTAACCCGGCACTTCGGCCCAGTCCGTCATCTCGCTGCCCGCACCAAAAATGTGTTCTTCCTTGTTGAGGCAGAGAAAATCGGCGCGATTCTCGTTCCAGAACGCCACGTGATGCAGCACCGTTCCCGGTACGGCGCCGCCGTTGGCATCCACGAGCCTGGGGTGATATGCGAGCAGCCAGCCTTCCATCGGTACTTCCCAAACCAAATCCGGCGGCTGCGGCATTTTCATGTGGTCGGTGTGCGCCGGCAAATTCATCGGACCAACGCGGAGGGTAACGGTATGCGCCGCCGCATCTAGCTTCGCATCCAGCGTGACACCTTTGGCGACCGCATGGTGCATGCCTTCCTGCATGAAGCCGTGGTGCTCGTGCTGTATGGGTAGAGCTTTCGCCGCGCCTTCATCCAACCCGGTACGCGCAGACTGGACGTCCTTCGAGGTGTCCACCGGCTTTTCTTGCTTACCCTGCGCCTTAGGGGGAACCGCGGCAATGACGGCCGCCAGCACCAAAGCACTGCAAATCGCAATTGTTTTCTTCATGGGACTTCTCCGCGGGACTTCCCGGCTGGGACCTTCTTTCATCATACTCCGGTGGCAGATAGAGCGGAATCGATCAACGCGTTTATCTGGAGATGCCATTTACGAAGCTGGAACTCACGAGAGCGCGCCAGTGGAACTGGGGCAGCCCCGGCAAAAGCCGGGCAGCCCTGGGTCCTCCAAGTGGCCGCGGAGCCAAGCGCTGACTATTACTTGTTGGGCGATTCACCGGTGACGATGGGCAAATCCATGCGGCGGCTCCAGTCTTCCCATGAGCCATCGTACATTTTGGCGTCGTATCCGAGCATCTTTGCGGCGAAGTAAAGAACGGTAGCGCGCTGGCCGATGTGGCAGTAGCTGACCATCAAGTTGCCCGGCTTCAAGCCCGCGGTGCGGAAAAGATCTTTGAGCCCATCAGCGGATTTGAACTTGTTGTTGTCCTGATCGATGACCTCGAGGTAAGAAAGATTGAACGCGCCGGGAATGTGCCCGCTGCGGGGGCTTCCGTCACTCTGGGATCCGTTGTAGAACTCGTGGGTGCGCGCGTCGATGACGGTGACGGCCGGCTGGTTGAGATGGCTGCTGATCCACGCGGCGTCGGCTACGATTTCCTTGCGCAGAGCGGGCGTGATCGAGCCTTTCGCGGGCTGCTTTGTTTCGGTGGACACCGGATGGTGCGTTGCCTGCCAGGCAACCAGGCCACCATTGAGAATCGAAGTGCGGTCGCCGAGGCCCAAGTAGTCGAGCGTCCAGTAGACACGCGTGGTCGGGGTCACCCAATTCGTTCCGAAATACAAAATGATGTGCGAGCGGTTTGTCACGCCGAGCTTTTCGAAGACGGAGACGAGTTGCTCGACTGGCGGAAGCTCTAGCATCAGGCCCTGCCCGTGCGGCGTGGAAATGCTGGCGTAGTCCAGGAACTGCGCGCCGGGGATGTGGCCGCTCTGGTAATCCTTTTTTTCGCCGATCTGCAAGAGGACTAGAGAAGCATCGTTGAGATGGTCGCCAAGCCAATCGACAGTGACCACCAGGGGTTGACGCTGCGCGTCGGCAGGGTTGTTGGCCGCTTTTTCCTGAGGGATGGCGTTGGTTACCGGGAGGAGCAGGATAAGCAACGGGAAAATCGCTACGTTTTTCATGCGGCGTCCTTGGCGGGCAGAGTGCCCTTATGACGTATTACGCTATAGCGTGATACGCCATAGTGTCAAGCATGGAGATATCATGCGTCGTTCTTCGGAGGTGAACTCCGGCGGCAAAGCAGATAGTATGCGGAATAATGAAAATAGGCGGACGTTCTGCTGTTCATGCCGGCATTCTTTTTTTGATGCTGTCCGAGTCCATCCACGGGCAGAAGCCCGCCGTTGACGATCTGCTGGTACTGAACCACGTGACGGTCGTTGACGTTCGAACGGGGACTCTGCAGTCCGAGCAAACCGTAATCCTCGAGCGCAACCACATCGCTTCGGTGGGCCCCAGCAAGTCGGCGAGATATCCGCGGAACGCACCGAGCGTGAATTGCCGCGGCCTTTTCCTGATTCCCGGTCTCTGGGATATGCACGTGCACCTGGTTTTCGGCGATTGGTTTCCCGGCGCGCAGAATATTTCACTTCCGCTCTTCGTCGTCAACGGCGTTACCGGCGTTCGCGACATGGGCAGCGAGCTGGACATGGTCGAGAGTTGGCGCAACGAAATTGAAGCAGGCCGCCTGAGCGGGCCGCGCATTTACACCCCCGGGCCCATGCTGGATGGACCGAAGCCCCGCTTTCCGAGCTCCGTCGCGATTGCCACCCCCGAAGATGCGCACCGCGCCGTGGCCGACCTGAAGCGCCGCGGAGCAGACTTCATCAAGCTGCAGTCGCTGATTCCGCGCGCTGCGGTGTTCGCGATCACGGAAGAAGCCAAGAAACAGGAGATTGCCTTCGAGGGACACGTGCCGGATGCAGTGCGCGCGAGCGAGATGTCCACGGCGGGGATGAAGAGCTTCGAGCATCTTATCGGGGTTTTTGAAGGGAGTTCGCCGGCCGAAGACGATTTCTTGAAAGGGAACAAGACGGAGGGGAAGTTCCTGGCGACTTACGATGCGGCGCGCGCCGCATCACTGGCGGAACTGCTAGCCAAGAATCACACCTGGCAATGCCCGACGCTGGTGTGGGAACGCGGCGGCAATCTCATCGACGCGGGCGATTTCAGCGACGATACGCGCGTGAAGTACATACCCGCATCGTGGAAAAACAAGACGTGGAAGCGATTCACCGAGGAAATCACACAAGGGTACGGCGCCGATGACCTGGCGATTCGAAAGAGATTTGTAGAAAAGGAACTCGAGGTCGTGGGGATGTTGCACAAGGCCGGGGTGTCCTTTCTTGCGGGGACGGATACGCCCGCCGGCGTCCATATTTTCCCGGGCTACAGCCTCCACGAGGAACTGCAGCGATTCGTGGCCGCGGGATTCACTCCTCTCGAAGCGCTGCAAACCGCAACGCTCAATCCCGCGCGCTTTTTCGGAATGGAAGACCGGACCGGGACCGTCGAAAAAGGAAGGTTCGCGGACCTCGTTCTGCTTTCCGCTAACCCCCTCGAAGACATTGGCAACACGCAGAAGATTGCCGGTGTCATCGTGAACGGCCGGTATTACCGCCGCGCCGAACTCGACAAGATGCTGGGCGACGTGGAAACCGCGGCGCATCGCCAGCCTTGAACACCGCAACGCGCACCGTAAATGGAAGGCCGACAATTGAGCAAGCGCATTCCGGGAAGTGGGCTCTTTTTTGCTGCCGGCGTTGGTAAACTTTTCTCCACATGGGAGCGATCCTGAAATGAAGCTGATTCGAATGGGTGAGCTGGGGCAGGAAAAGCCGGGCGTGCTGCTTGAGGATGGAACACGACTGGATGTTTCGGGATTAGGTTCAGACTATGACGAGGCGTTTTTCGCAGGCGACGGAATTACCAAACTGCGGAATTGGATGACCGCGCATGGTGGCTCGGCGCCGCGCGTATCATCGGCGGTACGATGGGGGCCGCCGGTTTGCCGGCCGAGCAAGATTGTGTGCATTGGGCTGAATTTTCGCGACCACGCCGAGGAGAGCGGGATGGAGATTCCCAAGGAGCCAGTGATTTTCTTCAAGGCGACATCGGCACTGGTGGGACCAAATGATTTTCTTGTGATTCCGAAAAACGCGACCAAAGTGGACTGGGAAGTGGAACTGGCGATCGTGATGGAGAAGAAAGTGAAGAACGTCAGCAGAGAGAAGGCACTGGACTACGTCGCGGGTTTTGCACTGCATAATGATTATTCGGAGCGCAGTTTCCAGCTGGAACGAGGAGGGCAATGGGTAAAAGGAAAGAGCGCGGATTCGTTTGCGCCGCTGGGACCGTTCCTCGCCACGAAAGAGGAAATTCGAGATTTCAATCAGCTGGGGATGTGGTTGAAAGTGAATGGAGAGTTCCGGCAGAAGGGCTCCACATCCAAAATGATTTTCGATGTTCCGGCGCTGGTGGCTTATGTCAGCGAGTTCATGACCCTTCTACCGGGAGACGTGATCAGCACGGGGACGCCACCGGGCGTGGGCTTGGGGATGAAGCCGCCGCAATATCTGAAAGCGGGCGATGTGGTGGAGCTTGGAATCGACGGCCTGGGGGAGTCGCGGCAGCAGGTGGTGGACTACCGATGAAAGTGCTTTCGGGTCGGCAGAAACGGCAAGTCTCAACAGCGAGCTGAAAAGTGTCCTGGCGAAGCGTGGTAGGGTTGCTCGTGAAGAGCGCTTGAAGTGGAGGTTCTGGGCGGCAAACCGGGGCGAACAGGAAGCGGACTTCGGGCATCCTCGTGGGATGCCAATGAGACGTTTGACTTTTTCGGCTGTCACTCAGAGCGCCATGCACATTGACGCACATCAGCACTTCTGGAGGTATGACCGGCGGGAGTATGGCTGGATCGATGATTCCATGGCGGTACTGCGCCGGGATTTTCTTCCCGCCGACCTGAAACCGGAGCTGGATCGCAGCGGGTTTCAGGGATGCATAGCGGTTCAAGCGCGGCAGACGCTGGAAGAAACACGCTGGCTCTTGGAATTGGCGGAGCGCGCGCCTTTCATTTTCGGAGTGGTGGGCTGGGTTGATCTGCGGTCGCCGCGATTGCCGTTCGAATTGAAGTCGTTTGCGGGAAAATCCAAGCTGGTGGGGGTTCGCCACATTGTGCAGAGCGAGCCGGATGAGCGATTCCTGCTTCAGCCGGATTTTCTTTGCGGCATGGCCATGTTGGAAGAATTTGATCTCGCCTACGACATCCTGATTTATCCGCGGCATCTTCCGGTGGCGGCGGAGTTCGTGGCGCGATTTCCGCGGCAGCGTTTTGTTCTGGACCATCTGGCGAAACCGCCCATCAAAAGCGGAGCCGTTGATGTTTGGGCGCGCGGAATCCGGGAGCTTGCCTCGTTCCCGAATCTTTTCTGCAAAGTGTCCGGCTTGGTGACCGAGGCGGACTGGCAGTCCTGGACGCCCGAGGACATGCGGCCCTATCTGGATGTGGCGTTCGGTTGCTTTGGACCGAGTCGGTTGATGATCGGATCGGATTGGCCGGTGTGCTCGGCCGCGGCTCCGTATTCGCGGGTCATGGATGTGGTGACGAATTACCTCAGCAAGTACGCGGCGAAAGAAAGAGATGCCGTGCTGGGGGAAAACGCCGCGACGTTTTGGAGATTGAAACGGCCACAGAATCAAGCGCGCGACTAACCGCACGGTGTGTTCTACAATGCAGGGGAAAAGCGGCGCGGTGGCCGTAAGCGGTTGCGAAAAGGGAAAGACCGGCCTGGGTAAAATGCAAAACAAGGTGCTCAAACTCGATTCCAAAGATAACGTGCTGATCGCCCTGGCCGACCTGCGTCGAGGGGAGCGGCTTTCTTTTGGTCCGCAGTCCTACCTGCTGGAATCGGATGTACCTGCAAAACACAAGTTCGCCATCGAAGATCTTGCCAATGGAGCGGACATCATCATGTATGGCGTGCTCGTCGGGAAAGCGGTTGAGCCCATCCGGCGAGGGGAACTGCTGACCACGCGTAACATCCACCATCAGGCCGCGGCGTTTCAGGAGAAAACGGAAGAATACCGCTGGACGCCGCCGGACGTATCACGATGGAGGCAGCGGGAGTTTCTCGGATATCGCCGATCAGACGGCCAGGTGGGCACGCGCAACTACTGGATCGTCGTTCCGCTGGTGTTCTGTGAAAATCGAAACATCGGGGTGCTCAAACAGGCGTTTGAAGAGGAGCTGGGTTTTGCCGCGCCACAAGTCTATCGGCGGCAAGTGGCGGAGCTGGCGCGGCTCTACGCGGGTGGGCGAACCGAACAGATCAAGACCCACGCGTTGATGGGAGACGCGGCGGGCCCGCAGCGTTCCCGAGTTTTCGAAAACCTGGACGGCGTCCGGTTTCTGCTGCACGAAGGGGGCTGCGGAGGAACCCGGGAAGATTCCAACAATCTTTGTGGACTGATCGCGGGCTACATCCATCATCCGAATGTGGCCGGCGCGACGGTGCTCAGCCTGGGCTGCCAGCATGCGCAGATCGGAATTCTGCGGGAGGAGTTGCGCAAGCGGAACCCGAAGTTCGATAAGCCGCTGGTGATCGTGGAACAGCAGCAAAGCGGTACGGAAGTTGCGATGTTGACGGAAGCCATCCGGAACACGTTCCTGGGTTTGATGGAGGCCAACCGATGCCAGCGGACGCGCGAACCTCTTTGCAGCTTGTGTCTGGGATTGAAATGCGGCGGCTCGGATGGTTTTTCCGGCCTCTCGGCGAACCCAGCGATCGGGCACACCTCGGATATGCTGGCAGCACTCGGCGGGAGAACGATACTTTCTGAATTTCCGGAATTGTGCGGGGTGGAACAGGAACTCATCAATCGGAGCGCACGCAAGGAAGTTGCCGACCGGTTCATGCAACTGATGAAGAGTTACGGGGCGCGGGCGAAAGCCATCGGATCGGGATTTGAAATGAATCCCAGCCCGGGAAACATGCGCGACGGATTATTGACCGATGCGATGAAATCAGCGGGCGCAGCCAAAAAAGGGGGGAATTCTCCGGTGAACGCGGTGCTGGACTATCCGGAGTATTCGACCGAGCAGGGGCTGAACCTACAGTGCACGCCGGGCAACGACGTGGAATGCGTGACCGCGCAAGTCGGTGCGGGGGCCAACGTGGTGCTATTCACAACCGGGCTGGGGACACCGACGGGGAATCCCATTGCGCCGGTAGTGAAACTAGCGACGAATTCCGGGCTGACCGAGCGGATGCGGGACATCATCGATGTCGACACGGGTGGGATTATTTCCGGCGAGAAGTCCATCCAGCAGATGGGTGAAGAGATTCTGGAGTTTGTCATCCAAACCGCCAGCGGAGAGGCACGCACGCAGGCGGAAGGGAAGGGTCAGGAAGATTTTATTCCATGGAAAAGAGGAATTTCACTCTGAACAGCCCGAGCAGCGGCAAGGATTTTAGACTCGACGGTAAAGTCGCCATCGTGACCGGCGGCGGCAGCGGCATTGGACAGGCGATCGCCTTGCGTTTCGCGGCGAACGGGGCCACGGTGCGCATCGCCGATATCAACCGGCAGCAGGCGGAAGTGACCGCGAAACAGATCAACGATGCGGGCGGGCAGGGCACGGCGCACGCCTGCGATGTTACGGACCAGCGGCAAGTCCGGCAAGTTTTCAAGGAACTCTTTGCGAAAGAGCGGATCGCGATCCTGGTCAACAACGCGGGGATTTCGCATATAGGCACGGTGGAGAGCACGACGGAGGAGGATTTCGACCGCCTGTTCCGCGTAAATGTGAAGGGCATCTACAACTGCATGCAGACGTGCATCGGGCACATGAAAGGCCGCGGCGGCGGCGTGATTCTCAACATGGCCTCCATCGCGGGTTCCGCCGCGCTTGCGGACCGCTTTGCATACTCGATGACCAAGGGCGCGGTGATCGCCATGACCTATTCGGTGGCCAAGGATTACGTGCAGCACAACATCCGCTGCAATTGCATTGCGCCGGCGCGGGTGCACACGCCTTTCGTCGATGATTACTTGCGGAAAAATTATCCGGGAAAAGAACAGGAGATGTACGAGAAATTAGCCAAATCGCAACCGATAGGAAGAATGGGGGAGCCGCAGGAGGTGGCTTCGTTGACATTGTTTCTTTGTTCCGACGAAGCCGCCTTCATTACCGGCGCCGATTATCCGCTGGACGGCGGCTTTTTCAACCTGCGCGGCTAAATCATGGATCTGCGGCTAAAAGGAAAAGTTGTTCTGATTACCGGCGGCGCCAAAGGAATCGGCGCAGCGATTGCGCGCGGTTGCTGCGCGGAAGGCGCGATTCCGGTGATTGTGGACCGCGATGAGCAAGCCGGAGAACAGCTACAAGCCGAGTTGCGAGCGAGCAGACTAGAAAGCGGGCTGATTATCGCTGAGCTCTCTGCCCCGGAAGCCTGTGCCAGCGTGGTGGATGGGACCATCCAGAAATTGGGCCGCGTGGATGCGCTGGTGAACAATGCGGGAGTCAACGATGGCGTGGGGCTTGAGCATGGCACCCCGGAGAAATTTGTGGCTTCCTTGGAGCGCAACCTGGTCCATTACTACGCGATGGCGCATCACGCGCTGGGGGCACTCAAGAAAGCGCGCGGCTCGATTGTGAATATCAGCTCGAAGACCGCGGTGACCGGGCAGGGAGGAACTTCGGGATATGTGGCATCGAAGGGGGCCATTCTGGGCCTCACACGCGAGTGGGCTGCGGAGCTTCTTCCGCACGGGATTCGTGTCAATGCCGTGGTGCCCGCGGAGGTGATGACGCCGCTTTACCAGCAGTGGCTGGCGACGTATCCCGATCCGCAACAGAAGCTGAAAGAAATTGTGTCGAAAATTCCACTGGAAAAACGGATGACCAAGGCGGAAGAGATCGCCGCCATGGTGCTGTTCCTGATCTCCGAGCAAGCTAGTCACATTACCGGGCAGCACCTGTTCGTGGACGGCGGATACGTGCATTTGGACCGCGCGCTGACATAACGGAGACCATGGATGACAAACTCCCCGGGCACAGCGGCAAACGGCGGCCGATCTGCTCCCATTACCGAGCGTCGCTACCTGGCGCCCTTCATTCTCATCACCAGCCTGTTTTTTCTATGGGCCTTCGGCGTCAATCTGAACGATATCCTGATTCCCCATCTGAAACAGGCTTTCGGCCTTACCGATTTTCAGTCATCTTTTATCCAGGTGGCATTTTTTGGCGGATATTTCCTGGCGGCCTTTCCCGCCGGGCGGGTGATGGAGAAGATCGGGTACAAGAAAGGAATCCTTGTGGGGCTTTTCTTGTGTGCCACGGGGGCGGTGCTCTTTCTGCCGGCGTCTTCATCGCGCGTCTACGGCTTCTTCCTTTTCGCGCTGTTTGTGATGGCTTGCGGGCAAAGCTTCCTGGAAGTCGCCGCGAATCCTTACGTGACCATCCTTGGCCCGCTGACAAGCGCGGAGCGCCGGTTGAATTTTGCGCAGTCGTTCAACGCCGTGGGAGCAGTACTTTCACCGATTCTCGGACGAACCTTCATTCTCACGGGCGTAGAGTATGCGCCGGCACAGATTGCGGCGATGAGTGCGGCACAACTGGGAGCGTACCGCGCCGCCGAAGCTAGCACGGTGAAGGGGCCGTACCTGATCATTGCCGGCATTTTCGTTGTTGTCGCGGTACTGATCCAACTAGCGCACTTGCCCGACGTGATGGAAACGGGCGTGGGAGGAGGAGCGGCGGGGGTGGAAAAGAGCGCGGGGGGCGTGCTGTCTCATGCGCACCTGGTCAAAGGTGTCATCGCGCAATTTTTCTATGTGGGTGCTCAGGTTGGCGTAGCAAGCTTCGTGATTCGCTACGCGCAGTTCTCGGTTCCAGGAACAACGGCGAAGGTGGCAGCGCTGTACTTGTTGCTGCACCAGGTGGGCTTCATGGCCGGGCGTTTCATCGGCTCGGCGCTGATGAAAAAGGTCGCCGCGCCCGGCTTGCTGTCTCTTTTTGCCGGAGCATCTCTGGTTTGTGCCACGGTGGCTTTGCTGGCTACCGGGGTAATCCCGGTGTGGGCGGTTGTGTTCATCGGCTTCTTCCACTCCATTATGTTCCCCACCATCTTCGCGCTGGGCATCAAGAATCTGGGTGCGCTCACGAAGCGCGGTTCATCGCTGATGGTGATGGCCATCGTGGGCGGTGCATTTTTTCCTGCGATCATGGGGCGCATTTCCGATGCCTTGAGCATTCAGAAAGCGTTCCTCGTGCCGCTGCTGTGCTATGTGTACATCCTTTACTTCGGAGTTCGGGGATACAAGCCTGCGGCCGTACCGGGCTTGGAAAGCACCTCCCTGGGAAACGAGAGCGCGCCGCTATGAGCCGACGCTACTGCCTGACGGTCGATTTGCAGGACGATGCAGAGTTGATTGCAGAATACAAGCGCTACCACGAGAAAATCTGGCCGGAGATCACGGAAAGCATTAAGGAAGCAGAAATCGAGGACCTGGAGATTTATCTCCAGGGAACACGAATGTTCATGATCATGGAAGTTGGCGAGAATTTCTCGTTTGAGAAAAAAGCCGAGGCGGATCGGAAAAATCGGAAAGTACAGGAGTGGGAGAACCTGATGTGGAAGTTCCAGAAGGCTTTGCCAGGGGCGCGGCCAGGGGAGAAGTGGCTGCCGATGGAAAGGATTTTTAAGCTGGAAAACTGACTTCCCATGTCCCGCTGGTCGGCAGTGACCAGAATAGAATTTGATTCATCGCCTGATTCTTCAAACCGTGTCTCGCCTACCCTTACGCTGAAGACCCCTCAGTGAACAGATCCGATAAAAACTCCGAACGCGGGAACGGTGAAATGAGAAAGGACCGTAGATTCAGGAGCAATTTTCGGAACAGCGATGAGCGGCCTCGCCGAGCTCTCCTTGACCCCCTGGACATCGAGCGCGAACCTGACGGTCCGTGGTTCAGCACTCATGTTAAGCACAACAAGAATCGAATCGCCGTGGCCGGGAGTCTTGCGGAGAAAACTGAGGACATACTGGTTGTCTTGATCCAGGGGCAGAAATTTTCCATCTCGCAAAGCAGGCGCGCTTCGCCGCAAAGCGAGCAGGCTCTTGTAAAAAGACAGAATGGAGCCGGGGTCCTGCGATTCGGCCTGCACATTGTATTCGGCAGAGCTGGGCGGCACGGGTAGCCAGGGACGCTCCGCCGTACTGAACCCCGCGTCCTTCGAGGCGTCCCATTGCATAGGGGTGCGTTCACCGTCGCGGCCCTTCTCCTGCGGCCAGCCGATTTTCCCGATGGGATCCTGGACGTCCTCCTTGCGAACGGGATCGGTGGTCCGCATGCCGATCTCTTCGCCGTAGTACATCAGCGGCGTCGCGCGCGTGGTGAGAAGCAGAGCGGCCGTCAGCTTGGCAATCTGGTCGTTGTGGACGCCGTCCCCGTAGCGATCCCATTGGCGAGGCTGATCATGATTGCTGAAAAAATAGTGGGGCTGCCCGCCGGCCGGGTTCCGGTCGATTTCATTGAGCAGCTTGCGGAAATCCGGGGCGGAGAGTTTGTTGACGTCGGCAATCTGAAAATCCATCGGCAACTGGATTTCATCGTTCTTGCGCCCGTACATCTTGGTGAGCTCGATGATATTCGGCTCGTCGGCTTCGCTGATTAATACCGGATCCCCGGGGAACTCGTCGGCGACTCGCCGCATCTCCCGTAGGGCTTCGTGTACCTCCGGCAAGTTGTCCGTATACTTGTGCAAGATATTCGGATCGCCGTATGCATTTGTCCCAGGCAGGATCGGGTCGTCGTGGAGATTGGGATCCTCAAACAATCGAGAGACAGCATCGAGCCGGAACCCCGCCGCGCCGCGCTTGAACCAGAAACGCATGGCGTCGTACATGGCCTTGCGGACTTCGGGATTCCGCCAGTTTAGGTCAGGCTGCTCGGTGTAAAAATGATGGTAATAATATTGATTTGTCGCCGGATCCAATTGCCAGGCGGAATGACCAAACCATGATTGCCAGTTGTTGGGCGGTTGGCCGAGTTCCTTTCCGTCGCGCCAGATGTACCAGTCGCGCTTGGGATTGGTGCGCGAAGAACGTGACTCCCTGAACCAGGAGTGCTGGTCCGAGGTGTGATTGGGAACAAAATCCATGATCACGCGGATATTTCGTTTTTTCCCTTCACTCACTAACCGGTCGAAATCCGCCAGGGTGCCGTAAAGTGGATCGATGGCCGTGTAGTCCGAAACGTCGTAACCGAAATCCACGAGCGGCGACGGGTACATCGGACTAATCCAGATGGCATCGATGCCCAGGTCGCGAAGGTAGTCCAGGCGCGATGTAATCCCGTTAATGTCGCCAACGCCGTCCCCGTTGGAGTCCTGGAAGCTGCGCGGATAAATCTCGTAAATGACCGCGTGCTTCCACCAGGGATCCCCGGCCTTCTTAAGTGCGTGCTCCGCTTTCGGACTTTGGGGAGGGCCTTGCTGCGCCAGACCGGAACCTGCCGCGAGGCAGAGTGCGATCATGACCATCGGAAAAATAAACTTAGCGCGGTTCCACACGGTTGATCTCCCTGTTTGTGCTAGGCCTCAACTGCGGTGCTCAAGGTTTTGCGTTCTGGTGAATCTGCAATTGTTCCGACAACTTAAGTTCGCGCTCCGCCTCTTCCGTCCGGCCCATTTCGCGATAGGTCTGCCCCAGCAGATGGTGGGGCATGGGGTTATTGGGATCCATGGCGATGGCGCGCTCCAAGGCGCGCGCGGCAAGGGCAGTCTCGCCTTTTTTCTCCAAAACCTTTCCCATCAGAATGTACGGCCCCGTCGATGTAGCATCCAGCCAGATGGAACGCTGCAGGAGTCTTTCCGCCTCCTCGTACTTTTGCAATCGGCTATAAGCATCCGCCAGCTTGTAGTACACCGCGGCTTCACCTGGATTCAGATCCAGCTCTTTCTGAAACTGCTCGATGGCTTCCGGCAGGCGGGATTTGTACAGATACAACTCTCCTAGCAACGAATGCCCCAGCGGGAGCTGGGGATCCAGTTCCACTGCTTTCTTTGCGTATTCCTCGGCGACGGGTCCGAAGTCCTGTCGCAAGAGCATGCGCGCGGTGAACAGATAACTAGCGGCCGAATCGGGCGGGACGGCAAACATCTTTGCGAAAGCCTTGCGTGCGCTTGGGTAGTCCTTGGTCTGCACGTAGCAGATGCCGAGAATATAAGCGGCATCGACATTTGCGCTGGGATACCAGGTCTGGACCTCTTGAAGCGGCGCAATGGCCTCCGCGGGCCGCCCAGCGAGGTAATACGACAGCCCCATCAACTGGACCGCTTCATGGTCGCCGGGATCCTCCTCCAGCGCCTTCTTGAAGCTGGCGGTAGCCTTTAGATAATCACTCTTCTTGTAGTAGGTAACCCCCAGCTCATGGGCAAGCCCCCTCAATTCCGGGTCTTTTAGAGCCAGTGCCTCGAGTTGCATGAGCGCCTCGTCGAATTTGCCCTGCTGTGAAAGGCGCCGCGTCTCGGCAAACGCCGGATCTTGCGAACCGTCCAGCTTGTGCTTGGCTGCTTCGCCTGACTGCCCCGGCACGCTGTGCGAAATCGTATGCGCCGACAACATTCCGCTGACGGCCAGAAAAACAATCCATAGTCGCGCCGCTAAAATGGCGGTCAAATACCGACCCTTGCGCACGTTGGAACCTCTAGTGCAATAGGCTCAAACCCGATCATCAAATCCTGAAACTCTTACAACCCCCAGAATAAGCAAACTCTCCCTTACTGCTGAAGATTCTTCGGATCGTGGTTGATTTGTTCGAGATTCTCGAGCGCCAACTTGTGATGGGGATCGATCCGCAAAGCGCGCTGCAAATGCAGCTTGGCCTCGGAGAGCTTGCCCGTCTCGGCCAGAGCGCCGCCCAGGTTGGCCTCTGCGTTGGCATCGTCAGGATGCAAGCGGATGGCGGCGCGATAGTGCTCAATCGCTTCGAGGAATCTATCCTGAGAGACAAGAGCACTTGCCAAATTGTAGTGCGCGTCAAAATTGTCTGGCTGCGCACGAAGCGCGGCATGCAGATATGGTATGGCCTCGCCGATTCGCCCCGCGGCCAGGAGAGACGCCCCCAGGGCATTATTGGCGGTAGCGTCTTGAGGGCGAAGACGCACCGCGAGTTCGAAGTTCTGGACCGCCTCGGCTTGCGCGCCGCGGGCTTGGAGCATGGCCGCGAGGTTGTAGTGCGCTTCGAAGTCGGCAGGATTTTTTTCTAAGTTGTGCCGGGCCATGGTTTCCTGCAGCAACATGCGCGGATCGAAAGCTGTATCGGAGGAGGCGCGGGGGAGGACCTGAAGCCACAGGTGAGCCATCTCATCGCTGGAGCGATTTCCGGCGACGACGCGGCGTGGAGGGTTGTTTGGGTTGGCAAGATTTTCGCTGGAGTTGTCGTAGATATAGCGCATGGAGATGGTGGTCCCCTTCGGCAAAGGTACGGGATCCGCGTAGCGGTAGACAGCTTGCCAGTTCAAGTTCCATTGCGGGATGTGAATGAGTGTTTTTGTCGAGCCGTCCGGTAGAGTGGCGAGACCTTGTAGATCCTTGCCGAGATAATGAGCGTGGGGATAGATCGCCAGCAGATCCACATCGACCGGCAGCGTAAATTCGTCTGTGACTAGGAAATGCTTTTCGTCGGGAGGGATGTCCAGCTGCCGGTCGTTTTCCAATTGCAGCAGCACAGGGAAGTGAGTCGCGGGTTTGTCTGTGAAGTACAGGCCAAGAGTCGGGTGGATTTTCTCCGCCTTACCGGAAGGCTGCAAGTGTATGTTTAGAACCAGATCAGTGTCTTTATCTAGGCGCACAGACATGCCCTCAGGCTCGGGCCTAGGCACGGTGCCGGGCTTCCAGAAGAAAAAGTGGCTGTCCGGATCAAACGTTTCTGATTCGATTTTGAGCTCCATACCGGGGAAACCCGCGCGCGGCTCGGTCTCCATGCGGCGCGCAGATTGATTGCGATCCACGAGAATGTTCGCGTGGTGAACGACACGCTTGTCCCCGGGCCGGATCTCCATGGCTCTTAGCCAGCGTGTGCCATCGACGGGTGTTCGAAAGATGAAATTCCAATACATGTCGGAGCCACTCGCGGGAAGCGTGTACGGTTTTTCCGCTTCGATGATTTCATCCGGACGACCGAGCTGCCAGCCGGGGACAAATTGCGGGGCGGCGGGTAAATCGGCGGGAACGCCCTCGACCGCCCCCTGCTCGGCCCACTTTTGAATGAGGGCAATCTGCTCATCGGACAGGCGGAGTTCGTCGGCAAATCGCAACTCCTGCGGCTCCGGCAGCCACGGGGGCATGAAGCGCTTCGATACTACCGCCGCAATCTGGCGGGCGTGAGCCTTTGCATCTCGATAAGTAAGCAATGGGAATGGCCCAGCTTCGTCGGGGCGGTGGCACGGGGCACAGTACCGAAAAAGGATGGGAGCGATATCGCGATTGAAAGTTGTCTGCTGCGCGGCCGGCATAGGGGAGCGCGCGGTGGCACCGCCGTGTGTGGCAAAAAGCGCTGCTGCGGCGGAGGTAAATCCCAGCAAGCAAGCCATGATCGTTCGCCCTGTAGCGGTCATTCGAGGTCCGCGATGTAGCATCCGACGCCAGGCGTACTCGGTGGCGGTGTTTTCCCGCTAAGAGCGGCCTGGATGGCATCGTCGAGTTCGTGTGTGGTGGCGGCGGGCCGGGCGCGCCCGAAATCCTGGTACAAGTCATCGATACGGCCGTGATAGAGCAAGTGGTGGTTGGCGTCGAAAACGGCCGCTTCCGGCGTGACCTGGACTTGAGCTTGAGTGACCAGGGCGTGTTGTGGGTCACGAAGCGCGGCGAGTTTGTAGCCGTACTCGCGTTCATGTTGGCGAATTTTTTCCGCCGAAGCTGTCCTACTGGGATAGACGAGCCATAGGCCTATCTTGGCGCCATATTCCGAGCTGATTCGCTGAATCAGCGGCGCATAACGGTTGGAGATCGGGCAGTCAGTGCGCACGAAGATGAGAACTACGGGTCTTCCCGCAGCCGCCAAGAAGGGATCTGCCGGCGTGCCGTCGAGATGCAGGGCCGTCTTTTGAGCGGCGGGCGAAGAGGGCAACGCTGGATGTGCTGCGGCCAGCAAAGACAGGAAGATCGACGATTGGTTAGGTGAAGTAAGGCCAGAGCGATACATGAGTGTATTCCTGGGGCCCGACACCAAAAATTCTACTTCGGCGTACAGTGCTCTGTCCCAACCCGTTTCCTGGGTCGTTCCGCACAGACCTAACCGGTTTCGGGAAAATGCTTCGCACGAGTTGTTATTCGGCTTTTGATTGAGTGAGTTACAGTTTATCCTCTTGTTTTTCTCCGCTCGAGAGAGTCGCTGAGCCCCGGAGCGGTGTGGCTCGGCGCATTTTTTCGTCTGCTGCGAAAGCCGCCCCGCCTCACCGAACTCAGAGCCGCTCGATTTGGCTGGATTGCCCTGCGTCAAGCCGACCCCAGACGACGGTTGTGCGAACGCGACGTGGCCGATGCAAATCATTGGAACCACGAATAACAGAAGAGAACCACAAACAGTTTTTTGCATGGGCGAATCCACAACCGATATCCAGTAAAGATTAAAACTCGATTCCGTAGGCAACGTCAAACGCGCGTTACATCACTGCTCACACGTAGGAGGTGTGCGATTCAGATGCTGCAGCATCTCCTTGGCAGCCGCCATGTCGGGATTGAATTCGAGCACCCGCAAAACGCTTGACCGAGCACGATCGAATTCCCCTGCGCCGCATAAGACGCGAGCAATGTTCATGCCAATAGCGCTTCGTCCCGGGGCCCGCTCAAAGGCGCTTTGCCACAATCTGATCGGCTCGCGCAAGCGTCCCTGGTTTGCCTCAACTCGCGCGCGCTCTCAATGGGCTCGTGATAACGGTTTTCCGTCCCCTTCAAAGGCGGCCGCATTCCGCTGACATGGCATTGCAAGCAACTTGGGTTGGCGGGAAGGTTTAGGGGGATCTCTTTCACGTCCTGATAGGCAGGCGTCATATCCCAGACATGCTCGTCGGCATACCAATTTACCGGCGCTTCAAACAGGAAGCCGTCCGTGGCGAACAGATAGCTGCGACCGCGGCGCCCTGACCCGATGTAGAACAGCAGTTGCCGCTTGCCACTAACAGACGCAGCGCCGCGACGCTCGAAGTTTAACCAGACACGCCCGCTCTCGTTGTAGATGCGATAGTGGACAGCTGATTTCTCGTGGGTGAAGTCGCCTGAAATGAGGTCCGCCTCTGCGGGGCCGCTGGCGTGAGCCATGGCGGTCCGCTTGTAGGATTCAGCTATGGAAGAATGGCAACGTGCGCAAGCCTCGTTGCCAACGTAACCACCGGGCGTCTCGTTAGTTGGGAGGGGCGGGATCGATTGGCCGAGGAGGGGAGTCGCAAACAGCAGGACGCTCGCGAATGGGATCCGAATCAGTTTCTGTCGGCACGACACTGCACAACCCCTCAGTACTCTGACCAATATCGGCGCTCTGCTTCGCGGGGGCGCTTACAACAAAACGGGGAGCCAGTGAAGGCTCCCCGTTGGGGTGGTATGGTGTCCTTAGTAGCCCTTGTCAGAAATTCAACTTCAAACCGAACTGCAACCTGCGCATGGTTGATCCGAAAGCCAAACCCGTGATGTTGCCCGCGCTGCTGCAGTCGACGCAGCTGTTGGGGCGATCAAAATTAACGTGGTTGAAGACGTTGTAGGCGTTAAATTGGAACTGAGTTCTAAACCTTTCAGTGACGCTAAATGTCTTGAACACAGAGAAGTCTGTGTTAAAGAATTTCGGTCCTCGGAAGCTGTTGCGTCCGACGTTTCCAAAGGTCTCCACAGCAGGTTGGGCCCAAGGTCCGGTCGTCTGTCCGGGAGTAGTGAGCTTGACGCCCCCGGTAGTCTGGAACCAGTAGCCGGCAGTCTCCGGATTTCCTGAGCGCGGGCCATCCTTCACGGAGCCAACGACATCGGCCCTACAAGGACCGGTGTCGCTCGACGAGCTGCAAGAGTCCGGGTGTGGAGTAAAGGGCAGGCCGCTACCGACAACGGTTGCGCTATTAATAGACCAGCCTCCGACAAGCAGATCGGCCGCGCGCCCCAAGTTGCTGGCCCACTGCTTGCCATGGCCAAACGGGAGATCGTATACCTGCGTAAGGATAAACAGGTGGTTGCGATAGTCGTCGTTGGGGCCATAGGCAACCGCGCGGTCAATGTTGTAATAGCTACCGTCGTAGTTGGTGGAATGCTGGAAGGTATAGCTCGACTGTAAGGACAACCCATTCGAAAAGCGCTTCTCGATCGTGGCCTGCAGCGAGTTGTAGTGATTATCAGCATCGTTCCCGAAATAATCGATGTTTTGCGTCCAGCCGTACTTATTGTAGAAGGGTCGGCGGTTGTTCTTCGGCACTCCGGCTGCAAAGCCAACTACCGTGGGATCATTGCTACCATACGCCGGGCCGCCGCCCGCAAAAGTGTGCGTGCCCTTGTTTCCTACGTAAGCGAGCGTGGCAGATATGGTAGAAGTAAGCTGCCGCTGCACGCTGGCGTTCCACTGGTCCACAGTGGGTAGCCGATTGTTGAAAGGGCGAGACCTAGAGAAGACCCCATCCGGCACAAGTGGCCTTCCATTCACGCCGAGGCACTGTCCTTTGTCGGGAGTAAACACACCACCGACGACACCGCTCGGGTCGGTGATCGCATTGCAGTTGCTGGTGGCCAGCGTACCGCCGAGCTTGGTTGCCGGATCGAATGTTGGCGGACCTTGGGCGAGATTGAAGACAAAGCCGCCAGTGTTGGAGTTCAACTGTTGAGCTCCCAGTACCGGCAAGTTCTGCGTGATGGCGTGGCCGAAGATCGAGCCGAATACGCCGATATCAAAGCTGCGGCCATACCCCACGCGGACTACCGTTTTGGAATTCGCCTGATACGCAATCCCAAGGCGGGGTGCGAAATGCTTGAAGCTCGTGCTGGTGTCTCCTCTCAGATCCACACCGGTCTGTCCCGCTACGCGCATTTCACCGGTAGCCAGGTCAACCCAACCACCTCCATCCGTTCGGGCTGCCGATTCAGGCCTGTAGATTTCCCAGCGCAACCCCAGATTGACCGATAGTTTGGGCGTCCAGCGAATCGTGTCCTGACCGTAGAAAAACAGCCGAGGCTGAGTCTCGTACGCGTTGAGAGAGTTGCTGACGTAACGCTCGAAGTGGCTGGGCAAGCCGAGCAAAAATCCGGCCAAGCCAGCCCCGCCGTCTGGAGCGGTACCTATGACCCCCTGTGCAGCGTCGTTGTTGAAATCGAACTGGCCGGCGCGGTGAGAATCGCTGGGCACGCGCAGGTTGTAAGCGTAGCGTACGTCGGCACCAAACTTGATAGTGTGCTTGCCGCGGAGGTTCGTCCAATTGTTCACGAACTGATACTGATGTTCCTGCTCGGTGAGGGGACAGTTGCACTGGTTCACGTGCAAGGAGTAGCCAAACAGGAATTCAGAAGCCCCGGGTTGCTGAATCGTAAAGGCTGGCATGGCGGAGGTGGTAGCATTCAAGTTAACACCTGGAATGCCGGCGTCTTTGGCGGGCGTCGTGCCGAAGCCTCCGGGACTGACATTCACCCGGTACCGCATGTAGCCGAAACGGATATCTGTCAGCAATGTCGGGCTTAACGTGTAGTCAAAACCTGAAGCGATGCTCTGGTTGCGGACCGACGAGTTCCCGGCAAAGTCGCCGACGGAGGGATCGCTCGGCAGAGCGTGGCCGCCGATATCGACGCCGAAAAGGCCCGGACCAGAGCGCTTGAACTGCTGGAAGCTGTAGCGCCCAAAGACGTTCACTTTGCTCGTGGCGACAAAATCCGAGCGAACGTCGAAACCATTGGAATCGAGGGTGTTGTTCCCAGCAGCGAAGAAATTGTCGCCTAGAGCTGTGCTCGGCGTAGCGTTAGGCAGCGGGATGAGGCTGAGCAAAGCTTCTGCCTGCGGAGAAAGCCGATTTGCAGGAATGATGTTGTTGGCGAACTTTTGGCGGTTCGCCGGCGCTACGTTACAGGCAGGATGGAAGGTTCCGGTATTGTCGGTGCAAGGATCGTAAATGTTCTTGCCGAAAATGCTGAGGTCGGCTCCGGTCCCGGCGGTGATATTTCCTCTTTCGAGGGCGCTAGGTACACGGTCGGAAGACGTGCCACCGACGTGGCTGCGCTGGCCCTGGTAATCGCCAAAAGCGAAGAGCTTGTTCTTCCGAATGGGTCCGCCAACAGTACCTCCGAACTGGTTCCAGTTGCCGCTGGGAACGCCACCCTTTGCGGGCGACTGAGTAAATGGATTACGGGCGAAATTCGAATTGGACCGCTCAAAATCGAACGCCGATCCGTGGATCTCGTTGGTGCCTGATTTGGTCTGCGTTGTCACGATCGCTCCGATGGCCTTGCCGAATTCAGCGTCGTAGTCCTGGTGAATAATCTTTGTTTCGTCGATGGCGTCGAGATTCGGATTGACAACGATGATCCCCAGAATCGGATCCTGATTGTCTGTGCCATCCAGTTCGAACGCTGTACCGGCAAAGTGCTGCCCATTCGTTTCGATCTGCTGCGAACCTTGAGGGTTTTCGCTGGCGGCGTGACCCCAGTTCAGACGCTGCGCCCCAGGGGAGAGCAACTGTAACGTCGTGAAGTTTCGATTATAGATGGGAAGGTCCTCAACGGTGCGGGACGCAAAGACGGTGGCGACGTCGGTCTTATCGGTCTGGAGCTGGGGAATCTCGCCCGTGACCTCGACCGTTTGTGTGACCGCCCCGACCTGCAACGCTGCATCGGCACGGACCGTTGTATCCGCGTCGACGCGAATATTCGGAATATCGTAGGCCTTGAATCCGGGGGCTTCGACGTGAACTTTGTAACTGTCTGGGATAAGGTGCGTGACCGAGTAATTCCCACTCTCGTTCGTGGTTGTTTCTTCCGTCGTGCCTTTAGCGGTGTTGGTCACCGTGACTTTGGCTCCAGCCACTGCGTTCCCCTGCGGGTCCGTCACGGCCCCAACACGGTTCCCGTATACCGCCTGCCCGAAGGCCGCGCTTGTACCAAACCCCAACGCAAGACAAAGAACCAGAATCCACGCTAGAATCGCATGTTTTTTCATGACACCCCTCCTGAGCACCCTTTTTTCCCTTTGAATCCGCATAGAACCGCTCACAAGCAGGGACTGCGCCACGTTGCCAGCTTGGTTCAACAGGTACCGGGCCCGTGCCTCGACTGTACCGACAGCACTGGGGCACTCCTCAAGATGAAAATGGAGTAGATGACCACATGTTGGACCCACCAGTCCGCAGCGAACAGCCCCCAAACTCCTCGAGCTTCTCTCGCTTCGCCGCCACGGCACAATACTTCCCCTTGATCCCTCTCCAGACAGAGAGACGGGCACCCAACCTTGGGGGCGACGAAGAATTACGATGGCTTCTATCAGTTTTTTGAGTGACGTGGATAGTCTCTATGAGTCTGATACGGTTACACGAGATAAGTTGTGACCTCGTAAAGAGATGCGGAGCGCGTTACCTTGGTGTTACAATGCCCGAGCGGTGGTCCCCGTGACTGAAAGAGCCCAAAATCTCGCTCAAATCGAGAAGCTCCTCAGTAGCCATACCCTGCATGGCTCAGAGTCTCTTTGCAAACTGTTGCGGTATCTGGCGAGTCATTCCTTGGATCATCCCGGTCTCTCCCCCAAGGAGTACCAAATTGCGACAGAAGTGTTTGGGCGCCAGAAGGACTTCGACCCGCACTTGGATTCCATGGTGCGTGTCCAGGCGGGGCGCTTGCGTACTAAGTTGACCGAATACTATGCCTCTGAGGGCCCAGACGACGAGATCATGGTGGAACTGCCCAAAGGCACCTACGGCCTAGCTTTCCATCCGCGCCCCCACGGAGCGGGTCGGAATCACACGAATGCTTCTCACGAGGGACCAAACCCTTTGCAGGTCAACGGCCGGACCTCACGCACTTGGATCGTCACCGTCGTTGCGCTCTCAGTTGTTCTCGGCTCCGCCGTCGCCGTTGCCACGGACCGCTTCCTGAACCGCAGGATTGCGGGAGCCCGGCTCGCAAGCGATAACCCCGATGTGCCGGTAGCTTTTCACGTTTTCTGGAAGGGCTTTCTCACCGGACCGCAGGAACCGTGGGTCATCTTTAGTAATGCAGCCTTTGTCGGTCGGCCGTACGTCGGCATGCGCTACTACAATCATGCCAAAGATTCCGGCGCGGCGATCCTCGATCACTATACCGGAGTCGGCGAGGTGCTGGCGGTGCACGCTCTCGACAGCGTTTTCGAAAGACTGCATCAGCAAATTCGCGTCAAGCGCGGCAGTTTGTTCTCCCTGGACGATGCCAAGAACGACGATCTCATCTTCATTGGCTCGCCTTCGGAAAATCTGACGCTCCTGGAGCTGCCAAACACTCAGGAATTCACCTTCAAACAGATCACTTCCGGGCCGCGGACGGGCACCATGGAGATCCTCAATTTTCATCCGGAATCGGGCGAACCGAAGGAGTTTCTTCCGTCTCCGCCTGAGGAGACCCTGACGGAAGACTATTCCGTCATAGCGCTCAAGCGAGGATTGAATCCTGCACATTCGGTGTTGATTCTGGCAGGCGCCACCACCATCGGTACGCAAGCTGCCGTGGAGTATGTCTGCCAGCAGAATTCTTTGGAAGAGTTGCTGTTGCGGCTCTCGGTTTCGAACTCCGGCGAACTGAAACCGTTCGAAGCGGTAATTCGCGTGAAGGTGGCCAAGGGAGTTCCCGTGGCTTCGGAACTTGTGGCGCTCCGCAAGGGTCCTGCATAACCTCGCTTGAAAGAATCAAATCATTTCCTGCAGAAACGCCTCACCCCAAAACATTTTGTACCTTCTGTTTCACTATTTCTTTCGGGACGGCGCAGGCATCAGGCGAGGATCGAGTTCTGCGGCCTTTCGAAATTCTTCTTGCGCTTCCTCGGATTTGCCGTGCTGGCGTAAGGCCACCGCCAATTCAAAGTGGGCGGCGGCATAGTTGGGCGAAGAGCTGATGGCAGCGCGGAATTGCGAAATGGCGCCCTCAATGTCTCCGGCGTTGAGAAGCCGCCGCCCGGAATTTGTGGCAAAAAGCGCGGCCTGGTCGCCGGTCTTCTGCTTTGCAATTTCCATTCCAGCGCGGCTTTCCGCCGCGGCGCCTTCCGCGTCGCCGAGTTGGCGCAGCACGGTCGCCAAAGTTGTGTGAGCGCCAGCAAAGTCCGGTTGCAGCCGGATGGCTTCCCGTAACGCCGACGCAGAATCCTGGAGCTCACCCTTCTGCTTCAGTACCGTTCCCAATGTGTAATAGGCCTCGGCATAGTCCGGTTTGGCATGAACGGCTGCGCGGAGTTCCTCCGCGGCTGCGGCAAAGTCGCCCTGCTGCCAAAGCGTCACGCCGAGCGTGTAGTGCACATCCGGCTGCCCGGGATCCAATTCCGCGGCCTTGTGCAATTCGGCCATGGCTTCCGGCAACTTGTCCTTCAATTTCAGCGCCAGCCCAAGGTCGTAGTGCAGGGTGGCATCCTGCGGGGTGAGCTCAAGCGCCCCGCGGAATTCAGAAACGGCGGTGTCGAAGTCTGCTACTTGCAAATACGCTGCGCCAAGGTTCCCTCTGTATCCACTGTCAGTGGGCCGCAGACGGACTGCCGTTTGGAACTCCGAGATTGCTCCGTTGCCATCACCAGTCTGCAACAAAGCGAATCCCAGATTATTGTGTGCGTCCGGATTTTCCGGTTGCCATTTCACGGCTTGGCGAAAGGGTTTGATGGCTTGCCCAACCTCGCCGCTGTGCTGGAGTAGCAAGCCCAGGCTGTTTTGCGCGTCAGGGTAATCTGGTTGCAATGCAACACAATCTTGTAGCTCGCGGATCGCCGCATCCGTCTCGCCTCTGCCCTTGAGGGCCTGTGCAAAATAATAGTGGCCGCCCGGGTCCGCAGAATTCAGTTGTACTGCTTTTTGAAGGTGTTGCACCGCCTCTTCGAAGGATTTTTCCTGGTAACGCAAAACGCCGAGATGAAAATGGGCTAGCGCATAATTGGGCTGCAGCCGGAGCGCTTCGGAAAATTCCGTAGCGGCGCCTTGAGCGTCCGATTCTTGTACCAGCACGGTCCCGAGATCGTCGTGCAACTCCGCTCTTTGCGGCTCCAATTCGATCGCGCGGCGCAGTTCGCTGATTGCGCCGGCTAGCTCACCCGAAAAATCCAGTATGCGCCCCAGCGTGTGATGGGTCTCGGAATCGTTGGGCGCCAGCCGCGTGGCTTCTTGTGACTCACGTAGCGCACCGTGCAAATCTTTCTTGCCAGCAAGTGCACTTGCGAGATTCATGTGCGCCTGCGCGAATTCCGGATTCAATTTCACGGCGGTCCGGAAGTGCGCGATCGCTGCATCAACCTCCCCCTGAGCAAGCAAAACCCAACCGAGCGAGTTGTGGCTCTCCGGGCTCTGCGGAGCCAGCCGCACCACCTTCTCAAAAACTGTTCGCGCTGCAGCCAGATCACCCTTTTTCAATACGGATAGTCCCTGCTGGTAGAGCGCGTTTGCGCGCGTCGCGGCATCCGAAGGAGGGGAAGCCGTTGCTTGCGCGGCGCATGTCGCCGCACCCATAGAGAAAAAAAACAGAAGAGCTGCGCCGATAGAGATGGAACAGATCGGGAAGTGGAGCGTGAATAATTTCACACGGCAAGCTCGGAAGAGCACCACCAAAAATACTAGCATGTTTGCGCGTGAGCATCCCGCCACTCAGGATGCGGCCCACGGTTTGGCCGTGCGATTGACCCGTTCCAATTCGGACCTTACTATGCTTGAAGATCGATGACCTTCCATTCCTCGTTTGTTCGGCTTGCCTGCCTGCTGGGACCTTGTGCCTGGCTTTTTGTGCACGCGGCCGTCCCCCTGAGTGTAGTCCCCGTTGATTCCCGAAACACAAACGCCAAGCTCATCGCGCATTTTACCGACACCGCACAGAAAGCCGGTCTTACAACGCCGGTCATTTTCGGTGGTGAAAACACGAAGGAATATATCATTGAGACCACCGGGACCGGCCTCGCCATCTTCGATTATGACAATGACGGCTGGCCGGACATATTTGTCGTCAACGGCGCAACATTGGAACAATTGCCCTCCGGCAAAAGCCCCACAAGCCACCTCTATCACAACAACCATGATGGCACGTTCACCGATGTCAGCGCCAAAGCCGGTTTGGCCCACATTGGTTGGGGCCAGGGCGTGTGCGTCGGGGATTACGACAACGACGGCTGGGAAGATCTCTACGTCACCTACTACGGCAAGAACGTTCTCTATCACAACAACGGCGACGGTACCTTCACCGACGTCAGCGAAAAAGCGCATGTCGCGGGGACCGGCAAAGCTTGGGGCACTGGCTGCGCTTTCCTGGACTACAACCGCGACGGCAAACTAGATCTAATGGTCGCGAATTATGTCGACTATAACTCCGCCACTGCCCTCGCGCCGGGAGAACGGGCCTCCTGCATGTGGAAAGGTGTTCCCGTCATGTGCGGGCCGAGCGGATTGCCCTGGGCGAAAAATGTTCTTTATCGCAATCTCGGCAACGGCACCTTCGAAGACGTCACCACCAAAGCTCGCATCGATCAAACCAACGGGCATTACGCCTTCAGCGTTTCCACCTTTGACTATGACGACGATGGCTGGCCCGACATCTATGTTGCCTGCGATAGCACCGGCAGCATCCTCTACCACAACAATCGTGACGGCACCTTTACCGACGTCGCCGTGGTCACCGGCGCCGCTTTCAACGACGACGGCCGCGAGCAAGCCGGAATGGGCTCTACCGTTGCTGACTACGACGGCGACGGCAAGCTCGATCTTTTCAAGACCAATTTCTCCGACGACACCTCAACCCTCTATCGCAACAACGGCGACGGTACCTTCGACGACAAGACCTTTCCCGCCGGCTTCGGTTTGAACACTCAATATCTCGGCTGGGGCGTCATGTTCCTCGATGTGGACAACGACGGCTGGCCCGATCTGCTTCTTGTCAACGGCCACGTCTACCCGGAGGTCGACAGCCAGCACCTCGGCAGCAATTTCCGGGAACCCCGCATCCTCTATCACAACAATGGCAATGGAACTTTTACAGATATCTCCGGCGCTGCCGGGCCGGGCATCACAGCGGTGAGCTCTTCGCGTGGCCTGGCCGTCGGCGACTTATGGAATGACGGCCTCATTTCCGCGGTGGTCAGCAACATGAATGCTCTTCCGTCTCTTCTCGTCAATGACGTCCGCAACGGCAATCACTGGATCGCCTTCCGTGCGATTGGCGTCAAATCCAATCGCGATGGCATCGGAGCGAAAATCACCGTCAGAGCTGGCGCGCGCACTCTTGTTGACGAAGTCCGCAGCGGCTCCAGCTACATCTCCAATAACGACATGCGCGTCCACTTTGGCCTCGGCGCCGCCGTCAAAATCGATGGTCTCCAGGTCCGCTGGCCCAGCGGCCTGCTCGAGGAATTCGGCAGCCTTTCCGCCGACGCCATTCACACTCTTAAGGAAGGCTCTGGCACGCCCGTCGTCGCAGGCCCCAGAAAAAACTGAGCCGCTCAATCTCCCACTGGCCCCGCCGCGGCCTGCATGGCTTCGTTCCGGGTGCCGGCCTTCATTGCCAGTCTTTCCTTCATTTGCCGGGATTCGCTCGTTGAGAAAAAAAGCGCCCCTTTCCCAGCGCTGGCCAGTTCGCCACTTTCCCACACCGCTCGCATGCTCCCGCCCGGTGTGTGCGAATTCGTGCCCAACAGCAGGTGCCCGGTTTCGTGCGCGGCAACGTGTCCCAAAAGACTCGCCAGACTCACCTTGCTTTTCTCATGCCACTCTTCCATCTGCTCGTAAAACAGGTCCGCATAGCACCCCCTTGCCGTCCGAAATCCCCATCTTCTCGCGCGCCAAACCGATCGGTCGTCGCGCGATTCGCAATTGCCAATGCTGGGGATAAACCGCCTCTCTACAGGCTCTCGCTTCCTGCGGTTCCGTCGGACCCGGGGAACAATGGAGCCATTGGATGGCGATGCCCGCCTGCTCGAAAGTCTCTTGCGCTTCCTCTTCCGCTTGACGCCGGGTGCCCGCAGGTACTCTCGCCTCGTTATGCACGGAAATCGTGATCGTCAGCTGGGGGTTTGGAAGGCTGTTGGAACACACTAGGGAGTGCACAGCAGGACGGCCAGTCCTAACCTTAGCCCTAGCCGAGACGTCTCTTTGCTCAAGGCGCTCACCTCGGTGTGCCTCAATGCTGGCGAGGTGGCCAGCTTCCCATGTCCAGGTGACGACGCAAGTAGCCGTACGTCAAAAGGATAGAGAGCAAAATGACGCGGAATTCGTGGAAACTTGTACCTAACTCCGAACGTTATTACTAGTAAGCAGCGCGGGCCGGAGGGCCGTCAGGGTGCCAGAGAATGTTGCCAACGGTGTCATCCGCTTTGGGATCTTCGAAGCCGACCTTCGTGCCGGTGAACTCCGCCGAAACGGCTCGAAAATCAAGCTCCAGGCCCAGCCTTTCCAGCTCTTAGCACTCCTTCTCGAAAGGCCCGGCGAAGTGGTCACCCGGGAAGAGCTGCGCGCCAAGCTGTGGCCTGCGGACACCTTCGTGGACTTCGACCACGGCCTGAATGCCGCCGTCAAGCGCTTGCGCGGCGCACTGGGTGATTCCGCCGAAAATCCTCGCTTCATCGAAACTCTCTCGCGTCGCGGCTACCGCTTTCTCGTCCCCGTCAATGGAATGGGGCAGGAATGCACTCCGATTCCCCGCGCACGCCGTCATTGGCGCATTGCCCTGGCCGCTGCCATTCTATTTCTTGTCGGGATCGTCGCCGGCTGGCAAGCCGGACATCACTCCGCCGCTGCGGTCCGATTCACGGAACGCCGTTTAACGGGCAATCCGGAGAACGATCCCGTTACGAGCGCGTCCATCTCGCCCGACGGCAAGTATCTGGCTTTCGCGGATCGCACCGGATTCTTTCTCCGCGTCGTGGCCACGGGAGAAACCCATCCCGTCCCAATCCCTGGTCAGATGAGGACATATCCCGCGGAGAAAGATCCCGGTCCCTTTGCCGTCAGTTGGTTTCCTGACGGCGGTCACGCCCTGGCAACGCGCGTGGCATCACTTGGGGAGAAACCCAGCCTGTGGAGCGTTTCGGTCTTCGGTGGCTCGCCCCGCAAACTCATGGATGCGGCCGCACTCGGTGCCGTCTCCCCCGACGGCACCCAGATCGTTTTTGTTCGCGGCGATTTCGCCCACCAGGAGATCTGGCAGATGCAGTCCGACGGCGGCCAGGCGCGCAAAATCTTCGGCCAGCCAGGGGCCAATTATGAGTCCGTCGTGTGGTCACCCGACGGGCGTGGCATCGCCTTCGTGCAGGTTGTGAACGTCTCCGGCTGGCACGAAGTCGCTGTTTCTCTCGGCATTTATGATCTCGTCAGCGGCCAGAGTAGTTCCCTTTTCACCACAGACCGTCTCCGAGGTGCTCTTGCGTGGGCTCGCGATGGCCGCCTGATTTATTCCCTCAGTGAACTCCCGCCCAACCAGAACGACTCCAATCTTTGGACCATCAAAGTCGACGCGCGTGGCAATCAATCTTGGGGCCAGCCCGTCCGCCTCACCAGCGGCCCCGACGGCAAAATGCGCGCCAGTGTTTCTGCCGACGGCAAACGTCTGATTTTCCTTCGTTGGGCCGAATCCCCGGTCGTGTACATTTCCGAGGTCCAACAGGCCGGCCGCCACTTGAGTCCACTGCGGCCTCTTAGCCTCGATGAACGCAGAAATTATCCTTATACCTGGACGCCCGACGGAAAATCCGTGATTTTCACTTCCGACCGCGATGGCATTTTCCATCTCTTCAAGCAAGCCATTGATCAACCGGCTCCCGATCTGCTTGTCGACGGCGATCAACCGGTCATCCTCGCCCGCCTCAATGCCGACAGCTCGGCGATTCTTTACGCCCTCGACCCCTCGCCGAGCGATACGGAACACCGCGTGCGGCTGATGCGCGTTCCGCTTGCCGGTGGAACGCCTCGAATGATTTTGGCGGAGCCAGGGATCAATAATTTCCAGTGTGCCCGTTCGCCTGCCACGCTTTGTGTTTTCAGCGAATACACCCCGGACCACCTTGCTTTCTTCACCTTTGATCCCGTTACCGGGGAAAAACAACCGCTTACCCGGATTGAAGACTCCGAATGGCATTTGCAAAATTGGACGCTCTCTCCCGACGGCTCGACTCTCGCTTTGGCTAAGAAGCACCTCATTCCGGGTCTCGCTGACATTCGGCTGTTTTCTGTCGCCAGTGGCAAGGACCGGATTCTCACTTTGCAGTCCTGGACCGGAATCGCATGCCTCGACTGGGCCGCCAATGGCCGCAGTCTTTGGGTTGTCGCTTCGTCGCCAACGGGCGTGCCAACGCTCTTGAATGTGGACTTGCGTGGCAAAGCCAGACCGGTCCTCAAGGAATCCGAAAAGGATCTCGGCTGGGCTATCCCCTCTCCCGACGGCCGTCATCTCGCCATCTGGGAAGCCAGCGGCAGCTCCAACGCCTGGCTCCTCGAAGGCTTCTGACCCCAGCTTCTTTGCTTTTTCTCTTCACGCAGCGGAACGCGGCGAGGATACAATTTTCAAAATTCACTGTGGGGGCGATTAAACAAGGGTGGTCGATGGCGCGGAGACCTGCTCGAACGCCTGATCTGAACTATCGAAACATCTCAAATGCCGCTTATTCCCAGCCGTTTCATTGTGCGATGCCTCAATCTGCCGAGTTCGCGATTCAAGAAATGCTCGCGCCCGATAAAAGGCACTAGGGGATTGCGGCGCTTCTCCACTTTGCTGTGAGCCTGCCTTAGTCGCGCATCTTCGCCGAATAATTCCAGAGCGTCGTCAAGCTTATCCAAGGCCTTCTCGCGTCGCCCCGCCAATGCATACACCTCTCCTACATTCAGGTGGAACTGGATCTCTGTGGGTTTCAGTTGAACCGCCATCTCGCAAAGCTCTGCCGCTTGTTCCCACATCTGTTGGGCGCGAGCGATCGACAATCCCAGAAACGAGAGGTAGTAGGGGTTATGTTTGTCGCATTCGAACGCCCGGCGCAATCTTACCATCGCCTGTTGCGGGTATTCGTTCCTGAGGAGCTTGACACCTTCCCTGAACTCCGCCATAGCATCCAGCTCAGCCGTGCCCGTGGCGGTCTCTTTGGCAAATCCGAGGTTCATGGGGGATCCTTAGGTAACCAATCTGGACTACGAAGTAATTTAGTCAGGTCCCTTCTGAGGAGTCTACTGGTCTCACGGTCAGTGTTAACCAATTAGACCAAAGACCCTGGCCTTCGGTGGGGGTCGAGAGAGCCCGGTGGATACTTCCCAGGCCTGGCGGCATGCCATTCCGCCCACCGGATCCGAGCGCCTTCTCATTTCGCGGGTGCTTGCGCTACTCCCACGTACTTGTCGGCGGCGCCGTAGTAGAAGAAGTAGCGATCGTCCTTATGAACCAGACCTTCGACAAAGACGACATTGGGGACTTGGCCGACTTTTTCCCATTCTTGTTCCGGGGCGAAGATGGGCTGGTTGGAACGCCAGATGAGTTTGCGGGGATCGTGGCGGTCGAAAACGGCGACGCCGGCGCGATAGACGAGCTTGTCGTCCGCGCCGTTGTAGATGAGGACGATACCGCGCGGAGTGAGGATCGGCGCAGGGCCGGGCTCGACAACGCGCGAATCAAATTGTCCCGGCCGGCGCGGGAGGACCGGAGTTTCTGTTGCTTCGGTCCAGTGATGCATATCGTTGGAGTAGGAAAGCCCCATCTGGTCAGTCTTGTCCGCAGCCGTGCCGAGCCAGTACATCCAATACTTGCCGTCGATCTTTGCGGGCACGATAGCGCCGGACTTCGTCCAACCTTTGTTCCAGTTTCCTTGGTAGGCGGGAAGGATCACCCCCTGGCGCTCCCAATGGACCAGGTCGCGCGACGTGGCGAGGCAAAGCTGGGCGTCTTTTTTGTTGTAGCCGGTGTAGGTGAGGTAGTAGATGTCGCCGAATCTCTGCAAGCGCGGATCTTCGACACCGCCGTCTTTTTCGTAGTCTGCCTCTGGCGAGAGGACCGGCTGCGGTCTACGCGTGAAGTGCATCCCATCGGTACTCTCGGCATAGCCAAGATGCGAAGTACCTGCGGTGTCCTGCGCGCGGTAGAGCATGACGAATTTGCCAACATCTTGTTTCTTGGCATCCTTAGCTCGAAAGAAGGTGACCGCAGGATTGAAAGTGCCGGCGGATTCCCAAGCCGCGCCTTGAGGAGAAAGAATGGGCTCATTGGATGCCCGCTTCCAGGCCAAGAAGGGAAGATCCGTTGCCGGCGCTGCGAAAGCGAACGAGCCAGCGAGGAGCAACAGCGCCATGAGAATCTTGGGCTTTATATGCATGATCAGCGACTCCTCACTTTGCGGTCTTGTTAGGCTTTTGCGGGGCGAAGGGCATCATGCGCACGATGCCTTCGCCTTCTTTGACGTAGATTACCTGATTCGATTTGATGTCCTTCAAGGTTTCCACCAGACCGCTGGGCCAGCGTATCTCCAGCAGCTCCACCTTCTCCGCTTTGCCAATCCCGAAATGCACGCGCAAATCATTCTGCGAAAAATAGCCGCCGCCGCTGCGCACTTCATCGATCTGCGGATGAAGTTTGTTTTCGTCGGGCAGATGTGTGACGCACTTCACACGCGCACCGATGCCGCTGCGATTCGATTTTGTGCCGATGGTCTTGATTTTGATCCAATTGTTTCCGGTGCGTGAATCGCACCGCAGCAATTGCGGAAAATCGTTGACCGTGTTGACGACCACGTCGATGTTCCCGTCATTGTCGAAATCTCCGAACGCGCAGCCCCGCGCGGCCGCCGGCGTGGAGATGCCTGGCCCGCCGTCGAAGGAAACGTCGTCAAAACGCCCATTGCGCGAATTTTTGTAGAGCAGCTTGCGCTGTGGGTAGCCTGCTTCCGTCTTGAGTTGCTCGACTTCGGGATAGACGTGGCCGTTGCAAATCAGGATGTCAGCCCAGCCGTCGTTGTCGAAGTCGAGAAAGCCGCAGCCCCAGCCAAGATATTGCGTGTGTTTGCCAAGACCGCCCTGAAACGTGGTGTCTTCGAAGCTTGCCCCGCCGAGATTGCGGTACAGCGATGGAGTGTCGCCAGCAAAATTGGTTTTGACGAGGTCGAGATTACCGTCGAGATCATAATCGGCTGCGGAGATGCCCATGCCGGCTTGCGGCTTGCCGTCGGCACTGAGCGCGCAGCCGGCCTCCAATGCAATGTCAACGAACGTCCCGTTTTTCTTGTTTTGGTATAGCGCACTGGCTGTGGAATCGTTGGCGACGTAAATGTCCGGCCATCCGTCGTTGTCGAGATCGGCGGCGAGCACGCCAAGGCCATAGGTGCCATTGGCTTTGAGGATGCCGGATGTTTCACTGACGTCCGTAAATGTGCCGTTACCGTTGTTGTGATACAAAATATTTTTTCCGCCGTTGAGCCCTGGCGGACCGCACGCCACCATGACGCCTTTGTACAGACACGGGCCGGACTCGGGTACGGGGGCAGTCTTCAAATCGAGATCGATGTAATTCGCGACGAAAAGGTCGACGTGCCCGTCGCGGTCGTAGTCGACGAAAGCGCAGCCGGTGTTCCAGCGCTTGCCGTTTCCGGCCACGCCGGATTTCTCGCTAACGTCGGTGAAGGTGCCGTTCCCGTTGTTGTGGTAGAGAACATTTTTTCCGAAGTAGGTGACGAAGAGATCGTCGAACCCGTCGTTGTCGTAGTCGCCGATGCACACGCCCTGCCCCCAGCCGGAATGAATCAGACCGGCTTTGGCGGTGACGTCGGTGAAGGTGCCGTCACGATTGTTCTTGAAAAGATGCGAAAAGGGTTCTTGTCCGGCGGGAAAGCCTTCGAGGCGCCAGCCGTTCACGAGAAAAATATCCAGCCAGCCGTCGTTGTCGTAATCGTAGAAAGCGACTCCGCAGCCAGTGGTTTCGAGGAGATATTTATTTTTGTGTTCGCCACCGAAAACAGTTTTGGCATGGAGGCCGGACTCGCGAGCAACGTCGATGAAGCTGACCCCCAGATCGTTAGAGGCGGCGGCTGATTCGAAAGCTCCCGGTGTGGAGAAGGATGCGAAGCCCCGCCAGATTGGCCGAGCGAATGCCAGGATCTTGTGCAATGGTAATGCAATCGCAAAACTGCTCAACGACTTAAGAAAGGCTCGCCGTGAGGAAGACAAATCGAATGGTACCTTCCCTGCTTTGGCTCATGCTAGAATCTGCCGCCATCCTTTATAGTAAGGGCAAATCGGCTTTGCAAGCTGACGGGTGGCGTAGATTCTCCGAGTCTTGCGCGCCGTGAGATTTCCGACCATGGCAAACAAGCAGAGTGCATTTCCATTGCGGCAAATCCTACGGACCAGCTTCTTCGGGCCAGCGACGGTGTTTTCTCTGGTGCTGCTGGCCGGGGCCGCGCGAGCGCAGGAACCCCTGCATTCGCTGGAGCTCTCGCGAGGGGTGCGGCCGTGGGAATTCCTGCCGGTAACGGGGATGCGCGCCGGACTGCTTGGAGATGAATCCGGACGGATGGAAGCGTGGGTGTATCCGCTGAAAATCCTGCGGGAGTTCCACCTGAAATTCCACACGGAAGGGCGCGTTCTCCCTGCGGAAGCGCTGGCCCGAACGATTACAGTGCGGCCTGAGTCGAGCACCATTTCCTACACCGGTGATACATTCGCGGTGCAGGAGACTTTTTTTGTTCCCGTGCGCGAGCAAGGCGCCGTCATTTTACTGGACGTGGAGACCGAGCAACCGTTCGAAATCGAAGCCGCATTTCACCGCGATTTTCAACTGGAGTGGCCGGCGGCCCTGGGCGCGACGTATTCGAATTGGGTGGCGGAACGTCGCGCGTTCTATTTTGGCGAGGAGCAACGCAAATTTGCGGCGGTGGTGGGTTCACCGACGGCGGCGGACGCGCAACAGGAATATCAGACGAATTACTCGGAAGCGCGGGAAAGCTCGTTCCGGCTGGGCGCGACGACGAAGGGCAAAGAGAGGAAGCTGATCGTCATCGGGGGATCGATGGAAGGGGGAGCAGCGGCAGAGAAAACTTATCGCCATCTGGCGGCGGACTACGAAGTTTTGTTGAAGGAATCGGCGGAATATTACCGCAACGCTCTGGCGCAAACTGTCAGCGTGGACCTTCCGGATGCGCAGCTTCAGCGGGCCTACGATTGGTCACGGGTGAGCATGTTGCAGGGCATGGTGACGAATCCTTTTCTGGGCACCGGGCTTGTGGCCGGTTACCGCGGATCTGGGGAAACGCAAAGACCTGGGTTCGCCTGGTTTTTTGGGCGCGATTCGTTTTGGACTTCACTGGCGCTGAATGCGGAGGGAGATTTTTCGAATTCGCGGACGGCGCTGGAGCTCATCGCTAAGTTCCAGCGCGAGGATGGCAAGATCCCGCACGAAATTTCCCAAGGCGCCAATTTCGTGGATTGGTTCAAAGGCTATCCCTATCCCTACGCTTCCGCCGATGCCACTCCCCTGTACATCATTGCGGCGAACGACTACGTCGTAGAAAGCGGCGACACGGCGTTTGCCAAAGAGAAGTGGGAAAGCCTGCATAAGGCTTATACGTTTCTGAAATCGACCTATGATGAACGTGGACTGCCACAGAATTTTGGCGTGGGGCACGGCTGGGTGGAAGGCGGGCCGTTGCTGCCCGTCAAGACGGAGTTCTACCAAAGCGGGTTGGGAGCGGAGGCGCTGCGCGCGCTTTCGAATCTGGCGCGGGTGACTGGCCAGGAGGAAATGAGCAAGACGTTGGAGAAAAATTTTGCGGAACAGCAATCGCTGGTGAACGAAAGCTTCTGGATCGCGGACAAGAAACGATTCGCGTTTGCGCTGGACAAGAACGACAACAAAGTGGACGAGCCCAGTGTGCTGGCCACCGTGCCGATGTGGTTTGGGATACCCAACGAAGCGCATGCAGTGCCGA
>Ga0137363_10000116_pt1 | contig 40696 bp, 35 predicted proteins | sample MadtaG_FD_104800 | JGI IMG/M metagenome (GOLD analysis project Ga0137363, IMG submission 104800) | Vadose zone soil microbial communities from Angelo Coast Range Reserve, California, USA - Mad1_115_16 metaG | ecosystem: Environmental > Terrestrial > Soil > Vadose zone | place: USA: California...
CCATGCTGATCCGCGGGATGGTGGCGAGGCCGACGGCATTCAGCGGCACGAAGATGAAGCCCACGCCGAGCCCCTGCACGAAGCGCGGCCAGGCGAGGGCCCAGTAGTCCACGTTGCTCGTGAGCACGAACGTGGTCCAGGCCGCCCACGCGTTGAGCAGGCAGCCGACGCGGCGGAGGATCCGCTCGCCCATCCGATTAATGCGCCGGCCTGCGATGACCAGGGAGAGAAGGTTGCCCACGCCACCCGGGGCGAGGACGAGGCCCGAGGTCCAGGCGTCGTAGCCGAGGACCTTCTGGGTGAAGAGGGCGAGGAGCACCATGCTCGAGAAGAAGCCGAACATGACGAAGACCATGATCACGCTGGCCGCGGCGAAGTTGCGGTCGCGATACACGCCGAGATCGAGAATGGGCTCGTCGGCCGTGAGCTCGCGCACGAGGAAGCCCACGAGGGCGACCACGGCCGTGAAGCCGAGGATCACGATGAAGTTCGAGTCGAACCACTCGTAGCGCTCGCCCTGATCGAGGAAGAGCTGAAGCGAGAGGAAGCCCACCACCATGAGGCAGAGGCCGGGGACGTCGATCCTGCCGGGCCGGCGCAGGTAGGGCGGGTCGAAGAGGATGGCGCTCGCCGCGAAGAAGCCCAGAATGCCGATGGGGAGGTTGATGTAGAACGTCCAGCGCCAGGACCAGTTGTCGGTGATCCAGCCGCCGAGCGTCGGCCCGAAGATGGGCGCCATCATGATGCCCATGCCCCACACGGCCATGGCCATGCCGCGCTGTCGGAACGGGAAGATTTCCCACATGATCGCCTGGGAGAGCGGCATGAGCGGGCCGCCCGCGATGCCCTGGAGCACCCGCGCGAGGAGGAGGACGTTGAGGTTGGGGGCCAGTCCGCAGAGGGCGGAGGCCAGCGTGAATCCCACGGTGCAGAGGAGGAAGAAGCGCTTGCGCCCCAGGATGCCGGCGAGCCAGCCGGTGGCGGGCAGGACGACGGCGTTGGCGGCGAGGTAGGAGGTCAGCACCCACGAGATCTCGTCCACCCCCGCGGAGAGCGATCCCTGCATGTGCGGGAGGGCCACGTTGATCACGGTGACGTCGAGCACCTGCATCACGGTGACCGTCATGACCGTCACCGTAATCGCCCACCGGCGCAGAGCGCTGATGGGCTCGTCCTGCTCGGGGTTCGCGGAGGCCTCGGCCGTCGTCGTCGTCATCGCGGGTCCGCGTCGCTCGCGCTCTCCGCATCCGGCTCGATCGCATAGCGAAGCACGCTGTGCTGCATCCAGCGCACGAAGAGGAGATCCCGGAAGGCTCGGCCGGCGCGGTTCCGCACTCCGAACTTCGACTCGCCGAACCGCCGCGGCCGATGGCTGACCGGGACTTCCACGACCCGATAGCCGGCGATTCGGAGGAGGGTGGGAACGAAGCGGTGCAGGCCATCGTAGGGCGGCAGGGCCGTCGTGCACGTCCGCCGCATCGCGCGGAGGGTGCAGGCGCTGTCCCGCACCGTTTCCCGGGTCAGCCAGTTGCGGACGAAGTTGGCAACCCGAGAAGAAAAGCGTTTGAGCCACTTGTCGTGCCGATGCACACGCCAGCCGGTGGCCGCGTCCGCATCCTGAAGGGCGGCCACCAGGCGCGGGATATCGGCGGGGTCACTCTGCAGATCGCTGTCCATGGTGACGACGATCGGGAACCGCGCCCGTTGGTAACCGGCGTCCAGGGCGGCCGTCAGGCCCCCATGGCGCGCGAAGCGGACGTGCCGGACCCTGGGATCCCGGCGGGCCAGCTCACGGAGCCACTCGGTGCTGCCATCCGTGCTCGCATCGTCGACGAAGATCACCTCGACCTGACGGCAGTGCGCCTCGAGGATCCGGATCAGCTCCGGCCAGAGCACGCAGAGGTTCTCAGCTTCGTTGAAGACCGGGAGGATCACCGTGAGCTCGAACAGGTCGCCCGAGGCCGGAGGCATGGGACGCCTCAACGGTAGGAGCCGAGGAGTACGTAGGACCGCGATTCCAGCTCCACGTCCCCGATCGAGCACCAGCTCGGATGAGCGGATCGGCGAAAGTACGCCCAGTCGCCCACCCGCATGAGCACCTCACCGGCGGCCGGGCTCTCGAGGCGGCGGGCGACCCTGTCACGCCTTGGCACCTCCACGATGGAGCGATCGAGGTAGAGATCGAAGATCAGGCCCGCGTCAGGGAACGCCATGATCGGAGCATCGCGCTCCAGGGAGCCGCGGACATGGTTGGCGAACGCCCGGATCGAATTGCTCGATGGCTGGCTGGCGGAATAGATCCCCGTCCCGAGCAGGAAGACGAGGGCGAGGGTGCCGGCGATCCATGCCAGAGCCCGACTCGGCGAGCGATGGGCCAGGAGCGCCCATAGGGCGATCGCGGGGCCTGCGATGACGACCCCCACGAGGCTCGCGCGCTCCCACGGCGTGGCTGAGAGGAAGGCGGACATCGAGGCCCCCGCGATCGGCCGCGGAGCAAGGAGAAGCCATGCTCCCACGGTCGACGCCGTGGCGAACACGACGACCAGGATGGTGGCGTGGATCCTGAGCAGGGATCGGGCGCGCGATGCCGCTGCCGTCACCGACGCCGCCACGAACAGTGCAAACAGCGGATAGACGGGGAGCATATAGCGCGCGCGTTGCTGGACGCTCAGGCCCAGGAGGAGAAGGAACACGGCCATCCAGGCGAGCACCGGCCGGTACGCCTGGCGATCCGGCTCGAGCCGCCACCCACACGGCGGCCGGGACGAGCCACAACGCCCAGGGCAAGAACTCGACGAGCCCGTCCACGAAAAGGACGGACGGGTGATGCCGGAAATGGTCGAGGTACCAGATCAGGCCCTGCCCGAGGCTGACGGCCTGGCTGCCCTCGAGGTCCGGCGTCCGCGCGTAGGGAATGGCCCACGGCAGCGCCGTCAGCGCGACCAGGGCCAGTCCCGTCCCCGGTCGGAACGATGGCAGCTTCCGGACACCGATGGTGACGGCGCAGGCCGCCACGCCGGCCGGGATGACCATGAGGCTCGGCAGCCCCTTTGTCCAGAGCGCTCCCCCCACGCAGAGGTAGAAACCCAGCAGGTGCGCACGCCGAGGAGGGAGCGACTCGAGCCCGCGCAGGAAGAAGGCGAGCGCCCAGGTCAGCCACGCGGCGAACATCATGTCGGGGAGAACCTGATGGCTGTGCAGGAAGAAGCCCGGGCTGGTGGCGAGGACGGCGAGGGCCATGAACCCGGTGCGAATGCCGGAGAGCTGCCGTCCGATGGCGAACACACCGAGCAGGGTCGCCAGCGCCGCGACGATGGACGGGATCGGGGCGTTCCGATCCGAGGTGTGGCCGGCGGGCAGAGCGGCCAACGCGACGCTCCAGAAGAACAGGGGCGGCTTGTTGAGGTACGGCGTGTCCCGCACCCGGGCGGGCAGCCGGAGCCCGTGGCGAAGCGTGTCCTCCGCGAGCAGGACCACGCGCGCCTCGTCCTGGAGGGCGATGGGGCGACGGCCCACCGGCATGGCATAGACGATCGCCGCCGTGCTCAGCAGAGCCATGAGCCGCGCCCGCTGACGAGTCGTCAGCCGTGCTGCCATTTCAAGTGGGAGTGGACGGAATGAGGCGGCTCCTCCTCGCTCGACGTGGCCGCCACGACTGCGCCATCGAGCGCGCACGCTCGATGGCGCATGAGAGGGAGCGAACCATGCCGCCCATATTCGCATCGAGCACAGATATCCACAAGAAGGAAAGGCGGATCCGCATCCTTTCTCTACATCGGCTTCGACGGGAATCGCGATTGCGCCAGCCGCATCACTCCGGATTGACCTCTCCAAAGGACTCTGGCACGATGCGGCCGCATGTCCCTGAAAGAGACATCCGTCCGACCCCACCATCGTGCTGCGCTGAGCACGGTGGTGAGGCTCTGAAGCATGGGCGCAAGAAAACGGCTGCTCCGCTGGGCGAACTGGTTCGCGCTCGTCAACGCGGCGCTCCTGGGCATCGTCGGACTGCGCTATCTCTGGTACTACTCTCCGCTCGAGCCCATGGTCGGATGGCCCTACGCGGTGCTCGCCTACATGGGCCATCTCAGTGCGCTCGCCTATATCCCGCTCCTCCTGCTGGTTCCCGTGATCATCTTGATCCCGCAGCCGTGGATCGTCATGCCGCTCGCCGTCTTCATGTCCAGCGTTGGTCTCAGCTTTCTGCTCCTCGACAGCATGGTCTTCGCCGAGAACCGGTATCATCTCGGCTTCCTGACCTTCAGCCTGCTGGAGGCGAAGACTTGGGGGTTTCTCTTCCTCTACTTCCTTCTGGGTCTGGCCGTGGAATCCATGGTGGCAGGCTGGATCTGGAGACGCACCGCTCCTCACCAGACGCGTCGGATCGGATGGTATCTTGCCCTGGGCCTCGGAACGTGCTTGCTGGTCAGCAACCTGATCCACGCCTGGGCCGAGGCGCACTACTACCCGCCGGTAACCGCATTCACCCGGTACCTGCCGCTCTACCAGCCACGAACCGACAGAGGGCTGGTGAGGCTCGGCCTCGTGGATCGGACCCGCGCGCGCGAGCAGGGTGTCGCGTCTGCGCTCGGCCGGCCGTCGGATCGCGCGCTGAACTACCCGCTGACCCCCCTGCGGTGCGAGCCCCGCCCGCCGATGCTCAACGTCCTGCTCGTGGTGATCGACGCCATGCGGGCCGACGCCCTGACACCGGAGGTCGCGCCAAACACCTTCGAGCTCGCGCAGGGCGCAGTCCGATTCGACGGGAACTTCAGCGGAGGGAACTCGTCGCGGGCCGGCATGTTCTCTCTTTTCTACGGACTCCCGGGCACGTACTGGGATGCATTCGCCAGCCTCACTCGGCCGCCGCTCCTGATGGACCTGTTCCAACGGTACGGTTATCAACTGGGGTTATTCTCCAGCGTCCCCGTCTACCGCGCGGCCGCGCTCGATAGAACGGCCCTGGCTCGTATCCCCAACCTTCGCCTCGAGACGGTCTCGCCCTACCCCGGCTCCAGCGGGTGGGACCGGACCTTGACCGATGAATGGTTCGAGTGGCTCGGTCGGCGGGACCCGGCGCATCCCTTTTTCGGGTTCCTGTACTACGACGCGGCGCAGGCCATCGAGCCACCCGACCGCTACCCGTTGGTAGTGCCGGTCCCGCCGGGAGCGTCGAAACAGGCGCGATTGTATGCCCGTTATCTCACTGCCGTCCACTACGTTGACTCCTTGGTCGGCGGGGTGCTCGACGACTTGAAGCGCCGGAAGCTGTTCGACCATACCGTGGTCATCGTCACATCCGATCACGGCATGGAGTTCAACGAGAACGGGCTGGGCTTTATCGGGCACGGCACTGCCTTCAGCGACCTCCAGCTGCGCACACCTTTGGTCGTGCGCTGGCCCGGGCGGCCCCCTGGCCGCGTCGATCGCCGCACCTCACACAACGACGTCGCGCCGACGCTCATCACCAAGCTGTTCGGCTGCGCGAATCCGCCCTCCGATTACTCGAGCGGGCACAGTCTCTTTTCCGACGCGCAGTGGGACTGGCTCATCGCCGCCAGCTACGAAGACTTCGCCTTGATCGAGCCCGACCGAGTGACCGTCGTCCTCCCGTCCAGCTACGAGATTCGCGACCGGAACTATCGGCTCGTCCCCAAGCCGACGCTCCCCCGCGATGTCGTTCAGGCCGCGTTGAAGGAGATGAGCCGCTTCTACCGGTAAGCGCCCACATTTTTGATTTCCTCGCCGAAGGGACTAGGCCATAATCTCACCACGCTCGCTTGACGCGGGGCACTCACGCCCTCGTCTGCGCGGAGGATACCACTCGATGGATGACGCGATCCCTGGCCGGGTCAGAAGGAGAGCCTGTGTGCGGTATTAGCGGCTTCCTCTCGCTTGCCGATCAACGAGCTGACGCCGAGATCGTCCGGCGGATGACGGCGATGCTGCGCCATCGTGGGCCTGACGATGAAGGCTTCTACGTGTCGGGGCCGGTGGCACTCGGCCATCGCCGCCTCCGGATCATCGACCTCGAGACGGGACAACAGCCGATCGCCAACGAAACCGGAACGGTCCAGGTAATCCTGAATGGCGAGATCTACAATTTCGCCGAGGTCCGCACCCTACTGCTGAAGAAGGGGCACCGGTTCAAGACGCGGTCTGATACCGAGGTCATCGTCCACGCCTACGAGGAGTTCGGGGAGGAATGCGTCGCCCATTTCAACGGGATGTTCTCCTTCGCCCTGTGGGACGAGGAGCGCGAGACGCTGTTCCTGGCGCGGGACCGGATGGGCGAAAAACCCCTGTACTATACGGAGCAATCCGGCTGGTTCGTCTTCGGTTCCGAACTCAGGGCGGTGCTCGAACACCCCGTGGTCGGGCGCGAACTGGACCTGGAGGGCTTTTCGCGCTATCTCACCAACGGTTATGTGCCCGATCCTCATACGATCTTCCGGGAAATCCACAAGCTGCCTCCTGGACACTTTCTGTCCGTCTCGTCGGGGAAAGCTCGTCTCGTTCGCTACTGGGACATTCAGTTCCACCCGGATCGGCCGCGAAGCGAGGACGAATGGGCCGGACTTCTGTGGGAGGGGCTGTGTCATTCGGTCCGGAGGCGGCTCGTGAGCGACGTTCCGGTCGGGGTATTTCTCAGTGGAGGCGTCGATTCTGCCGCCATTGTCGCGGCGGCGGCGAGCGTGGCGCCCTCAGCACGCTTCACGACATTCTCGATGGGATTCGAGGAGTCGAGCTACGACGAGACGCCATACGCGCGAGCGGTGGCGGAGCGATTTGGGACGCACCACCAGCAGGTCATGTTCACGCCGGAGGTTGCGCGCGCAGAAATCCCCGGGCTCGGGCGGTTGCTCGACGAGCCGTTGGCGGATCCGTCCTTCCTCCCCACCATGATCTTGGCTCGTCACGCGCGGCAGACGGTCACGGTCACCCTCGGAGGCGATGGTGGAGACGAGCTCTGGGGCGGGTACCCGACCTTCCTCGCCGTCCCATCGGCGGCGTGGATCAGCCGTTTGCCGCGCCCCCTGCTCGATGCCGTAGCCCGGTTCGTCGAGCGGCTCCCCAGCTCCGCAAAATACGGAAGCATCGACTTTCTTCTCAAGCTGTTCGTTCGCGGACTGGGCTATCCTCCAGACGTCCAGGCTCAGATCCTGATGGGCGGTTTCACTCGCCCGGAGCAGGCTCGCCTGCTCGCGCGTCCGGTGCAGGTCGCGTGCGGTCAATTCAATCCCTACCACGACATCGACGACATCATGGCGGGAGCGGGGGCGACACACCCAGTGGATCGGCTCAGCTACCATCACTGCAAGCTCTATCTCGCCGGACGAACCTTGGTGAAGATGGATCGAGCGACGATGGCCGTCGGCCTCGAGGCCCGCGCTCCGTTCCTGGACCATACCTTCGTCGAGTTCGCCTGCTCGGTGCCGGCCCGACTGAAGGTCAAGCGGTGGACCACGAAGTACTTGCTCAAACGGGCCCTCGCCGGTCGCGTACCCGACGCGATCCTGCGGCGGCGGAAACAGGGCTTCGGTGTGCCGATCGGGCGGTGGCTGCGGGGACCGCTCCAGCCCTTGCTCGAAGACGTCCTGCATCGTGATCGGCTGCGCCGGGTGGGACTCTTCTCCGCGGACGAGGTCGGCCGGCTCGTGCACGAGCATCTGACCGGCGCGCAGAACCACCAGAGGTCGCTCTGGACGCTGCTGACGTTCGAGCTGTGGCGAGAGGCTTACCTATCCGGCAATGCCTGGACCTGAACCGCAGCCCGCATTGAATCTCTCGATTGTCGTGCCCGTTCTTGACGAGGCCGACAACCTGCCAGTCCTCTGGCGGGAGCTCGAGATGGTCCTGGCCAGCCTCCGGCGGTCGGCAGAGGTCATCTTCGTCGACGATGGCTCTACGGACGGGAGCGCGGAGGTGATCAAGGGGCTGATCAAAGCGGACCCGCGGATCCGTCTCCTCCGCTTCAAGGCGAACGCCGGCCTGACCGCAGCCTTTTACGCAGGATTCAAGGCCGCCCGCGGTGAGATCGTCGTGACCATGGATAGCGATCTCCAGAACGACCCGCGGGAGATCGGCCCCATGTTGATGCAACTCGAGGGTGTCGACGCGGTCGTCGGGTGGCGTCAAAACCGTGCGGACCGGTGGTCGAAGCGGCTTTCGTCACGCGTGGCCAATGCCCTCCGCAATTGGGTGACGGGCGACGTCGTGAACGACAGCGCGTGTAGCCTGCGAGTCATGCGGCGTAAGTGCCTCGCCGGCCTGCCCCCCTTCAAGGGTATGCACCGGTTCATGCCGACGCTCCTCCGAATGAACGGCCACCGGGTAGCCGAGATGATTGTCGGGCATCGCCCGCGGCGCTTCGGACGTTCGAAGTTCGGCATTCGCAATCGCGCGCTCGTGGCGTTCGAAGATCTGCTGGCCGTCCGCTGGATGCTGACGCACCGGCTCCGGTATTCCGTGATAGAGAACGCTGCAGATGGACCGGAGCCGGTGGCGGACCGGACCCCTTCGCCGCGCGCAGCGGAAGCTCCGGCGACCACGAGCTTCGCTCTTCCCACCGCAGCTCTTCTGGTGCTCACAATCGCCTTCCTCTTCTTCGATCTGGGAGCCGGCGTCTTCCTGAGCAACGATGAGGCGCGTTTCCCATTGATGGCACGAGACGTGCTCGCCAAGGGCAATTGGCTGCTCCCCGAGGTTGGGGGCACACCCATGCTCAACAAGCCTCCGCTTCACGCCTGGCTCATCGCGATGGCCTCTATACCCGGCGGGGTGGTGACACCGCGAACGGCCGCGCTGCCGTCGGCCATCGGGGGGCTCGGTGTGGTGCTCGCCACCGCTTGGCTCGGGGCACGATTGTTCGGCGGGCGAATCGGGTGGACAGCAGGTTTCATCACGGCCACCACGGTGGGGATTTTTTCCCTGGCCCGTTCCCCGGTTCCCGACATGACTCTGACGCTGGCGATCACCGCGGCCGTGGGCGCCTTCGCTCTGGCGGAACTAGAGCAGCGCCGGGGTGCCCTCACGGCCTTTTACGCCTTTACGGGCCTCGCCTTTCTCGCGAAGGGCCCCGCCGGCCTGATCCCGCTGGCCGTAGGGTTGGTGTACGAGCTTGTGGAGCACGGTCGGCGGGGTCCGCGACGCCTCTTGTCCGCACCAGGGCTCGTCGTCCTCGGTCTGCTGATCGTGCCGTGGCCCATCCTCGCGTTCGAAGCGAGGGGAGATCACTTCGTGCGGGATGTGCTGGTCAGCGACATGCAGTGGCAGTATTTCGGGTTGCGGGGATGGCACTGGGGGCGGCTGATCGAGCCGATCAACCAGGTACTAGTCGTCCTTTCCCCGTGGTCGCTCCTCGCTCCCTTTGCCGTGTGGGCGGCGGTTCGTGAGTCCAATTCGCACGAAGGCCGGCCCACTCGGCTTCCCCTGGTGTGGGCGGCAACCGTCTTCCTCCTCATCGCGACCTCAGAGCGGCAGCGCTTGAGGTACTACCTGCCCCTCTGTCCTCCGGTAGCGCTGCTCGTCGCCGCCTGGTACTGCCGACTCCAGCTGCGTCGACGAGCGACCATCATCGCGGGCCTCTGCGCGGCCCTTGTCGTAGTGGTCTTTGGGATTGGCCAGCGATATGAGGTGGTCCGGCGCGATCGGCTGACCGACCTGCGCGCGGTGAAGCAGGAGATGAGTACGGCCGCGGAGCCGCTCTTCGCCACGGATAGTCCGGACCTCGTGTTCGGCTACTACTTGAACCGGTCGGTGATCCCCTTGGAGTATTTTCGTCAATTCGAGGACACGCCCGGTCCTGCATACCTCATCACGTCAGAGCAGGTGGCAAAATCGGCACCGTCGTCATTGAACCGGGTGGCGGTTGCCCGGGTCAATGGCAGGCCATTCGTTCTCCTGAGAAAATCATGAGGGGCCCCGAAGATCGCCCGCATCCCTGACGAGCGGGGTCGCGACGGCGAACTCCGTATGCCGCCGAGCACGGGGCCTCGGCGGGGCGCAGAGAAGTGACCCCACGGAGACGAGTACTCCGGTGGGGGGGCTGGTTCTCGGTCGGCAACGCTGCACTTCTGGCCATTGTCGGCTTGCGCTATCTCTGGCACTACTCACCTCTCGAGCCCGCGATCGGCTGGACCTACGCTGCTGTCGCCTATGTGGGTCACCTCAGCGCGCTCGCCTGCATCCCGTTCCTTCTGCTCGCCCCCGTCATGCTGCTGTTCCCGCGGCCGCGGATCGTCCTGCCCATCGCCGTTCTCCTGGGCAGTGTCACTCTTAGCTTCCTCGTGCTCGATAGCCTCATCTTCGCCGACAACCGCTACCACCTCAGCGTCCTGACGTTCACCCTGCTGGCCCCGGAAACCTTGGCGTTTCTCGCCTTCTACTTCGTCGTGGCCGTCGCGATAGAAGCGATGCTGGCGCGGTGGGTCTGGAAGCGCGTCGCTCGCCCCCCGAGGCATCGAGTCGGTTGGTGGCTGGCGGCGTTCCTTGGCTGCTGCTTCCTGGCCAGCAACCTCGTTCATGCGTGGGCCGACGCGCGCTACTACGTGCCGGTGACCGCATTCACCCGCTACCTGCCGCTATACCACCCTCTCAGGAACAAAGGGCTCCTGGCGAAACTCGGCCTCGTGGATCGGAACCGGGCGCGGGAGCAGGGTCTCGTCGCCGCCCTCGGGCGGCCGCCCGACGGCGCTCTGCACTACCCACTGGCTCCTCTGCGGTGCGAGCCGCGCCCGCCAATGCTCAATGTCCTGCTCGTCGTGATCGACGCCATGCGCGCTGACGCCCTGCGGCCGGGAGTCGCTCCGCGGATGGACGAATTCGCGCAGAGCGCGATCCGCTTCGACGAGCACTACAGCGGCGGGAACTCGTCGCGGGCCGGCCTTTTCTCCCTGTTCTACGGACTCCCCGCGACCTACTGGGACGCCTTCGCCACCTTTGCTCGGCCTCCGGTGCTGATGGACCTGTTCCGCCGGTACGGCTACCAGTTCGGCTTGTTCGCGAGCTCACCCGTGTACCTTTCGGTCGTCGGACTCGATCGGACGGCCTTGGCCCGTGTGCCGAACCTGCGCCTCGAGACGAGCTCGCCTTATCCCGGGTCCAGCGGAAGGGATCGGACGTTGACCGATGAGTGGTACCAGTGGCTCGACAAGCGGAATCCATCGCTTCCCTTCCTGGGGTTCCTGTACTACGACGCGGTGGTGGCAATCGAGACGCCGGACGACTACCAGCCAGTCATTCAAGCCCCCACCGGAGCTTCGACACAGGAGCGCCTGCATGCCCGCTACTCGACCTCCGTGCACTACGTCGACTCCTTGTTCGGACGGGTCATCGACGATCTCAAGCGCCGAAAGCTGCTCGACAGCACCCTGGTCATCGTCACCTCCGACCACGGCATGGAGTTCGACGAGAACGGACTGGGCTTCAAGGGACACGGTACGGCCTTCAGTGATTATCAGCTGCATACGCCTTTGCTGGTGCACTGGCCCGGGAAGGCGCCGGAGCACGTCGTTCGCCGTACCTCCCACTTCGACGTGGTACCAACGCTACTCACCGAGCTGTTCGGCTGCACCAATCCGCCTTCCGACTACGCCAGCGGGCACAGCCTCTTCTCCGGCGCGCAGTGGGACTGGCTCATCGCCAACAGCCACAACGACTTCGCTTTGATCGAACCCAATCAGGTGACCATCGTCTACCCGTCCGGTTACGAAATCCGTGACCAGAACTATCGCCTCGCCCAGAACCCGCAGCTCTCGCGGGATCACCTGCGAGCCGCGATGCAGGAGATGCGCCGTTTCTACCGGTGACGGCCGAGCTCCGCGTCTTGACCTCTCGCCACCATCTGGGTAGGGTATGGTCCATGCGCCGGCTCCGGCCCGGGCTCCCCCTCATCCTCGTCCTGGTGTCACTGGCCTTGCTCAGTGCGGCCGCGCCCTCGTGGGCCCATAGCGGATCAGCCGCGCGGCTCTCCGATGCGGCGGTCGCGCAGAGAGCCAATACGCCGGCGACCCCGGATGGAGCCACGCCTCCGTTCACGCTGAGCGCGGCGCCCCAGAGACCAGGAATGCCGAGGTCCGTGCTGCTCGGCGGACTCGTCATCGTCGCGCTGGGTTGGCGACGGCCGCGCCGCACGCTCGTGTTCGCGGTCGTCCTGCTCCTCGCCGTCTTCGCTTTCGAGGACGGGCGCCACTCCGTCCATCATCTCGTCGACAAATCCCAGCTCAACAAGTGCGCGGTCGCCGTGGCGGCGGCCCACCTGAACGCCACCGCCGCCGACCACGGCGGCACCCTCGACGTCGTCCTGCCCGTCATCGCCGTTCTGACGGACGTCAGCCAGACCGACCCCGTCAGCAGCTTCCTCAGCCCCGTCCAGGGGCGCGCGCCTCCGACGCTAGCCGGCTAAGTCCCGCTGTCGTCAACGGTGCGTCACGGCCCCGGCCGCCATATGGCCGGGCCTGAACGCGCATACACCCGACCCGTTGATGTGGGCGATTCGCGCGCGTGATTCCCTATCGACTCGTCATGCGAGTCGTGAGGCGGAACCGAGGAGGCTCAGTCTTGCGTTTCCTGATCGTCATGGCCATCGTGTTGCTCGCCGCGCCGGCCGGTGCCCAGCCGAAAACTGCAGAGGAGCCTGTCCCGACCCTCGCACCGGTGGTCGTGCCCGGCACTCCTTTCATCGTCCCGGACCGCACCGCCACCACCGAGGAGGCGAGGCAGGAGATCCAGCGCACCGTCCCCGGAGGGGCAGAGGTGATCGGGGAGGGAACGATCAAAGACTCTTTGGCGACGAACCTCCGCGGTGTGCTCGACTTCGTTCCCGGCGTGCTCGTGCGGCCCCGCTTCGGGCTGGCCGACGAGAGCCAGTTCTCCATCCGCGGCTCCGGACTGCAGAACAACTTCCACAACCGCGACGTGAACTTTCTCTTCAACGGCTACCTCTACGGTCAGGCCGACGGATTCAGCGACTTCGAGTCCATCGAGCTGATGGACACCAAGCGGATCGAGGTCTTCAAGGGCGCCAATGCGCTTCGCTACGGGGCCAACTCCATCGGGGGCGGCGTCAACTTCGTCACCAAGACCGGCTACGACGCGGGGCCCATCGAGTACTGGGGCGAAGCGGGATCCTTCGGCTTCTTCAAGCAGCATATCGCCACCGGTTGGGTGCGGGGGCCCTTCGACCTCTACGGCGGGTTCTCGGCGGTGGGGCTCGAGGGCTATCGCGCCCACGCCGAGCAGCAGCGCTATCGCCTCAACACGAGCACGGGGTGGAACTTCGGGGGCGGCATGACGGCCCGCTTCGACGTGGGCTGGGTGCGCAGCCTGGAGAACCTGCCCGGGGCCCTCACCCGCGGGCAGTTCGAAGCCAATCCGCGGCAGCGCAATCCCTCCACCGCCTTCGCCAACGAGCAGCGCAACTACGACTATCCGAACGGGGCCTTCACCTTCCGCCTGCCCCTCGCTCCCAACCAGGAGCTCGTGTCGCTGACCCAGCTCAACTATCAGGACCTCAACATCCGCTGTCCTTCGCCATCATCGACCAGACCACGTACAACTGGAGCCAGGAGCTCCGCTACATCAACTCGGCCGCCCTCGCGGACTACCGGAATCTCTTCACCGCCGGCTTCCAGTACTTCGGCACACAGCAGAACAACGCACAGCAGCAGAACCTGGGCAATGCGGTGGCCGGCGCGCTCCTCGTCAATCAGATCAACCACTCCTACAACTACGGCCTCTACGGGGAAAACGTCTTCAACGTCACGCCCACCCTCTCCATCGTGACGGGGGGCCGCCTGCAGTATTCCTACCGGGCCGTGCGCGACCGTTTGCTCAGCGACGCGGACGGCAACAATTCCAGCAGCGTGAACTTCTTCGGGGCCACCCCCAAGGTGGGCGCCATCTGGCAGATCACGCCCACCGCCCAGATCTACGGCAATGCCAGCCGCGCCTATCAGCCGCCTCTGCTCCTGGAGCTGACCGCGCCCGGCCAGATCCCCGGCAACCTGAACGATCTCAATCCCACCACGGCGTGGCAGTTCGAGGTGGCACGCGGGGCAGCGTGGGCCCGCGCGTGAACTGGGACTTCTCCGTGTACGACTACGAGTTCTGGGACGAGATCCAGAACGTCAACGTGCAGCCCTTCCCCGTCGCGCCCTTTACCATCCCGCGCTTCCAGAACATCCGCCGATCGCGGCACGTGGGCATCGAGCTGGGGGTGGACGTCCAGCTCCTCACGGACATCGCCCGCCTGATGAGCCTGGGCCAGGCCGGGGACCAGCTGCGCTCGCGGGTCGCCTACACCTATTCGAACTTTCGCTTCGTGAACGATCCCGTGTTCAACAACAATCTCCTCCCCGGCGCCCCCGAGCATTTCATCCGGGCCGAGCTGCGCTACGAGAACGCTCTCGGCTTCTTCTTCGCTCCGCAGTTCGAGAACGTGCCCAAGGCCTATCCCGTGAACAGCGCCAATACCAACTCGACCTCGGCCTATGACATCTATGGCGTCCAGATGGGCTACACCTACAAGCCCTGGAATCTGACGGTCACCTTCCAGGGATCGAACCTCGCCAACAAGTCCTTCATCTCCGCCGTGGTGACCGACGATGCCCTCGGGCAGTCCTTCTATCCCGGGGACGGGCGGGCCTTCTACGGGGGGATCCAGTGGCGTTATTGACGCCCCGACTTCCATGCTGAAGCTGCTCACCGGCTGGCGGGCGCTCAGCTTCGGCGCGTCCTGCCTCATCCATTTGGGGCTGCTCGCCGGCATCCTGTCGGCGGAGCGCTGGATCATGTCCGCCGGGGCCTTCCGATCGCCCGTGCTGATCGCCGAAGTGGTGACGGTGTCCAACGCGTCACCAACGCCGGAGGCGATCCAGAAGAAGCCGGAGCCGAAGCGCACCCCCTCCGCGACGGCGAGGCTGGCGAGATCGCTTCCGACACCGCTCCCTCGGGTGGCGGAGGCTGTGACTCCGCCGTCGCCCATCTCCAGCCCCCCGGCACCCGAGACACCCGCCCAGACGGTGACGAGCGCGCCGGCCGCTACAAGCATGACCGCGTCTACCGAGCCGCCGGCCGCCCCCGGGCCGGCCGCGGGCGCTCCGGTAGCCGCCGGTGCCCCTTCCCCCGCCTCGACGCCATCGGTGGCGTCCGCGCCCAGCCGGGACACCGGCTCGGCAGGTGCAATTACGCAAAGCGCACGGCCGCACGGCGGCTATCAGGTGCGACCGAGCTACCCGTCATCCGCGCTCCGCCAGGGCATTCAGGGGACGACCATGCTGAAAGTCCACGTTCTCCTCGACGGGCGCGTGGGCGATGTGGTCGTCCAGCAATCAGCGGGTCACCCGGACCTCGACCAGGCCGCCATCGACGCGGTCCGCCGGTGGCGCTTCGAGCCCGCGCGGCGAGGCAACGATCCGGTCGCCATGTGGGTCCTGCTCCCCGTCCAGTTCCAGATCAGCCAGCTCCCGATCAGATAGAGGAGATGTCCATGCGCTATCGAATCGTCTTGCCGGTAGGCGTCATGGCCGTCGTGGCCGCCGCGGCGCTCGCCGAGCTCGTGCCTCTCACGCCGGTCGCGGAAAGCGCGCCGGCGGGCGAGCTCTCGCTGGGCCCGCGCCTCGAGCTCAAGCATCCCGGCCAGGGTCACGAAATCCATCTCTCAGGCGTCGCGGTCGCAGGGGCCCCTGATGGAAGCGCCCTCCTCACCTGGGGCGCCGAGGAGAGGCAGGTCAATCAGCTCTACGTCGCCCGGCTCGGCGCCGGCGAGTCGAAGCCGGTGCGTGTGAATCCCGACGGTCTCTCCATCGAGGCTCTTCATCATCCGCCGCGCCTCGCGGTGGCGCCCGCGGGTGAGGTCTACCTCTCGTGGTCCTCCGCCAAGCCCAAGCCGGAAGCCACCCTCTTCGCCTCGGACCTCAGGCTGTCGCGCTCTCTCGATGGCGGCAAGACCTTCAGCGGGCATATGCGCGTCAACGAGGACCGGCCGATCTCGCACTCCTTCGACGGCCTCGCGGTGGCGCCCGATGGCACCGTGCTCGTCTCGTGGCTCGACAGCCGCGCGGGCGGGCCCAATGCCGGCACCTACATGGCCCGAGTGGTCGACGCGGGCACGCGGGTGGACAGCATCGCCAAGGTCGGCGACGACACCTGCGCGTGCTGCCGGGTGGACGCGGCCACGGGCCCCGGCGAGACGGTGGCACTGATCTGGCGCAAGGTCTTCCCGGGCGATATCCGCGATATGGTGCTGAGCACCTCGCGCGACGGCGGGCGCACGTTCGGCGCGGCGAGCCTGGTCTCCGCGGATCGCTGGCGCATCACGGCCTGCCCGCATCGCGGAGGTACCGTGGGCATGGACGGGCACGGCCGCATCTACGCCACCTGGTATACGGAAGGCACGCAGGCGCGGCCGGATCTCTACTTCGCCACCTCGGACGACGGCAAGCGCTTCGGGCCCCGGCGCCGCCTCCACACGTCGTCCACGTCGATTCCCGACCACGTGCGCATGGCCGTCAATCGCGACGGGCGGGCTGTCATCGTCTGGGAGGACTCGACGGCGGTGCGCCGCCGCATCCTCTTGCGCTACACCGCCGACGGCGGACGGAGCCTCAGCGCCATCCAGACCCTCTCCACGGCCATCAAGGCGTGGGAGCCCGACATCGCCGCCGCCCCGGACGGCAGCTTCCTGATCGCCTGGCACGAGGAGCAGTTTCCGAGCGTGAAGACGGTGGTGCTGACCGTGCGCGTCGGCGCGCCGGTCTCACGGTGAGGCGGCGACGCTCTACTGGATCACGGAGTGCGGCGTGGCCACGATCCGCGTCACCTTGATCTGCTCGCGGTCGATCAGGGTCGGTATGCGCGGGCTGATCTCCGTCTTCCAGTACTCGCTCTGGTAGACGGCGTCGTACAGGCGCTTCCGCTCCGCTTCGCTTTCGAAGCGACGGATCCAGACGTAGACGCTCGCGTCCTCTTCGCCCACGAAGCTGCCCAGGACGACCATGCCCATCTTGACCTGGAAGGGAATGATCTCCTCCTCCATGCACTTGACCCACTGCTCCTGCTGCCCCGGACGTACGTGGTACTGCCTGAGCTCGAAAAACATGCGATCTCCCCGGTTCGAGTGAGCGGCGTTCTCCAACTCAGGCGACAGCATAGGTGCACTCGCGACGGTGAGCAATCCCCGCCTGCTTGACCTCCTGACCGCCTCCCCCTAGCCTGCCTGCATGGCGGCGCGGCGGGCAACCAGCGGGCTCCTGCTCGGCGGCGCCTTCACCACCTTCACCATCAGCGCCGGCCTCATGCACTCCTATGCGGTATTCCTCGTGGCCTTCCTCGAGGACTTCCGCTGGAGCCGCGCCGAGGCCTCCCTCGCCTATTCGACCTCCCAGCTCGTGGCCGGCGCCAGCTCGCCCCTCGTGGGCGCGCTCGTGGACAGGCTCGGGCCGCGGCGCCTCGTGCTGCTCGGCGGGAGCCTCCTCACCCTGGGTCTCTTCGGCAGCGCGTATGCGTCCGCGCTGTGGCAGGTCGTGGTGCTCTACGGCTTCGTCATGACGATCGGCGCCAACTGCCTGGGGCTCGTCGTCTTCGTTCCTCTCCTCTCGCGCTGGTACGTGCATCGGCGGGGCATGGCGATCTCCGTGGTCCAGTCCGCCAACGGCTTCTCGCGCGCGGTGTCGGCCCCGCTCGTTCAGCTCATCATCATGGCCGTCGGCTGGCGCCACGCCTACCTCGCGCAGGCCGCGGTCATGGCCGTCCTCGTGGTGCCCCTCGCCGGCTTCTTCCGCGGCACCGATCCGGTGGCGAGACCTGCCAAGGCCGCCCCCGACGCCACGCACCGTGAGGCCGCTTCCGAGACCGACCACGACTGGACGGTCAAGGACGCCGTGCGAACGCGTCACTTCTGGCTGCTCTTCACCGTCTACCTCTGTACGGGACTGGGAAGCTTTCTCGTGTCCCTGCATCAGCTCGCCTTCGCGGTGGATGTCGGGTTCGACAAGCTGTACGCGGCCACCGTGCTCGGGGTCGGGAGCTTCCTCGCCATCGGCGGCACCATCTTCACGGGAACTATTTCGGACTACATCGGGCGAGAGAGATCGGCCATCCTCGCCTACGGGATCTCCATCGTCGGCGTCGTCTGCGCGCTCTTCATCACCGGACCGCAGCAACGATGGCTGCTCTGGCTGCACGCTTGCTTCTTCGGCCTCACCTGGGGGGCGCGGGGCCCGGCCATCACGGCCAAGACGGCGGATCTCTTCCCCGGCCGCCATCTCGGGGCCATCCTGGGCGTCATCACCATCGGCGCGGGCATCGGCTCGGCGGTGGGGTCGTGGGCCGCGGGATGGATCTTCGACATTTCCGGCAGCTATCGCCTCGCCTTCCTCCTCGCCATCGTGTCCTACCTGGGTGGCTGCGTCGCCTTCTGGACGCTGCGTGATCCGCCCCGCCGGACGGCCCTCTGACCCAAACGGAGAGAGACATGACCACGAGCCTCTACATGGTGATCGAGAAGTTTCATGGCGGCGATCCGGTTCCCGTGTATCGCCGATTCCGCGAGCGGGGTCGCATGGCGCCGGACGGATTGCGCTACATCAGTAGCTGGGTGTCCACCGACTTCAGCTGTTGCTATCAGCTGATGGAATCCGCCGACCCCGTGCTCTTCGAGAGCTGGATCGCCAACTGGAAGGATCTCGCCCAGATCGATGTCATCCCGGTCGTGACCTCCGCTCAAGCCGTGGACGCGCTCGCCCCCCGGCTATGACGGCATGGCGCGACCAGGGCGCCCTCCTCGCCTATGTGTTCTGGCACTGGGTCGTGCTGGCCTGTCTGCAGGTTCAGCGCCCCTTGAACATCGGCGCGCGCTTCTCGGCGAACGCCCGGATGCCTTCCGTCGCGTCCTCGGTTTCGAAGCAGATGTTCTGCGCCATGGTCTCGATCTGGAGCGCTCCTCGCAGATCGAGGTCTTCGTTGGCGTAGAGCGATCGCTTGGCGAGGCGGATGGCCACGGGCGGCCCCGCCGCGATCCGGCGCGCGACATCGTAGGCCGTCGGCATGAGCTCCTCCGGCGCGACGACCCTGCTGACGATGCCGAGCCTGAGCGCCTCCGCGGCGTCGATCACCTCGCCCGTGAAGATCATCTCGCAGGCTTTGGCCATGCCCACCACGCGCGGGAGAAAATACGTCCCGCCCCAGTCCGGATGCAGGCCGCGCTTGACGAAGGCCTGGGTGAACTTGGCCGCGGTCGAGGCGATACGAATGTCGCAGCCCAGCGCCAGGTTCATGCCGGCGCCGGCCGCCGCGCCGTTCACCGCCGCGATGATGGGCTGGGGCGCCTCGCGCATGGCGAGGAGCGTGCGGTCACGTCCCGGGGCGATCTTCTCGATGAGCGGCCGCTCGCGCTGGGCCGCCTTCGCCTCGCCCATGGCCTTGACGTCTCCGCCCGAGCAGAAGCCTTTGCCCGCCCCCGTCACCACCATCACGCGCACTTCGGGATCGGCGCCGGCGCGGGTCACCGCGTCGAAGAGATCCTGGCGGAGCGTGCCCCCGAGGGCATTGAGCCGCTCGGGGCGGTTGAGGGTGAGCGTCGCGATACCGTCCTTCGCTTCGTAGAGCAGGCATTCGTAGATCATCGAGCCTCCCTTAGTGAGCACCGTACTTCTTGCCAAGCTCTTCTTCCCAGCGCAGATACTGAATCGCCTCCGCCCACGTGCGATCCGTCCCCATGGTCAGCACGTCGTTGGGAGGATTCATGACCCCGCTGAGGCCGCGCTCCACGGGCAGTCCCGCCCGTCCCCATCCCTGCATCCCTTCGGCGAGCGCGGCCACGCGCTGATAGCCCAGGCCCTTCAGCGCCGCCCCCGCCAGCACCGCGCTCGGATCATTGGCGCACGTGACGACGAGCGGCGCGTCCTTGGACGGCGCCACGTCGACGATGGCGAGCTCCAGCCATCCCCGCGGCACCCACCGCGCGCCGGGCACGTGGCCGTTGCTGAACTCTCGGCTCGTGTCGACAAAGATCACCGTGGGCGCCTGCGGTCCCTTCCGCCGCTCGTCGAGGGCGGCGGGAGTGAGGAGCTCGACCTGCGCCTTGGCCGCGTCGTAGCCCGCGGGCAACGCGCCCGCGATACCCTCGTCGTAGCCCCGCGGCCCGCCCGGAGCATCGCTCTTGGCCAGGGGCTGGCCGCTCGCGACCCAGGCCGGGGTGCCCCCGTCGACGACGTAGACGTTCGGGAAGCCCATCTGCCGATACCAGGACGCGGTCACCGTCGCCCGCACGCGCCCGTCGCAGGCGAAGACCACGTGGCCGTTCTTCACCGCCACCAGATCGTCGGCGCGCTGCACGGCCTGGCCTCCGGGAAACCATTGAAAGCCCGGGATGTACCCGCGGGCGTACTCGTCCGAGGTCCGCACGTCGATGAGATAGACATTTTCCGTATCGGACTTCGCCATCAGCTCGCGCAGGGCAGGAATGGAGAGCGTGCGCACTCCGTCCTCGGCCGCGATGCGCGCGGCAAATGCTTCCGCGCCGGCGAGGGCCGCCGGCGACGGAGCGGGCAGTTCGAGGCGGGTGGATCCCGTCTCCAGCTCGAGGCCCGCCATCATCCAGCCCATGGTGCCGTTACGCAGGTCGAAGACCTTCGCGTATCCCATGCGCTGGAGGAGGCGCGCCCCGATGATGCTGCGGGTGCGACCCGCGCAGTGCACGACGATGGTCGCGTGGGGATCGGGGGCGAGGTCGGCGATGTGCAGGGCGACTTCGCCATTGGGAGCGCTGCGGCCGCCGGGAATGGTGGCCCGTCGGTGCTCCTCCGGCGTACGCGAGTCGAGGAGGACGATCTTCTCCCCCCTTTGCTGGAGAGCGTGCAGCTCCTCCGGGTGCATCTCGGGCACCTGGTGCACGACCTGGATCTTCTCGCCGAAGTCCTTGCTGGGGACGTTCACCCCCCACTCCGTCGGATGGCCGTCCGTCGTCCACCGGTTGATGCCGCCTTCGAGCACGGCCACCCGGCGAAATCCCATCCGCTCGAGGGTGGCGGCGGCGAGGGGTGCCCGCCGGCCATCGTCGTCGCAGACGATCACCCGGGTGCCCGCGAACGGCACGAGACGCGTCATCCGGTACTCGAGCTGGCGGCGGGGCACGAGGCTTGCGCCGGGAATATGCGCATCGTTGTACTCGCCCGGCTCGCGCACGTCGATGAGGGCGCAGGTGCCCTGCGCGTCGAGCAGCGATTTGAGAGCAGCCGCGGTCATCTTCTCCGGCATGTCTGGTTTGGCTCCTCGGCTATGGGATCGGGGCGGCCTCCGCGAGGTGACGAGGGGCTCGGCCTCCGACGCGGACTTTACTCTCGCGAGACGCCGTCGTCCAGTCACTCCAGAAAGCGGGCAAATATTGACAAGCGGCAGCTTGATACTCAGAATGGCCGGACTGATGCCCCGCGCAGAATCCCTCGCGCACGGCAGTTTCTTCGACCGGCCGATCCTCAATTCGCCTTACGCCTACCCTGGCCGCCACTGGGAGCTCGACGGCGACGGCCAACCGACCGGGCTGCTGGTCGAGACACGCCGCGAGGTCAAGTCAAGGAGGAGAGCCAGTTCGACGAGATGATCAGCCGGGCCGGCGACCTGTCGCCGGCGGATTCCGCTTGACAGGTTTCGGCGTGCCCAATTCGGCGCGTCGACAGCATCTGTTCGATGCCGGCCCAGCGGCACACAGGAACCCGGAGAGGCCACCATGTGTAGGCCCTCCACGAGAAATGGTGGAGCCCGTCGCGATCGCCGTCTGCCGCGCCTCCCAGGCGGCTCGGAAACCGAGGTGTAAAGTTGCCCAAGCACACGGGAGGCCCACCATGGAAACGTCCTCTCTGGATCGACTGGGCGACGAGATTGCTGAGCTGTCAGCACACCTCGAAGCCGCGACCGCACGCCTCCTCGACCTCATCCGCGAGTTCGATGCGCGAGGCGGCTGGAACACTGGATTCCGCTCCTGTGCCGCGTGGCTCTCCTGGCGAGTGGGACTCGATCTGGGCGCGGCCCGCGAGCGTGTGCGTGTCGCGCGCTCCCTCGCGGCGCTTCCGCGGCTGGCGCAGGCCCTTGGCCGCGGGGAGCTCTCGTACGCCAAGGTCCGGGCGCTGACCCGCGTGGCCACGCCGGAGACTGAGGAACGGTTGCTGGGCATGGGTCGGGCCAGCACAGCTTCCCACGTTGAGCGGATCGTACGCGGCTGGAGACGGGTGGACCGGCGGGCCGAGGCACGCGAGGCCACCCTGAGGCACGTGCGCCGCGGACTCCAGGTGTATCAGGACGAGGACGGCATGGTGACCATTCGGGGACGGCTGGAGCCCGAGGTCGGCGCACTGCTCGTGCAGGCGCTGACCGCGGCCCGCGAGGCCCTGTATCAGAAAGTGGGCGTTTCCGCGGAAACGCCCACGATGGCACAGCAGCAGGCGGACGCGCTGGCACTGCTGGCGGAGACGGCTCTCCACCACGGCATCGACCCCGGCGCTCCCGGCGAGCGATACCAGGTGGTGGTCCACGTCGACGCCCCTGCCCTCGCCGACCCCGATCAGCCCGGCCAGTCCGTCCTCGAAGACGGCGAGCACGTTTCCGCGGAAACGTCCCGGCGCCTCGCGTGCGACGCGAGCCGGGTGGTGATGCAACACGCGCGGGACGGCCGTGTCGTGGAGGTCGCCGCCCGCACCCGCACGATTCCCCCCGCGTTACGGCGTGCGCTCCACCACCGGGACCGCGGCTGCCGCTTCCCGGGCTGCGGAGTTCGCTTCGGACAGGGTCATCACATCCGTCACTGGGCCCAAGGCGGCCCGACAACACTCTCGAATCTCGCCCTTCTGTGTCGCCGTCACCATCGCGCCGTCCACGAAGAGGGCTATCAACTCGATCGAGAACCGGGCGGAGAGCTTCGGTTCCACCGGCCAGACGGCCGCCTTCTGCCAGAGGTCCCGCCTCCTCCCAAACTGCCCGTCGATCCCGTGAAGATCCTGCGAGAGCGGAACGATGCGGAGGGACTCGACCTGAACGCGCGGACCACAACCCCTGGCTGGCTGGGCGAGCGCCTGGACGTGGGCTGGGCAATCGACGTCTTGCACCCCCTCGCGAGGTAGCCGTCATGGCGCGAAAGGCAAAACCAGGAGCCGGCAAGCGCGTCGAGTCCCTCTGCCACGAGGAGGCGAAGCGTCAGAATATCCAGTCTGTGCGCTAATGGATGAAGCGGTTATCGAAGACAACTCTGCCGGTGCCATTCACGAGTAATCAGATAGGACTACTCCTTGGATACAGCCAAGGGATATATTGGACTGACTGATCCAGACTGGTACTCGTTCCTGTCGGCCCATCCCCGAGTTGACGAGGTCAATTTCTGGCGGCCGCACGGGGGCGTCGCGTTTCAGGCACTGAGGCCAGGCGAGCCGTTTTTCTTCAAGCTTCGCGCCCCATATAGGGAAATCGTTGGGTTCGGGTTCTTCGAGCGATTCGAAAGCCTGCCTGCCTGGTTGGCTTGGGACTGCTTCGGTGACATGAATGGCGCGCCGGACTTCGACTCCATGATTGACCGGATTGTCCGCCTGCGGGGCGATGATGGACCGTCTATTCGAGCTGGGAATTTCCAGATCGGATGCGTCATGATCTCGGCCCCCGTATTCTTCTCCCGAGATGAGTGGGTGTCCCCGCCTAGTGACTGGGCGAAGACGGGAATTCAGCAGGGCAAGACGTATCAGCTCGACTCTGGCGAGGGGCGGCGAGTTCTTGAAGAGTGCCTTCGGCGCGCACGAAGCGGGGATCGGTATTGGAATGTCGACCGGACCGCACAGATCGTGGCTGAGGGCTCACCTCGCTACGGAAGTCCCATTCCGGTGCGCCCCCGTTTGGGCCAGGGGCTATTTAGTCTGGCAGTTCGGGACGCCTACAATGGTGCTTGCGCCGTCACGCAGGAGCATTCAGGTCCGGTCCTGGAGGCAGCCCATATCAGACCATACAAACTAGGCGGCGAACATCGCGTGGATAATGGCCTCCTGCTTCGCCGCGATCTTCATCGTCTCTATGACCTCGGATACGTGACAGTCACTGCAGACTACGTTTTTCGTGTCGGCGACCGCCTTCGTGAGGAGTTCAGGAACGGTCGAAGCTACTATGGTCTGAATGGTTCGACCATAACGGTACCCGCACATGAGTCTTGGCAACCTAGCAAAGAACTTCTTGCCTGGCATGAGCAAGTGCTATTCAAAGGTTGACAGGACTCCCGCCAAGACGGATTTCGAATACGACACCGACTACGACGAGGAGAGCTTCTTCCGCCACGCCTACTTCCTCGGCGCCAATGACCCTTACGGTGGCCTCAAGACTACGCTCAAGGCCGAGATCGACGAGGCGGCCTAGGCCACCTTGCACAGCGACACCTCGCGCCCCTTCGACAAGCTCAGATCCGACCGCATCGCCGTGAAGATCATCAACCATCTTGGCGACGAGGTGATGAAGGTCTTCCGTATCAGCTGAGTTTGTCCATACCCAGGATGGGGTTTATCATACCCAGCATGGGAATGAAGCGGCGGAAGAAGGGCGACGGCCACCCCTTGAAGCCGAGGGTGGCCGATGCGCTCTTTGCCAAGGCACGGCAGCGCGTGCTGGGCGTGCTCTTTGGCAATCCGGGCCGGAGCTTCTACGCCAACGAGGTGATCGGGCTGGCCCGCTCCGGCACGGGCGCTGTGCAGCGCGAGCTTGCCCGCCTGGAGGCCGCCGAGTTGGTCACGACCATCCGCATCGGCAAGCAGAAGCACTACCAAGCCAATCCAGCCTCGCCGGTCTTCCAGGAGCTGCGTACGCTGGTGCTCAAGACCTCGGGGTTGGCCGACGTGCTCCGTGAGGTACTGGCGCCGGTCTCGGGTCGTATCCGCGCTGCGTTCGTCTATGGCTCCATCGCGAAGGGAGAGGACACGGCAGCCAGTGATGTCGACCTGATGGTCGTAAGCGACAGCCTGACATATGCGGACCTGTTCGGAGCGCTCGAAGAGGTCTCAGCTCAGCTCGGTCGCAAGGTCGCGCCGACGATCTATTCCTCCAAGGAGCTGGCCAAGCGCGTGAAGCAAGACAATGTCTTCGTCACACGTGTCCTCGAGCAATCCAAGCTGTGGCTGATTGGGAGCGAGAGTGACCTCGCCGCTTGAGAACCTCAGCGGGCCGGGCCTTGCGGAAGGAAGCGCCGACGCGAAGGAGTTCGCCAACCTGAAGCAGTCAGGGCTGAGACGCCTCGTCGATGCTGAAAACAAGACGAATTCGCTGGAGAGTCGTTTCGATCTCGCTTACAACGCCGCCCATGCGCTCTGTCGAGCCGCCTTGCGCCATTCGGGCTATCGCCTCGCAAACCGCTAAATCGTCTTCCAGGTCCTTCCTCACACGCTCGGGCTCGGGTCGGCGGTATGGCGGGTCCTGGCGAGGGGTCACGATGTCCGCAACCAAGGTGAGTAAGAGGGCGACCTGTACGTCGACGAGCGATTGCTAGCCGACCTAGTCGTGGCGTGCAAGGCTGTAGCGGTGGCCCTCAACAGGCTGCCGCCGCTCTGACGCGCATGGAGTTCCGGATCGCCGCCACGTTCACGGAGAGCCCCGTCACTCGGTGGCGACTGCTGCAACGGCACGCTCGTCAACGGCTTCTCCCCCCGCGGCCCGCTCCGTGCGCATGCGATGCATGAAGAGGATCAGGAACACGAGGCCGGCGTACATGACGGCGAGGAGGCGGAAATCGTCCATGAAGGCGAGGACCTGGGCCTGCGCCTGGGTCTCTCGGTACAACATGGCCACCGCCTGCTGGCCCGCCGTCATCGCGTCGGCGCCATGATCCTGGAAGTGCTGCGTCCACAGGCGAAGGCGCGCGGCCGTCTCGGGATCCCAGGCGTGCACATTGGCCACGAGGGCCGACTGGTGCAGCTGGGCCCGCCGGCTCAGGAGCGTGGTCGAAATGGCCACGCCGGCGCTGCCCCCGATATTGCGGACCACGCTGAAGAGTGCCGTCGCGTTGGGGAGGTGGCGCATGGGAATGGAGGCGAAGGCCAGCATCTGCAGGGGCACGAAGATGCAGCCCATGCCCAGCCCCTGAAGCAGCCGGGGAAAGGCCAGCGACCAGAAGTCGATGTTGAGGGTGACGTTCGACATCATGAAGGTGGCGAGCCCATTCATGAGCACGCCGAAAGCGAGCAAGATGCGCTGGTCGTATCGGCTCACCAGATAGCCCACGAAGAGGAGCATCACCGCCTGCCCGATGCCGCTCGGGGCGAGGACGAGCCCCGAGGTCCACGCGTCGTAGCCCATGAGCTTCTGCGTGTAGAGGGCGAGGAGGAGCATGCTCGCGTAGAAGCCGAAGCCCGCCATGGACATGATCACCGAGCCCACGGTGAAGTTCCGGTCGGCGAGCATGCTGAGATCGAGCAGGGGCTCGTCCGCGGTCAGCTCGCGGACGACAAAAGCGGTGAGGGCGGCCACGGCGAGGATGGCCAGCCCCGTGATCATCCCCGAGTCGAACCAGTCTTGCCGCTCCCCCCGGTCGAGGAAGAGCTGAAGCCCGCCGAACCCCACGATCATCAGCACCATGCCGAGCACGTCGGCACGGCCGGGAGGCTTGGCGTGCGGAGAGTCGAAGAGGAGAACGCTCGCCATGAAGAAGCCGACGATGCCGATGGGCAGGTTGATGTAGAAGATCCAGCGCCACGACCAGTTGTCGGCGATCCACCCGCCCACCGTCGGCCCGAAGGTCGGCGCGAGCACGATGCCCATCCCCCACACCGCCATGGCCATGCCCCGCTGGCGCGCGGGGAAAATCTCCCAGAGCACGGCCTGCGCGATGGGGATGATCGGCCCCCCGCCCAAGCCTTGAAGGACGCGGGCGGCGATCAGAAGCTCGACCGACGGCGCGATGGCGGAGAGGAAGGAGCTGACCGTGAAGAGCAGCGTGCAGAGGAGGAAGAAACGGCGCCGCCCCAGCCGCGCGGTGAGCCACCCCGTGGCGGGCAGGATGATGGCGTTGGCGGCCAGGTACGACGTGAGCACCCACGAGACCTCGTCGAGCCCGGCGGACAGCGCGCCCTGGATGTGGGGCAGCGCGACGTTGGTGATGCTGGTGTCGAGGATCTGGAGCACCGACACGAGCATCACGGTGGCGGTGATGGCCCAGCGGCGCGCATTCCCAAAGGCGGGCTCGCTCACCGCCCGCTCCGTCGGCGTCATGGCCGGCGCGTCCCCGCCGTCAGCGCGTCTCGGTCGGCATGGGCTGCGATGATATCGCATCGCGGGCCGCCGTGACGATGACGGCGAGCCCGAGCATGACCAATCCCATGCCGGCCAGGCGAAGCACGCCGAAGCGCTCGCCGAACATCACCGAGGACGCGGAGGCGGCCACGAAGGGAACGAGGAGCGCGAAGGGAGCCACGGTGGCCGCGGCATAGCGTCGCAGGAGCCAGCCCCAGATCGCATACGCGAGCACGGTGGCCACGAGACCCAGGTAGAGCACCGCCCCCCGCTGAAGCCACGACGCGGCGGCGAGGGCCGTCCCCAGGGCGCGCGGGCCGTCGAGGAGCGCGGAAAGAGCGAGCGACGGCACGGGCGGCACCAGGCTGAGCCAGACCACCAGATGAACGGTGTCCACCGGGGGCAGCCGCTTGACGAGCACATTGCCGATGCCGAAGCTCATGGCGGCGAGCCCGGTGAGACACAAGCCGATCACGGTCAGATCGTGACCGACGGTGGCGGCGATGGCGGCGAGCCCGGCAAAGGCGATCGCCGTCCCCGTCCACTGCCGGGCGGGAGGCCGCTCTCCCAGGAGCAACGCGGAGAAGATGATGGTGAAGAGGGCCTGGGTGTGGATCACGATCGAGGCGAGGCCCGGAGGCATGCCCAGCGCGATACCGAAGAACTGAAAGAGGAACTGACCCGCGAAGAGGAAGAGGCCGGCCAGGGTGAGGGCGCGCCAAGGTACGGGCGGCCGGGCCAGCCAGAGGGCGGGAAGGGCCGCGACGAGAAAGCGCAGCGCGGTGAGCTGGGGCGGCGACACGACGTCGAGGGCGATCCGGGTCGCCACGAAGGCGAGGCCCCAGATCACCGCCACGAGCAGCGCCAGGACCACGTGGAGGCCTGACATGCCGCTCGACCATAGCATCAAGCCTCCGGCCATGGACAAGCTTCACCCCGGCAGCGTAGACTCCGGAGAATTCTCTCACTCGGCGTCCCCGGGAGGCGGCCCTTCATGGCAAAGCAGAGTCTCAAGATCGATCACATCCTCTATCTCCTCACCCTCGATGGGGAACGGCGCATCATCCAGGACGGCGCCGTGCTCGTGGAAAACGGGCGCATCAGCCGCGTGGGCAAGGCGAAGGAGCTCGCGGACGCGCCCGCCGATCGCGTGATCGACGGCCGCTCCATGGTGGTCACCCCGGGGTTCTTCAACGGGCACATGCACATCAGCTATGCCCATCCGGTGCGCGGCATCTTCCCAGACGAGCAGGCCAGTCCGCTCGTGCACGTGTTCAACCTGCAATCCGCCATGACCGAGGACGAGGAGTACCACGCCACGCTCCTCGGCCTCATCGAGCTGGTCAAGAGCGGGACGGTGTGCTTTCTCGATCCGGGGAGCACCAAGTTTCCCGACGCGTGCCTGCAGGCTTATCAGGACGCGGGCATCCGCGTCATCCTCGGCGAGTGCGTGACGGACGAGGAGTCGCCGTGGGCGCTGCCGCGCTTCCCGCCTGCGGAGGCGGTGGCACGCACCGAGGGGTTCATCTCCAAATGGAACGGGAAGCTCGAGGGGCGCATCCGTGCCTGGGCCATGCCGTTTTCCTACGAGACCTGCAGCACGGGGCTCCTGCAGGCGCTCAAGCGCGTGACCGACGAGCACCGCACCGGGCTCACTCTCCACCACAATACCGGCGAGAAGGCGCGCCGGGAGTCCGTGGTCCGCTACGGTCACACCCCGACCGCGTATCTGCAGTCCATCGGCGTGATCGGGCCGGGCGTGTTGCTCGCCCACTGCCTGGGGATCGACGAGGGCGAGGTCGATTGCATCGCGCGCACGGGTACCACGGTGGCGATGTGTCCGGTAACGGCGGCCAAGAGCGGCCGCGGGGTTTCCGAGCACGGCCGCATGCCGGAGCTGCTCGCCCGCGGCGTGAGGATCGCCCTCGGCTGCGACTCGCCCAACAACTCGAATCATCTCGACATCTTGCGGGCCATGAACATGGCGGCCATCCAGTACAAGGACGCGCGCCAGGACCTGCGCCAGGTGCCCGCGGAGGCGGCCCTCGAGATGGCGACCATTCACGGCGCGCAGGCCATGGGGCTTGGTGACGAGCTCGGCTCGATCGAGACAGGCAAGAAGGCCGACCTCGTCTGCTTCGACACCATGCGCCCCGAGTGGCAGGCGCTCTGGAATCCCGTCAACAACCTCGTGTACAACGCTGACGGCCGCAGCGTGCACACGGTGGTGATCGACGGCCGGGTGGTGGTGGATGCCTATCGGCAGACCTTCGCGGACGAGCCGCGCCTGTTCGCCAAGGTGCAGGAGATCGGGGAAAGGCTACAGGCCCGCACCGGTATCACCTTCCCCCGCTCCAAGTGGCCCATGAGCTGAGTCTCCCGATGCCGAGACGCGCGGTGCCTCGTCCCGATCAGCCTCGTCCTGATCAGCCCCGGCCCGAGGTGATCGTGGACTTCGCGTGCCGGGAGGGCCTCCTCTTCGTCATGCTCAAGAACATCGGCGCGCGCAGCGCCTATCGCGTGGCCACCCGCTTCGACAAGCCGTTCTCGGGTCTGGGCGGCGCGAAGCCGATGGCCGATCTTCGCCTCTTCCGGCGGCTCGATTTCATGGCGCCCGGCAAGGAGTTCTGCCAGCTCGTCGATCCCCTCGCCCTCTATCTGAAGCGGCGCGAGCCCGTCCGGCTCACCGCCATCATCGCCTACCGGGACCGCGAGGGCTGCCCATTCGAGGATGTCATCACGCACGATCTCCGCATCTACCAGGATCTCGGCGAGATCCGTCTCGCGCGCCCATCCGAGGCGCGCTGAGCCAACTCGGAGGAATTCCATGGCGGGAGGCGCACGGCACGATCCGACTCCGGACTTCAACTTCCTCGTGGAGATCGACGGGCTGACGGCGGCCGGATTCTCGGAATGCTCCGGGCTCTCCAGCGAGACCGACGTCATCGAGTACCGCGAGGGCAACGAGCGCACCCTCGGCGTGCGCAAGATCCCCGGCCTCACCCGCTACAGCAACGTCGTCCTCCGCCGCGGCATCACGACCAATCGGGAGCTCTGGGACTGGCGCCAGACGGTGATCGACGGCCAGGTGTCGCGCCGAAACGTGACCATCACGCTCCTCGACCAGGCCGCCACCCCGGTGGTGCGCTGGAGTCTCCGCGAGGCGTGGATCGCCAAGTGGGAGGGCCCCCGCTTCAATGCTCGCGGGAACGAGATCGCCATCGAGAGCATCGAGCTCGTCCACGAGGGCATCCACCTCGACTAGCAGCAGGCCGCTGAAAAAGGCCCATCTGCGTCATTTAGCAACGGCAGTGGGGCTCCCTCGGCCGCACGCTCAACGTACAGAGAGTACGCCTCGCGTGCGGCACTCGGTCGCCGCCTCGCATCTGGGCCTTTTTGAGCGGCCTGCGAGTTTTTTGGGCTCGGGTCAGGGCGAAAGGACCTCCGCGCCGGGGGCGGCCTCCAGCTCGCAGGCATTCACGGTCATGGCCAGCATGGCGTAGTAGCCGATGCTCCCCGTGAGCTCGAGAAGTCTCTTCTCGCCCAGGCGTTGCCGGAGCGCGGCGAACGTCGGGGGGTCCACCCGGTGCTCGCGGAGGAGTCGTCGCGTGAAGTCGATGATCTGGGCGTCCTCCGCGGGCACCCCGCGCGCATGCTTCTCGCGGATGGCCGTGATGGTGGACTCCGGCACGCCCTGCTTGCGCGCGCTGCCCGTCTGCGCTCCCCACACGTAGACCGCGTCGAGCTCGCGCGCCACCGTCATGGCGGCGAGGACGCGGATGCGCATGTCGAGCTCGCCTTCGAATCGGACGTACGCGCCCAGGTGCGCCACCCGCCCCGCCAGCTCCGGGGCGTGGAGGAACATCGTGAACGGGCCCTGGAGCGCCCCTCGGCTACCGATGATGCTGTCGACGGCGCCATGTCCTTCGGGGGCCACCTGGCTCTTGCTCGTGATCGGGCTGAGTCTCGCCATGTTCACGCTCCTCGCATTCGTGGGAGTTCCCTCGTCTCGGCCTCGGTACGCTCCAGCCAGAACCGCATGTGCATCTCCCCGAACATCTTCGCCGCGGCGCCCAGATGCTCGCGAGCCCGCCCCTCCGGGCCCACGCGCCGGTAGAGCGTCCCCAGGCTCAGATGGCAGCGAGCGGCCGCCGGGCGCATGCCGAGGGAGGCGCAGGCCTCGAGCGCCTCGAGGAGCAGACCCGCGGCCACGTCGGGCTCGTCGCCCACGCACGCGGTGTCCGCGAGGACGGCGCGCGCCTGCGCTTCATTGCCCTTTTCCCCCAAGCCGACGGCCAGCTCGATGGCCCGTCGCGCGAGGCGGCTTGCCTCCTCGACCTTCCCCGCGAGGAGAAGGCCCTCCGCCCATCGCCAGTGGAACGTCGAGCGGTGGCTCTCGATGCCGAACTGCTCGTAGAGTCCCGCGCCGCGCTCGAGCTCGACGAGAGCCTCGTCGGTGCGCCCCAGCCAGGCCAGGACCAGTCCGCGCAGGGAGCAGGCCTGGGCGAGCCAGACCGGCACATTCCGTGTCCGGCACAGCTCGACCGCCCGATCGCTCAAGGCCAGGGCATGCTCGAACTCCCCCTTGATCACGAGCTGGCCCGGGAAGAAGCTCGCGAGCATGGCTTCGGCGATCGGATCCAGGTCGGGCCCCTCCAGGACCGGATCGCCGTAGAACGGCACACGCTCGAAATCGCCCATGGTGGAGAGACAGAAGGCGAGCCAGGCACAGCTTCCCCAGTACACGGGAACGTTCATGCCGGGAACCTGCTGGGCCACGTGGGCGTCCGGCCCGTCCACGATGTCCACGAACGCCCCGATGGCGGCGCGATAGTCGCCGAGGGCTTCATGATTCATGCCCAGCGCATACTTCGAAGCGACCTGCAGGCGGACGTCTCCGATCTCCTGCGCGATGATCAATGCCCGTTCCGCCTGGGCGACGCCGTCGCGGTATCGACCGGGAAACCACCCATAGGCGGCCAGCCGCTGGGCGATCCAGCCCAGCGTCGGCTCGTCGCCCAGCTCTCGGGCCAGCGGCTCCGCCTCGAGCTGCAGCTCCATGAGCCGCCTGATCTTTCCCATGAGGGACAGCGGCACGCTGAGGTCGAGCCTCACGTCGATGGCCCGACGCAAGGTCTCGGGTCCCGGGGCGAGGCGGGGAAGGAGCTCGAGCGCCTGCTCGTACTTGCTCGCGCTCTCCGCGATGGCGCCGCTCGCCATGGCCTGGCGACCTCCCTGCCGGAGATAGTTCACCCCCTTGTCCCAGACCTTTCCTCGCACGGCGTGATGGGCGAGCAGATCGACGCGGTGGGCGAGAAGATCCGGCTCGAGGCGCTCGACAGACTCGACCACCGCGGCATGGAGCGCGGTCTTGCGATCGTCGAGCAGGCTTCCGTAGGCCACGTCGTGGGTCAGGGCGTGCTTGAACGTGTACTCGAGGCTGGGGAATACGTGCGCCTCGTAGAGGAATTCCGCTCCCCGGAGCCGGGTCAGCGCCTGGCGGAGCTCCTCGTCTGACACCTCGGCGATGGCCCGCAACAGGGCGACAGGCACGTCTTTGCCCACCACGGACGCCGCCTGGAGCAGCCGCTTGTCCTCGGGGAGGAGCCGATCGATGCGGGCGGCGAGGATGGCCTGCACGGTGGGCGGCATCTGGATCGACTCGACGTCTGCCTCCAGCCGATAACTCCCCCGCTCGCCGAGGAGGACGCGGGTTTCCACGAGGGTACGCACGCTCTCTTCGAGGAACAGCGGATTGCCTTCCGTCCGCTCGATGAGCACCTGTTTGAGCGGGGCGAGGCCCGCATCCGTTCCCAGGAGCTCGACGAGCAGGCGGCCCGCGCTCTCCAGCGGCAGCGAATCGATCCGGAGCTGGCGATAGTACGTCTTGCTCCCCCAGCCGTGCTGGTATTCGGGGCGGTAGCTCGCGATCAGGAGCAGCCGGGAGGCGGGCAGGCTTTCGATCAGGCTGTCCAGCCATGCCTGCGTCTCCGTGTCTATCCAGTGCAGATCCTCGAACAGCAGCAGCAATGGCTGCGCCTGACTCTGCCGGAGAAGCAGGTGCTTGATCCCGTCGAGGGTGCGCTGGCGGCGGCGGGGCGGATCGAGCCGCTCCCACGCCGCGTCATCCACGGGCACGCCCAGCAACGAGAGCAGCGCGGAGAGGACGGGCTCGAGCTGGGGGTCGAGGGCGAGGGCCTTGGCGTGAACCTTCTTGCGCACCGTCCAGGTGTCGTCGCGCGCCTCGATATCGAAGTAGCCCTTGAGGAGGTCAACGACGGGCAGGTAGGCCGTCAGCCTGCCGTAGGACGCCGAGGTGCCTTGCAGAAACAGCCAGCGCTCCGCGTCACGGGAATGCGTGAACTCCCAGCCCAGGCGCGATTTCCCCACCCCGGGCTCGCCCACGATGGCCACGACCTGTCCGTGACCGGCCCCGGCCAGATCGAGCGCCTGTCGAAGCTGATCCAGCTCGATGTCCCGACCGACGAATGAGGTCAAGCCCCGCGATGCCGTCGCGTGCAGTCGGGAGCGGACGGCGCCCGCGCCGAGGAGCTCGAATACTTCGACCGGGTCCGCGAGGCCCTTGACGGGCACGGGACCGTGCGCCCGCACCTCGACGTATCCTTCGGCGAGCTGCCACGTTCCCGGAGCGAGGAGAATAGTTCCCGGATCGGCCATCTGCTCGAGGCGCGCGGCCAGATGCGTGGTCTGTCCCACCGCGGTGTAGTCCATGCGGAGATCGCTGCCGATGGTCCGCACCACCACCTCGCCCGAGTTGAGTCCCACGCGGATACGCGCCGCCACGTGCTTGGCCCGCATCACCTCTCCCGCGTAGCGCTTCACCGACTCCTGCATGCGAAGCGCGGCGTAACAGGCCCGCACCGCGTGGTCCTCGTGGGCCACGGGCGCGCCGAAGAGCGCCATGATGCCGTCGCCCATGACCTGGTTGACCGTACCCTCGTAGCACTGCACGGCTTCGATCATGTGCTCCAGCACCGGATCGAGGAGCTCTTGCGCGTCCTCGGGATCGCGGCCGGCGAGGAGCTCCAGCGATCCCCGGAGGTCCGCGAAGAGCACGGTGACCTGTTTGCGCTCTCCTTCGAGCGCACTCTTCGAGGTCAGGATCTTCTCGGCCAGATGCTTGGGCGTGTACGACTCCGGAGAGAGGAAGCGCGCGGGCCCGGCGAGGGCTGTCGCGCACTGTCCGCAGAATCTGTGGTTGGACGGATTGGCCGCGCCACAGCCCGGGCACACGGCCACCACCGGCGTTCCGCATTGTCCGCAGAAACGGGTACCCGCGGGATTGTCGGCCTGGCACCGGGGACACGTCATCCCACGGTCTCCCTCGACACATGCGGATGGGGCAACCAGTGATAGATCATCATGGACGGTGAGAACGTCGCGATGATCCGTGACGCCTCGAACTGATCCTGCCAGAGCGGGGTGGCGAGGTCAATCGCGCGAGGGCTCCGCGCGTGGTCGGTGTATATTGGGCGGGCGGGGTTGGTGCCCCGCGTTCATCATATGAAAATCGGCTCGATCGAGATCTCCCAGCTCTGCCGCCTCGCGCCCATGGCCGCCATCTCCAATGCGGCCTTCCGGCTCGTGGCCAAGGAATGCGGCAGCGGGCTCACGACCACGGAGGAGATCGACGCCTTCGCCCTCCTCATGGACACGCCGCGCGCGGGCGACATGACGGCCTACTACCCCCACGAGCGCCCGCTCGCCATGCAGCTCCTCGGCCGGGATCCGCAGGCCCTCATCCGCGCCGCCTATCGCTGCGAGGAGCTGGGCGCCGACATCGTCGATCTCAACATGGGCTGCCCCATGCCCAAGATCACCGGCAAGGGCAAGGGCGCCGCCCTCATGCGCGACGTGCCCGCCACCGCGCGCCTCCTGCGGGCGATGCGGCAGAGCATCACCGTTCCCTTCACCATCAAGATTCGCGGAGGGTGGGACGACGAGCATCTGAACGCGGTCGAGGTCGCGCGCATGGCCGAGTCGGAGGGCGTGGACGCCATCACTGTCCACCCGCGCTCGCGCTCCCAGCGCTTCACGGGCAAGGCGCCGTGGACGATCATCGCCGAGGTCGTCGAGGCCGTGCGTATCCCCGTCACCGGCAACGGCGACGTGGATTCGATGGACACGGCGCGGCGCATGGTCGACGAGACGGGTTGCCAATCGGTGATGGTGGGCCGGGGCGCGCTCGGCCGGCCGTGGATATTCGACGCCGGCTTCGACGCGCTTCCCGCCGCCGCCCAGCGTGAGTACAAGGACCGGATCATCCGCCGCCACATGGAGCTGATCCAGGAGCACTGCTTCGATCGCTACGCGCTCTGCCAGATGAAGAAGCACCTCGCCTGGTACACGGACGGGCTCGCCCATGCCACGGACTGCCGCGCCCGCATCTTCCACACCAAGAACCCCGCGGAAACCTGGGAGCTGTTCCTGGAGTACTGGGAAGCCCCGGCCCGCCACCCCGAGCCCGCCCCCGTCTGAGGAGACCCTGTCGTATCATCCGTGCGCGTCCCTCAGCAATGGCGGCAGGGCGGGAAGTCGCGCGAGTACACAGGCTGCTTGAGAAATTCCTCCGGGCTGTACTTCCAGAACTGGCTGACGGCCGGGTAGGTGAAGATCACCGTGTTCTGGAGCTTGCCGTTCACGCGCTCGACCTTCCGGATGTAGATGTTCTGCGTGGGATTGCCATACGGATCCATCTTGATGGGACCGCGCGGCGCATCGGCGATCTCCACGGCGCGGAGGGCGGCCATGAAAGCGGCGCGGTCCTCCACCCGGCCGCCCACCGCCTTGGCCGCCTCCGCCACCACCCGGGCTCCCGTGTAGCAGTTCTCCGAGTAGAAGGAGGGGAGGCGATTGTACTTCTTCTCGAACGCCGCGCGGAACTTCCGGTTGGCCGGCGTGTCGAGGGCCGCCGAGTAGTGGTGCGCGCTGATCACGCCGATCGACTCGTCGCCCAGCTCGGGGAGGACGTGCTCGTCCGTGTAGGTGCCGCCCGCGATGAGGGGCATCTTGTCCTTGAGCCCGCCCGCCGCCCACTGTTTCGCGAAGAGCAGCGTCCAGCGCCCGAGGGCGAGCACGAACACGGCGTCCGCATCCTTCCGGATCTGGGAGAGATAGGGCGCGTAGTCCTGCACGTTGAGAGGAATCCAGAGCTTCTGGATGATCTGCCCGCCATTGTCCTCGAACGTCTGCTGGAAGCCGCCCACGATCTCCCAGCCGAAGGCGTAGTCGAGGGAAACGACGGCGACTTTCTTGTAGCCGAGCGTCTTCGCGGCGTATTCCCCGAAGGGATGCATGTTGCCCCCCGCCGAGAAGCCCGTGCGGATCAGCCATTTGGGCCGCTTGCGCTGGGTCAGGTCGTCGGCGGAGTTGATCGGGTAGATGGTCGGTATCCCGCTCGATTCGACGTAGGGCACGAGGGCGTAGGCCACGTTGGACAGGATCACGCCCGCGAGCATGTTGACCCGATCCGACTCCACGAGCTTCCGGGCCTTGGCGATGGTGGTCGCGGGCAGCCCTTCGTTGTCCTCCAGGATCACCTCGAGCTTGCGGCCGGCCATCTGCCAGCCGTTCTCTTCCCAGTAGAGCTCACAGCCGCTGTACATGTCCTTGCCCGCCTGGGCGATGGCCCCGGACAGCGGGGCGAGAAAGCCGATCTTGATCGGAGCCTGGGCGGCTGCTTCGTGGAACAGGCCGAGCGATGCCAGGAGAGCGAGCGAGACAGACGCGATGGACAGCCGCATGCGCATATCCTCCGTCGGCGAGAAGACGAGGGGCCGGCAACCCCGCCGGCATGGCGGCGATCCTGCCAGATCAAGAGGGAACGGTCAAACTGCGCTAGCGCCTCTGCTCTGCTTTCGCGGGAGAGGCCGTGGCCGGACTCGGGCGCCCGGCCGCGTTGCGCTCCCGGCGCTCCTGGACGGCACGCCTCACCTGACCCCAGGTCGTTCCCGCCTCCATGACACATTCGAGAGAATCTTCGAAGGCCCCGGGCTGCCTGCGAATGTTCCGGAGGGCGCCGTGGGCAAAGAGGCGTGCCAGAGAGCGAAAGCGCCAGTGCAGTACACCGGCGAGGCGGCGGCCGAAGGGCGGATCGACCGACGCGAACGCCCGGCCCTCGCCCATGTCCCACATCAGCCGGCGAAAGTACGCGCGCTTCAAGCGGGCCCGAGGCACGCGATGAAAGACGGTGAGCGCGGGATCGTACGCCATGGAGCGGCCCGCGGCGAGCATCCGTCGCACGATGTCGCAGTCTTCCTCGCAGAAGCGGCGGTCGCCCACGGGTCCCAGCCGCGTATCGAAGCCGTCCAGCGCCACGAGGGCCTGGCGGCGGAACACCATGTTGGCGCCCCAGACCTGGGGGTGTCGCCCCGGGGGAACGGGAAGCATGGCCGGCTTGTCGAAATCCATGATGGCGAGACAGTCGAGCAATTGCCGGCTGCCGAGCAGCCAGGACGGCGGCTCGACCTCCCATCGAGGCAGGATGCGTCCGCCCGCCCCGTCGACGCCCCGCGTGTCCAGCACCGTGGCCGCCGTCGCCACCCAGTCGACGGCGGGGGAGACATCGTCGTCCGTCAGGGCGATCACTGCCCCGCGCGCAACGGCAAGACCGGCATTGAGAGCCCGGCTCTTGCCCAGCCTCGGCTCGAACAGATAGCGCAGCCGGCCGGGAGCCAGCATGGCCATGGTGCGGAAAACCTCGAGGGTGCCGTCGGTGGACCCATTGTCCACGACGAGGATCTCCCAGCCGAGACTCTCCGGCGTCTCCTGCTCGATCAGGGCCTCGAGCGTCTGGCGGAGCAGGGACGCCCGGTTGTGGGTGGCCACCATCACGGTGACGGCGAGGCTCATCGCTTTCTCTCGGGAACGACGGGGCGCGGCGCGGTTCGCTCGAATTCCCGGAGCTCCGGCCGGCGCTGGAGATCCTGCCGCGTCACCCGCCGGTGTATGGCCTCCACGACGAGGCTCGCCACTCTGCCGCCGTGTCGCCAGCCGAGCGTCTTGCGCGTCTTCCCGGCAACCCATTCCCAGGCGAGCCTGCGGTGCCTGGTGAGCCAGCCGTAGTGATCGCCGATCCACCAATCGTCGGCGGGAAGGTCCCAATGCTCACGGAAGCAGCGAAGGCTGATCCGGTTCCACGCATCGCTCCAGCGCAGCAGGTAGAAGGGCAGATCCGACCACAGGAAGGGGGGCGGCTGCTGATTCGCCACGATGGCGGACGGCTCGATGTAGACGGGATAGCCCGCCTCCCTCAGCTGGAGACAGAGGTCGAGACTCTCCGCGCAGCTCAGATACCGCGCATCTTGCAGCCCGAACTTGTCGAAGAGCTCGGTGCGCAGCAGCTTGCAGTGGAACTCGACGAGCTCTGTCGGCTCGCGTCGCAGCTGCGCCCGCACCTCGCTGATGAATCGGCGGGGAAACCGGTGCTCCTCGAAGAACGACCGTCGCCCGTTCTCGTCGAGGATATGCGCCGCTCCGCCCGCCATGTGTATCCTCCCGAGGGCGGGTTTGTCGGTGCAGTAGAGCGGCCCCACCGCCCACGCTTCGGTCTCGTCGGCGCAGCGAACGAGGCGGTCGAGCCAGCCCGGCGTGACGAGCACGTCATTGTCGACGAAGCAGACGTACTCCGTGTCCACGTGGGGCAGCGCGAGCGCGCGCGCCTCCATGGGGGAGATAGGGTGCTCCCTGCGAATGAGCCTGAAGCCGCGTTGCCGCGCCCGCCCCGTCAGATAGCGCCGCACGGGCGCCGGCGATCCGCCATCGACGTCGACGAGGTTGTACGGTACCTCGGTGCAGGCGAAGATGCTTTCGAGCGCGGGGCGCGTCCAGCCGAACTGCTCGCGCGGCGCCACCACCACCGTCGTGCGGATCTCGGTCATCACCCGAGAAATTGCACCGCTCGTGCCACGGGTTCCACGTCGGTAAATCAGATACTTGCGCGTCAGCCCCGCGGCCGGGGCCCGCAAATTGTAAGCTTCTCCGCCAATACCGGGAGCCTGTGTAGGCTGCGCCCTTTGGGCCCGGAGCAGCGAAGAGTCTGTCGCGCCGACTGACGCCTACTTGTCGAGCCAGGTCTCCTGGTGGCGGCAGCAGTTGTAGGTGACCTGGTTCAGGATGAGGTTCTTGAGCCTCCCCGGCATCTCAGACCTCCGGCCCCGCGTCGAAGCGCAGCCCCATCTTGGTCTTGAAGACCTCCAGCGCCTGGGCATCCACGGCCTCGATCTGCCTGGCGATGGTGGGGGGCAGGCCGATGTCGTTACGGTCGTTGATGCCGCCCGTGATCACGGTGAGGAGCACGCTGTCCTTGGTGTCGACGTTACGGAACCCGCGATTCACGCCGGGAGGGCACGAGAAAGTGTCCCATTTGTCTAGCACGATCTTCTCGCCGCCGTCGTCGTTGAGGGAGAACTCCAGCTTGCCCTCCAGCACGATGAAGGTCTCGAATGTCTTCACGTGAGCGTGCAGGCACGGCCCCTGCCCCGGGGGCATGATGGAGATGAACATGGTGAGGCCCGCGGCATTGTAGATCGGCGCGTCGTTGCCGAAGGCGGACTGGGTCCGCTCCAGCACCACCGGCATGAGCTTGCGCGCGAGGATGATGTCCTTGGCCGCCTGCGACACGGTGGTGTCGTTCTTCATGAACTCCATGGGCTGGAGCTCGGCGAAACGGCCGGTGCGGGCCGCGATGTCGTCTCGGGTCATCTGGATGGTCTGCACGGTGTCTCTCCTTGGGTCACGCGGTTTGGGGCGGCACGCCGACACTCGGCCCGATCACTCTATCACCGGGCGCCGGGCGCTTACGAGGCGGCGCCGGGCCGCGCCGCGGTGAGCGCAGGCGCGGCCGCGGGCGCGCTCCGCCCCGCCCCCGTGACGAGGCGGAGGAAGCCGGGCGAGAGCCGCGGATCCAGCGTGTCGCGGATGCCATCGCCCAGAAGATTGAAGGCGAGGACAGTGACGGTGATGGCGAGCCCGGGAAAGAGCACCAGCCACCACTGGGGCACGAGACCGGTGATCGAGTCCGCGAGCATATTGCCCCAGGTGGCGGTGGGCGGAGGCACGCCGACGCCGAGAAAACCGAGGGCCGCCTCGATGACGATGGCCACGCCGAGGTGGGTGGTGGCGAGGACGAGGTAGGGGGCCACGCACTGGGGCAGGACGTGCAAGCTCATGATCCGGAGCTGCGAGGCGCCCGCGGCCCGGCCGGCCTCGACGTAGGGCATCTCGCGCACGGACAGCGCCACCGAGCGGATGACGCGCCCCCCGAAGGGCAGACGGGTGATGGCGATGGCGACGATGACGGCGGGCAGCCCGGTCCCGATCGCCATGGAGATGGCCATCGCCAGGATGAGGTCGGGAAAGGCCTGGAGCACTTCCATCACGCGCTGGCTCACGAGGTCGAAGCGCCCACCCAGGTAGCCGCAGGCGACTCCCC
>Ga0137363_10000133_pt1 | contig 38269 bp, 36 predicted proteins | sample MadtaG_FD_104800 | JGI IMG/M metagenome (GOLD analysis project Ga0137363, IMG submission 104800) | Vadose zone soil microbial communities from Angelo Coast Range Reserve, California, USA - Mad1_115_16 metaG | ecosystem: Environmental > Terrestrial > Soil > Vadose zone | place: USA: California...
CGGCGGCGAGCGCGCCGCCGCGCTCTACACACTCGTTGGCACCGCCAAACTGAACGCAGTCGATCCAGAGGCGTATCTGCGTCATGTGTTAGCGCGCATCGCCGATCATCCTATCTGACGAACTCCTGCCTTGGAACGTTGCCAGCAACCTTGCTGCTTCCTAACACGTTCTTCTTTCGGTACTACCTCCGCCTGAAAGCCGTTATTACGCCGATCACAATGGACGCCGTCCATGAACTGTTCAAGCGGCTGTTCAAAGATCGCGGAGGTTGACCGAGTTCAGAGTGCTATGGCCTGATTACAACAGTAATGTGCAAGGTGCCACTCTGGTGCCTACAATTGCGTGTTAAATGGCACCCGCGTCCGAATCGATCTAGAGGTCCGTAGGATAGCTTTTGTCAATGAGCCAGATGAAAGTGGTCAGTCTGATCGGCACCGTGGTGGTGATCCCGTGGGAAGGATAAATCGCGATTTCACCAGCAATCCGGTTGTGAGTGATGAGGCAACCCTGGAAGAGATCGCCTTTCTGCGACTACAATTCCCGCGTGAGAGCCAGAATCGTTCTTCCCGTGACCTTCATTGCTGCCTTACTTATATCAGCCAGATCGAAGCCCGGAGTATCGAACAGCGTAGCTTCCGGAGACGGTCCCTGCCGGCCACAAATTGCTGCGCATGGACCAGCCCCACACAATGGAATCGTGATGAACGGGATCGACGTCCTCGAAAAGGATGGTTTCCGGGAGATCCGGGGTTCCAACCCGTCCTCCCCACGCGCAGTCGGTGTTATCACCAGCCAGACTGGTTTCGATGTCGAGGGCCGCAGGACGATCGATATTCTCGCCAAAGCGCCCGGCATCAAGCTCGTGGCGATATTCAGCCCCGAACACGGCGTGACCGGAGAACTCGACATCAATTCGGTGGGCGATTCTGTCGATCGCGCCACGGGCGTACCCATCTACAGCATCTACGGCGACACGACCGCGAGCCGGCATCCACCCGAAAGCGTGCTTCGGAAGCTGGATGTCCTGGTGATCGACATCCAGGACATCGGCTCCCGTTTCTATACGTACGAGTCTACCCTGGGTTACACACTTGAATCGGCAGCGATCACCGGCACCGCGGTCGTTGTGCTCGATCGGCCGAATCCTTTAACCGGTATGCATGTGCAAGGACCTGTCTCGGATGGCAAGCACCTCAACTTTGTCGATTACACGACGGAACCGATTCGCCATGGCATGACGGTGGGCGAGTTGGCGAAGATGTTTAACAGCGAGCGCCACATCAACGCCAGGCTCACGGTGGTTCCCGTAAAGGGATGGACGCGCAGCGACTGGTTCGATTCCACCGATCTGGTTTGGATCAACCTGTCGCCGAATATGCGGAATATGAATGAGGCCGCGTTGTACACCGGGATCGGGATTTTGGAGTATACGAATGTATCCGTCGGTCGCGGCACGGATACGCCGTTCGAGGTGTTCGGTGCGCCGTGGATCAAACCACGGGAATTCGCGCAGTATCTGAATGCACGCCAAATCCCGGGTGTCCGATTCGTGCCAACCTGGTTTACACCCGCCAAAGATGCCAAGTTAGGCGGACAGCGCGTGGGCGGGGTACAGATGATCGTGACCGACCGGTCTGTTCTCGATGCGCCGGAACTTGGCTTGGAACTTGGCTCCGCGCTGCTGAAGCTCTATCCCGCCGAGTGGAAATTGGATCGATTGATCGATCTGCTGGGGAATGAGTCGACCCTGGCGGAGCTTAAGTCCGGCAAAGATCCGCGGTGTATTGCCGAGGACTATCAGCCGGATCTGCAACAGTTCATGCGGGTCCGGCAAAAGTACCTGATCTATACCGATCACTGAATGCCGAGCGATAAGAGGCCTGGCTGTTGAAAAGCTCGATTTCAACGAAGACCGGCCAGGAATCGGTGAGCCGAAATGTATCCAAAAAACCGAGAAAGATCGTTCCTGGGCGCCATGACGCGACACGGTTTCTGCCCAACTCTGGCAAACGGAGTAGTTCAGCAGCCACGTCTGTTATCGCCGGTTGAGATTCATTGTCGTGAAAGCGTGCGCCTGCAGGCCCACTCCCTTACCGACTCGGTGTTCATCAGGAAGATCACTCCGGGCGTGAGTCGCCGGGCATTTTTGATTCTGCGCTTCGCAGACCGAAGCTTGCCGTCCATGCGATCTTGCCGTTCCGCAGTTAGGCATTAAGCCCAAAGAACACGAAGGTCCGTGTCTCAGAGTCACTGACACCTTTGTGTGCGTACCTTCGTTGTTTCAATGCATGTGGTTCCAGGATTGCCGCACGTGTATCCTCGGAGACACATGTGCCTCGCATGACACTTTCTGTCTCGGATCGAAATTCGGTCAAACTCCACGGCTGGAACAAGTTACGCCAATGGCGTCCTACGTGCTTTATTCGATATGCTGAAGCTCAAATAAGGTCGATAACGCAGTGAAGATAAGAATCAGAATCCCTGAAGCGGTAAAAAATACTCTGTGGGCGAGAATTGTCACCCGGCTGGCGCGCCGCTGGGTCCTCACCCTGGTGGCTGGCTGTGTGTTGTTCTGTGTGCTCGGCTTCTCGCTCTTTGCCTGGGATTACATTCATTATCAGCCAATTGTGGACCAGCGCATGAGCGGGCCGGTCTTCGCCAATACCGCTCGGATATACGCTGCTCCGCGCACGGTCCATGCGGGTGATCCGGGAACGCCCGCCGAGATTGCCGCCCAGCTTCGCCATGCCGGATACACCGCCGCCAGCGAGGCTGCCAAATCCCGCACAGGCACTTATCGCGTTAGCTCGAATGCCATTGAGATCATGCCCGGTCCGGAATCGTTTTACAGTCCGGACGTGGCCCGTATCGGATTTTCCGAAGGCAAGCTTGAAAAGATCATCGTCCCCGGCCCGGGAGCGGAAGAAACTTTGGAAGGCTACGATTTGGAGCCTCAGCTCATTACTGGTCTTTATCAGCAGTCGCAGCGCTCCAAACGCCGTCTGGTCGCGTATGACGAGATTCCCAAAACTCTGCGTGACGCCATCATCTCCATTGAAGACCGCCGCTTTTTCGAGCATAAAGGCGTGAACTATTTCCGCCTGGCCAAAGCCGCCGCCGCCGATATTTTTCGCGGAAGCATGAGCCAGGGCGGCTCCACTCTGACCATGCAGTTTGCTAAAGGGTACTTTCTGACCAACGAGAAGAGCCTCTCTCGCAAACTGGCGCAGATTGTGATTGCTCTGCAGCTCGAGCGGCGCTTTTCCAAGCAGCAAATTTTTGAGACCTACGTGAACTGGGTCCCCATGGGGCAGCGTGGCTCGTTTTCCATTGATGGTATGGGTGAGGCCGCGCAGGCTTATTTCGGCAAGGACCTTGGCAATCTCAATCTTCAGGAATGCGCGCTGCTGGCCGCGATTATTCAGGCCCCCAGCAAGCTCACGCCCTTTCGCCATCCCGAGCGCGCGCTGGAGCGGCGCAACCTGGTGCTGGAAACCATGGTTGAGACCGGCGCCATCACCCGCGAACAGGCGGACAAGGCCAAAGCCGCTCCTCTCAAACTTACTTCGCCCAGCATTGAGGCCAGCGATGCTCCTTACTTTGTGGACATGGTGCGCGAGTCGCTCCTGGACAAGCACAGTGAAGATGAGCTGAACAGCGCCGGGCTGCGTGTGTACACCACGCTCGATCCCGATCTGCAGCGCGCCGCCGCCGAAGCCGTGAGCGCGGGCGCAATTCAGATTGACGCACTGCTGACTAAACTGCGCACCAAAAAGACCAGAACAGGCAAAGGCAAACAGGCCAAAACCGAGATCGCCATCGCGCCTGGGCCGCGTGCGGAGATCGCGCTGGTGGCCATCGATCCCCACACCGGCGAGATCGTTGCCCTGGTAGGCGGCAGAAATTACGGTGTGAGCCAGTTAAACCACGCGCTTGCCAGCCGTCCCACAGGCTCAATCTTTAAACCATTTGTTTATGCGGCAGCCCTGAACTCCGCTATCAATGGGGCGCAACCGGTTTATACCGAAGCCACGGTGCTGAGCGATGTGGAGGGCGCATACGAGTACGGAAACAAAGTTTATACGCCAAAGAATTTTCACAATGAGTATCGCGGCGAGGTGAGCGTGCGGGAGGCACTGGCGCACTCGCTCAACAACGCCACCGTCCGTTTGGCCGAGATGGTCGGCTACGATCACGTTGTGGACCTGGCGCTGAACGCGGGCATCGCTTCCGTGAAGCCCACGCCCGCGATTGCCCTTGGTGCCTATAACGCCACGCCGGTGGAGATGGCGCGCGCCTACACCATCTTTGCCAATGGCGGTCTCCGTGTGAACCCCATCATGGTCGGCTCGGTCCGCGACCAGCAGGGCAACGTGGTGCAGAACTCTGTCCCCGAGAAGACCCAGGTGCTCGATCCGCGTGTGGCTTTTGTCGCCACCAACATGATGGAAGAGGTGCTGCGGTCAGGCACCGCCGCCGGTGTGCGCGGCATGGGCTTTACCGAGCCAGCAGCCGGAAAAACCGGAACTTCGCACGACGGCTGGTTTGCCGGATACACCGATCATCTGCTGTGCATCGTTTGGGTCGGCTTTGACGATTACAGCGACCTCAATCTTCAGGGCGCGCACTCCGCTGCTCCCATCTGGGCCATGTTCATGAAGAAGGCGGCCACTCTTTCCCGTTACAAAGACGTAAAGCCCTTTGTGCCGCCGCCGGGCGTGGTCATAGTGAATCTGGATAAGAAAACCAATCTCATCTCCACTCCTGCCTGTGCGGATGCCTGGGAAGCTGCATTTATCGAGGGCACCCAGCCCAAAGAAACCTGCGAGCACGCTCCCGTGGAGCAACCGGCAACTCCCGTGACCATGGCTGGTAATGGCGACAAGATGGGCAAAGATTTGGCGGCCGGAACCGCGAAGTAACCTGCCATCCTGACCTGCAGTATGTGACTTTTTCGGCCGTGCTGCGTCTAAATTCCTAATTCCATTCGCGAAATAGCGCCTGGTGTTTTAAAATCAGCAGCTCATTAAGAACACTGCCAAAATTCACTGGCATCATCGCTGGAGATGAATTCAAATGAACTCGCGTCTGCTCGCAATTCTCCTGTTGTTCCTTACTTTCTTTACCTTCGCCACCGCACAAAAACAGAAATCGGAACCGGCTACACCACAAGCCGCCGCCCCGGAAAAGGAAAAGAAGGACGATGATCCCATGTCCAGCGGCACTTTCACTGGGCTGAAGTTCCGCTCCGTGGGGCCTGCGCAGATTTCCGGACGCGTAGTCTCCATTGCGGTGAATCCTCAGAACAAAGCCCAGTATTACATCGGCGTGGCCTCGGGCGGCGTGTGGCGCACGGACAATGACGGCACCACCTGGATTCCGCTCTTCGAGCACGAAGGCTCTTATTCCATCGGTACGGTGGTGATCGACCCAAAGCATCCCAATGTCGTTTGGGTGGGATCGGGTGAAAACAACAGCCAGCGCAGCGTGTCGTATGGTGACGGCGTCTATCGCTCGGAAGATTACGGCAAGAGCTGGAAGAACATGGGACTGAAAAAGTCCGAGCACATCGCCCGAATCCTGATTGATCCGCGTGACAGCAATGTGATTTATGTAGCGGCGCAGGGGCCGCTGTGGGGGCCGGGCGGAGATCGTGGACTCTACAAATCCACCGACAGTGGCAAGACCTGGAACGCAATCCTCACCATCAGCGAAAATACCGGCGTCACCGACGTAGTCATGGATCCTTCGAATCCTGACGTCTTGTTTGCCGCCAGCTATCAGCGCCGACGCCATTACTTCACTCTGATCAACGGCGGCCCGGAAGCAGCCATTCACAAGTCCCTGGATGGCGGTAAAACATGGAGCAAGCTGAATGGCGGACTGCCCTCGGTTGAGATGGGACGCATTGGTCTGGTTATCTCTCCGGTGAATCCCAGCACCATCTATGCCACGATTGAAGCCGGAGAAGGCAAGGGCGGCATCTATCGCTCCCAGGATTCCGGAGTGAACTGGGAGAAGCGCAGCGACTTCAGCTATGGTCCACAGTACTACGGCACCCTCTTCGCCGACCCCAAACGCGAAGACCGCATCTATGCCACGGGCCTATTCATGCAGTATTCCGATGATGGCGGAAAGACGGTCCATCCCCTGCCCGCCAGCCACATGCACGTTGATATGCACGTGATCTGGGTGGATCCCGACGATACGAAGCACATGCTGCTGGGCAACGATGGCGGCCTTTACAGCACGCACGATACCGGCGCCACATGGCGATGGATGTCCAACCTGCCAACCGGCCAGTTTTATGACGTGGCCGTGGACAATTCCAAGCCGTTTTATTACATCTACGGCGGCACGCAGGACAATTATTCTCTGGGCGGCCCGTCGCGTACCCGCGATATTTCCGGCATCAACAATCAGGACTGGTTTGTAACTCAGGGCGGAGATGGCTTCCGCTCGCTGGTCGATCCTGAAGATCCCAATACGGTCTATGCCGAGGCGCAGCACGGCGATATCGTCCGCTTCAATCGCGCCACCGGCGAGCGCTTTGGCATTCAGCCCCAGGAAGGCAAAGGCGAGTTGCCGGAACGCTGGAACTGGGACGCACCCTTTATCATCAGTCCGCATTCACATACGCGCTTGTATTTTGGCGGCCATCGCATCTTCCGCTCGGATGATCGTGGTGATACCTGGAAACCAGTCAGTGATGATCTCAGCCGCCACCTGAATCGCGACACCATTCCCGTAATGGGCAGGCTGTGGTCACCAGACTCGGTGAACAAACACGTCTCCACGGCCTACTTCGGCAATATCTCCATCATCTCCGAATCTCCGCTGAAAGAGGGCCTGCTGTTTGCCGGAACCGATGACGGCCTGATTCAGATGACGGAAGACGGCGGAGCGCACTGGCTGAAGATAGAAAATCTTCCGGGCGTCCCGCAAAACGCCTATGTCACTCGCATTGTGCCTTCGCGTTTTGATGAAAAGGTCATCTACGTGGCCCTCGAAAACCACCAGAACTCCGATTTCAAGCCTTACGTGCTGCGCTCCAGTGACTTGGGCAAAACCTGGACCAGCATCGCCGCAAACCTGCCGGAAAATGGACCTGTGTGGGCCTTCACCGAGGACACGGTTAATCGCAATCTGCTCTTTCTCGGCAACGAATATGGAATATGGTTCACCGCGGATGCCGGGAAAAAATGGATCCAGCTCAAAGGCGGCCTGCCGGTCGTTGCCGTCCGCGACGCGGTGATTCAACAGAGCGAGTCCGATCTGGTGCTGGCCACGTTTGGGCGCTCGTTCTACGTGCTGGACGACCTTTCTCCGCTGCGCTCCATCAACCCGGGTACGCTGCAGCAGGAGGCCGCTCTGTTGCCGGTACGCGATACACTGCTCTATCTCCAGACCGCACGCATTGGTGGACGGAACCAGGGCTTCCTGGGCGATACCTTCTTCGTCGCGCCCAATCCGCCCTACGGAGCAGCGTTTACGTACTATCTGAAAGACAAATACAAAACCCTGAAAGAGACTCGTCAGGACGCCGAAAAGAAAGCAGCCAAAGAGCACGGCGGGGCCGCGTATCCCACGCTGCCGTATCCCACGCATGACCAGCTTCGCGCGGAAGCCGAAGAGCAGGCCCCGGCCATCTGGGTGACCATCCGCGATGAAAGCGGAAATGTGGTACGGCAGATCGCGGGCAGCAACAGCAAAGGCGTCAATCGCATTACGTGGGACCTTCGCTTCCCGGCGACCTCGCTGCCTTCGGCGCGTGCCGAGTCGATCGAGCAGGGATCGGACGATTTCGCTCCCGCAGGCGGCATTTTGGTGATGCCGGGAACGTACACGATCCAGCTTTCGAAGAAAGTGCGCGATCAGTGGACAGACATCGGCCAGCCGCAGAAATTCCGTGTCTTTAGCGAAGCCGAAACCGGCATGAAGGCGGAAAATCTGGCGGAGCTGCATAAATTCCAGAGCAAGTTATCGAAGCTGGAGCGCGCGGCTACGGCCTCTATTTCCTTTGGCAATGAGCTCAACGGCCGGATTGGGGCCATCAATCGAGCGCTGGCGCAAACCGCGGCGGAGACGCAGTCCATGCGTCAGGAAGCCGACGCTCTTATGCGTGAGCTTAACACTGTAATGATTGCTCTGCGCGGCGACCAGGCGATTGAAGCCTTCAATGAGCAGACGCCTACCGCTATCATCAGCCGCGTTCGCGAGGTCGCATCGGGGGAACGGCTCTCCAGTTCGCTGCCCAGCGCAACGCATCGCCAGCAGTATGAAATTGCATCCGCCGAATTTGCCGATGCACTGAAGCAGCTAAAAGCCCTCTATGCCCGCTTCGACACACTGCAGCAAAAAGTGGAGCATATTGGCGCGCCCTGGACTTCAGGTCGTCTGCCGGAATGGCAGCCGGAATAGCAGTTAACAATTAGTTAGTAAGGAGCTTACTATGGCAACACCATTGCCCGTTCCTCCTGCGCCAGAGCCACCGGGTTCTGCCCCGCTTTCATTTGCCGGCTATATGGGAACGCCAGGCCAGCTTGTGGGAGTGGGATTTGGGCCGCGCTTTGCTGCGCGTCTTATCGACTTTGTAGTTCACCTGATCATAAGCCTGGGCGCTGGAATCTTTTTGGGTATCGGCCTGGCGCTTTATGCTGGCGCATCCGGAGAGCCTGTTCAGCTATTGCTCGCGAAGATTGGCAGGAATGGCCCGCTGGCGTACCTGTTTGCGTTCATTGGGTCGATTTCCTTCAATGCAATTTGCGAGAGCGTGCATGGAAGCACGCCTGGCAAACTGATACTTTCGATGGTGGTGGTGAAAGAAGACGGTTCTCCCTGCAGCTTAGGCTCTGCAGTTATTCGCAATCTGGCTTACCTGATAGACGCGCTCTTTTTTGGCGTAGTTGGGTACTTCGCCATGCAAAGGAACCCGCAACAACAACGCCATGGTGATGTGTGGGCGCATACCATTGTCTGCAAACGCGCTCATGTGGTTCCACAAAATCTCAGAGGTAGCGGCAGATTTGCCGTGGCTCTGCTTTTGGGTGCGTTTGTGGATGCAGTGTTTCTTGTCATCGGATGGCTGACGAATCTAATGTAAGTCGGCCAGCACACGGAACATTCGCTGCATCTGCCGGACGTTCCCCGGCGAGTGCAGAAATAATATTGCCTGCGGCAGCCAGTTCTATCCGCAACCGAACACTGTCCACGGCTGATCCCAGATGAGGCGTGAATAGTGTGTGGTCTGTGTGACGCAGCAAATGCGGGCTGACTGCCAGCGGACGGTCAACGCGCGCCCAGTCTTCCATCTCGAACACGTCGGCGGCATACCCGGCAAGGTGACCGCTGGCGAGAGCATCAGCGACGGCATTTTCATCGATCACGGAACCCCGTCCCACATTCACCAGATGGCTGCCTGGTTTCATTTGCGCGATGGCGGCAGCGTTGACAAGGTGCAGCGTGGAATCAGTCAGTGGGAGGAGGGCCACGACAATATCGCTCTGCTCCAGCATTTCGTTGAAGCTGAGGCGGTGGACACGCAGCAGCGCTTCTTCCTCCGCCGTAAGCGCCACAGTGTCCGCGTAGATGAGTGTGACGTTAAAGCCAGCCAGCAGACGGGCGAGTGCGCGCCCAAGCCTGCCCATTCCTGCAATGCCAATGGTTCGCCCGTGCAGCCCGCTGCCGTAGAGAGCAGGACGCCAGCCGCGAAAATTTCCGCTGCGCACCAGATCATTCCCCGCGGCGATATTCCGCGTGATTCCCAGCATCAATCCCAGGGCGAGTTCAGCCGTGGGAACAGACAACAGATCAGGCACAATGGTGAACCAGATTCCGCGCCGGGTGCAGGCGGAAACATCAAAGTTGTCGTAGCCTTTGAGCGCGGCAGCGATGATTTTGAGTCTCGGACACTTTGCCAGAAAATCATCATCAATGCTGTCCGGCATAAACACCATCAGAGCGTCTGCTTCTCGCGCCAGTTCCGTGAGCTTTTCCCGAGGCCAGCTATCGGCGGAGTCATTGGCAATGACGCGGCATGTCTGTTTTAGGAGTGCTTTTACTTCCTCATGCACACGATGCGTGACCACCACCAGAGGCTGCGAAATCAAAGGAGCATCTCCTCGGACACTCTCCAGAATTTCCGTATGCGCGTGTTGATCAGATCGGTGGCCATGATCAGCACCCAGGTGGGAATGAGATACCACATCATCTCCTGGTAATGGAACAGCTGCTGCGCTTCGAAAAGCGCCTGGCCGATTCCGCCCGCGCTAATCATGCCCACTACCGTGGCCGCGCGCATGTTCCATTCCAGACGAAAGAGACTGTGGACCATCATGGGCGCGAAGGCCATAGGCAGGTGGGCAAAGCCGGCCACGGCAATTCCCGATCCTCCGGTCGAAGTCATGGCCATGACCGGGGCCTCGGGGACATTCTCCAGTGACTCCGAGAACAGTTTGCCCAGACTTCCCGCGCTGTGCAGCCCCAGGGCCATGATTCCGATCTTTGGCCCCAGACCGGCCATGCCCATCAGAATCAGCCCCCATACCACCTCGGGGATGGCCCGGAGAAACTCAAGAAATCTTCGGGCGGGAAAGCTGATGAACCCCGGCATAAGATTTCTGGCCGCAGCCACGCCGAGCGGCAGACCAAGCACAATCGCCAGCGCTGTCCCTGCAAACGCCATTAGCATGGTCTCACCGATCAATCCGGGCACACGGGCGATATCCTCCGGTGCGCGAGGTGGAAACATGGAGCCAATGCGCTGGATGGCATGGCGAACTTCAACCATCTCCGGCCGGTTGACCCATACCGCCACCGCACCGCAAGCGGCAAAGACCAGTAAGAGCCTGGGATATCTGCGAATGAGCCACGCCAGCCGGTCCACGACGGCCACAACCATGACCAGCAAAATTATCAGCGTGGTCACGCGGGGGTAGTCTGCCATGTTAACCGACCCCGTGAGTTCGGTCCCCAGTCCACCCGCGCCCACGGCCCCCACAATCACCGCCGCGCGTATGATGCTTTCAAATTCGTAGGCTCCGTAGGTCAGCAGGTCTTTGAGGCGCAGCGGCAAAAGGCCGAAAAAAGCCACCATCACACGATTGGCGCCGGTTGTCTGCAGCGCTTCCACCGGCCCCGGATCGGCTGAGGCAAACAGATCGGCAAAAATCTTGCCCATAGCCCCGGTATAAAAAATGGTGAGCGCCACCACTCCTGCCGCGGGCCCCAGTCCCAGGATAATCACGCAGAAAATGGCCAGCGTCAGATCGGGAAGAGCACGGAGAGAGGTCAGCAGCGCGTATAAGATGCTTGCGCCGGGCAGACGCGCGCCAATGTAGAGCGCCAGGAGCAAGCCGAGGATTACGGTAAGAAAGGTAGCCGCGGCAGCGATCTCCAGTGTCTCAAACAGTGGAACCATTGCAGCTTTAAGATAGGCTGGAGAAAAGTCCGGCGGAAAAAAATGCCGCACCTGCGATAACGCGTTCTCCCAGCCGGAGATCACGCACCCACCCCAATAACCTTCCGTCGTGCGGAACTCAGCCTTTCATCGGCCAGAACCCTGCCGTCTTTCATACGGATGATGCGATCAAAATATCGGTAGGCAAATTCCGGCTGATGCAGAGAGCACAGCAGAGCAAAGCCGTTTTCCTTTGCCAGCCTGCACAGCAGGGCCAGTATCTGCTCGCTAAGATGGGGATCGAGCGAAGCTACCGGCTCATCGGCAAGCAAAACCAGCGGCTGCTGCACCAGAGCGCGGGCAATAGCGACGCGCTGATGCTCACCGCCCGAAAGTTCCGATGTGGAAGCCCTGAGTTTGTGGGCAATCTCCACGCGGTCCAGAGCAGTTCTGGCTTCTTCAAGTTCCGCAGCCAGAGGGAACAGGAGAAAACGAAGGGCATGAAGCGTGGACCAGCGGCCGAGGGCCCCGGCCATTACATTTTGATGGACCCGCAAACGTTCCACCAGATCGTGGCGTTGCGAAACCAGCGCAATGCGCCGCCTCCACTCGCGCAGATGCTGTCCGTGCAATCCCTGGACTGAAACTCCATCCACCGAGACGGCCCCGGAGCGTACCGGCACGAAGCCGGTGATGGTGCGAAACAAAGTTGTTTTGCCCGTCCCGCTGGGGCCGAGGATGGCGACTTTCTCTCCACGATTCACCTCCAGCGAGACGCCCTTCAGCACTGGCGTGGCTCTGGAGGAAGGTGCGGCAATCAAATCCCGTATCAGCAGCATAGTTTCACAAATCCGGGAAGATCAATTTTTAATTCAGAACATCTTCAATTGCTGGGCCACCGCGCGCACGGTACTGTACTCTTCGTCATTGGCGCGCACAAACGATTTTCCGCGCAGAATCTTCAGCACCTCGTCGTCGTGGCCTTCCTGCAGCCGGGTAAAGGCCTGGATGAACTTTTCCTGCGTTGCCGGGTCAATCTCTTTGCGTGACGCCCAAACGTAGTCCACAAAGGGCTGGGAGGTCTGGAACACCCGAACTCTCGCCTTGTCCAGCTTGCCTTCGGCAATCATGGAGTTAAAAACGCTTTCGTCCAGCGCGCCAGCGTCTACCGCACCCGATTCCACGGCTTTTGCCGTGGCCGGATGACTTCCGGTATAGCGGAACTTGAGATCGGAGTCCACGTTGATCCCCGCCTGTCTCATCTCCAAATAGGGAACCAGATGTCCGCTGGTGGAATTGATGTCGCCAAAAGCAAAGTTTTTGCCCTTCAGGTCTTTGAGCGAGTTGATCTGTGATCCGGCGCCGGTGATGAACAGCGAGTGAAATTGCAGATCGGACGCGCGCTGCACCAGCGGAATTACGCCAAACTGAGCGTGGGCCTTCACATACGTCAGAGCGCCGAAGTAAGCAAAGTCCAGCGAACCATTGCCCATGGCTTCCACCGTGGCGTTGTAGTTGGTCGGAATGATTAACTCGACCTCTCGCCCCAGTTGCTTCGTGAGATAGGCTTTGAGAGGGGCTTTTTCGACGACCGAAGCCGATGTTGCGCCGGCATCGGGGATCATGCCCACTCGCAAGGATCGGTTCTGGCATTGAGCAGCCACTATGAAAAGCCAAGCCGTCGCGAATAAAGCTATTCGCCGCATATCAGATACAACTCCTTCATGCATTAGAAATTCCCGCGAGCAGCAGGATTCAAAATAAAATTGAATTCTAACTGAACAATTAACAAAATAATTACATAGTTGTTGCATGCGCGTAAGATAAGGGTTTTCCAGGAATTTTCTCCGCCAGGTGTTGCTTCAGTTAATGCCCTGCGGTTGCAACTCCCGCAGCCGGTATGTTAAACACAAACATATGCGCAACTGGATGCGCGAGCGCATGAGGCGCCGTAAAAAGAAAACACCCGAGAACGAGTCTGAAGCTACCGGCAAGGTAGGTCAGCAGAAACCACCCGTGGATGAACTCCATCCCGAACCCATTGTTCCTTCTTATGTGGACGATGCCGCAGAGGAACAAGAGGGCGACGCTTCAGCGGATTTGTCCCCTCCGTTGGTCGCGAGGATCGAAACCGAAGTTCAGCCGGAGCTGCCGTCCACTCCGCCGCCAGGGCTTCCCGAGCAGCAGCCGGTGCAGGCGGCTAAATCAGGGCGTCCGCCCAAAGGCGTGGTAGTTTTGGCCATTGGGCTGCCAGGATCGGGCAAAACCACCTGGTTCAAGCGCCGCGGTGTTACCCCGCTTTCGAGTGACCTGCTGCGCTCCATCCTCTTTGACGATATTACCGAGCAGCGTTATCAGGGCTTGGTTTTTTCCACCCTGCGTTCTCTGCTCCGCGCCCGCCTGATTGCTCGCATGCCATGGAACTACGTGGACGCCACCAACCTGGCGGTCAACGAGCGCCGGCAATGGATCAAGATGGCGAAGAGCTTTGGCTACGAGGTCAACGCGGTATTCTTTGATGTTCCACTTGAGGTTTGCCTCGAGCGGAATCGCCGCCGCGAACGCCAGGTAAAGGAAGAGATCGTCCAGCGTATGGCCGCCAAACTTAAGCCGCCGTCTTTTGAAGAGGGCTTTACCAAGATCACCATGGTGAGAGTGAAGGGCAAAACCAACGGCCTTGAGTAGCTGGTAAGAGCCTAAGAGCGTTTTGCCGGGAAGTTTGAAAAAGGGCACGAATTGATTCGTGCCCTTTTTTGCTTATGTTTATTTCAAATACTTCAGCATCTCCTTGAACTCTGCCGTCCCCGATTGTCCCAGTAGTTCATAAATCATCATTTCGGTGGATGAAATCACCACTCCGGCGGTTTTCATTCGTTCCAAACCGATTTTCCAATTCAATTCCGTGCGCGAGCCCACGGCATCGGCGGCCACATGAACGGTGTGTCCCTGGTTCAAAGCGCCCAGTGCCGTTTGCAGTACGCAGATGTGCGTCTCCATACCGCAGAGCAACAGAGTGCTGCGTCCTGACTGCTTTGCCAGTGTGGAGCAGAATTCGCCATTGCCAAAACAGCCAAACTCCAGCTTATCCACTGGATTAACTTGAGGCAGCAACTCCATGATTTCAGGTGAGGCAGGCCCCAAACCTTTTACATACTGCGTGCTGACGATTACGGGCAAAGAAAGAATGTTCGCCAGGTGGACCAGCAGTTTGGCATTGCGCACCAGGCGCTCTTTTTCATGGATGGCAACCAGCAGTTTTTCCTGAATATCGATCACCAGCAGCGCGCATTCTTTTGCATTCAGCGGACGGCGAGTGGCTTCGGCAGCAGACATGACTTCAAAAGCAGTAGTGGACATGCCAGTAGTTTACAACCGTAAGGCGGCGCTTAGAAGTGATCGTCGGCCACCGAGACCGCTGCCTTTTCCATCTGCTTCGGCTGCCAAAAGCTGGTTTGCCAGTTGTCTTTGGCAGGCTCCCGCCGAATCCATGGCGGAAGGTCCAGCCGCAGATAGCGGGCGAGGGAAGCGGCAAATGGTTCATAGAGTCCACGTATTTCCTCGAGATGAGCCATGGCGGCATCGCTGTGGTTCAGGGTGAAACCGGCTTCCTGCAGTTTTTGTCTGAGGAATATGAGGTCTTCATCCGTCAGTCGGTCCAGAGGTTCCAGCATAGTGGGCGGGGCGCTGAAAATCTGGCTCAAGTCCACCAGCGCATGACGAGCAATGGCAAAGGTCATTTTTGCCTGATAAGACTCCAGCCCATCCAGACCCACAATGGCCAGGGTGCAAACATCGAGTATGGCAACCAGCGAACTGAGCCAGGACTGATTGTCGTGCTGGGAGCGAAAGTAGGCGAGCACCGGATACGAGAGATGGCTTTCCATAAGATCGGCAGCCCAGCGCTCCCAGTCATGCAGAACCTGGGTAAGGCTATCCCGATGATCAGGACCAGCATGGCGGCGAAGCAGTTCATAAGCGGTAGGCGGCGTCCCGGCGCGAGCATCGAGCAGAGAGATGGTGACTTCCCGCCGCGAAAATGCCTGATACAGAACAGGAAGATACCCAATCACCAGGGCAAAGAAGCCAAATCCGATTCCGGCTTCAAGAACGGTGATAAGCCGCGCTGTTGGGGAGGCAGGAGTGATGTCGCCCAGCCCCAGAGTGAAGAGAGTTGTCCCGCTGATATAAAGAGCATTGGCCAGGCGGCTGGGGAAAATTGCTCCGGAGAACGAACTGTTCGTTCCGTAGTGTACCAGTCCGAATCCAGCCACCAGCGTGGCGGCCCACAATGCCATGAGGAGCAATAAAGAAAGAGGTCCGTAATAGCTGAAGAGCGCATCACGTCTCTTTTTATTTTTGTATCTGCCTGCCAGGAGAATCCATGGAACCCAGGTAAAGCGATAAAAAAAACGGGTAAGACGGACTCGCCGGCTCACTCGGCGCGGAAGCACAATGGTTTCAAAGGCTTCCCAGAGCACAACGGCGATCAGTGCAACTCCCCCAACCGCAGCCAAAAAGTTCAGCACAGGCATCCCCCTGGCTGTAGTGTAAACCGGTATGACCGGGTATGGAGCAGGAGCGATTGACGCTTCCCGCGTCGCGTCATAAAATCAAAGCAGCGGTAGATGGCAATTAACACCACAACTACTGCCCCCTCGTTCAATGGTAGGACAGCTGCCTCTGGAGCAGCCTATCGGGGTTCGAATCCCTGGGGGGCAGCCAAATAGAATCAACAACTTAGGCGCATCAACTCTTCCCTAAAGAACTCGCTCTTACCAAAAACTCTTACCAACTCATTCGTGACAGCGCTGGAACAACTGGGAAAGCGCTGGAACAAATACCGGCAACAACACGGAAAATGAGGTGGCGGGGAGCATATGAGAAAGCGAAGCTCAATTGTGTTCCAATATTTGACCGAGTTTTAGTCCTGTGGGAAACAATCGGAATGAAGGACAAGAAACGGCCAAAACTTCCTCGTGGTCTGCACTGGGCCCCGAAATCGCAATACATTTCCTTTAACTGGCGCGATTCTCGTGGCAAGCAGCATGGGCAGTCTACCCACACCACAGATCCAGCCGAAGCCCTGATTTTTAAGCTGGACTTCTTGAAAAAGCAGCGTGAGAGTCTGGATCAGCTGGAAAACGCAACAGAAAATCTAGGCACTCTGAGTCTTCAGCGAGTCTCTGAGATGTACTTCAATTGGAAGCGCGCCAGCAGTTCTGCCAATACGATCTGCCGAGAGCAAAGAATGTTAAAGAACGTGTTGAGATTCTTTGGCTCAGAAACAGTTGTGCGGTCCATCTCGTTAGCTAAGATCCGTCAATATCAACAAACCCGCCGCAGTCAGATCAGCTGCCACATGAAGCAGCAGGTCACGGCCCGTACGGTCAACTACGAGGGACATCTGCTGCGAGGTGTCATGATATACGCCGGTTGCTGGACCACGGACCTTGCCACACAGTACAAGCCGCTCAGAGAGTTAAAGAGGCGCGTTGGCAAAGTGGCGACTAAAGCGCAACTGATGAATATCATTGCCACGGCGAAAACAAACGAGTATTGGGTGCTTGCTATGTATGCAGCTGCGGTGGCCGTAGGGACAGGCTGCCGAAGTTGCGAGATCAAAAACCTGCGGCTTCAGGATATTCACCTCGAAGCTGGCAAACTGGTGGTCCGCGGCGAGACAGCAAAGAACCGTCGTGAGAGGGAGCCGCGCCTGATGGCTCTGGCGCAATGGGGATTACGCTGCCTGTTGGCTCGCGCTACCGCGCTTGGTGCCAGTAACCCTGATCACTATCTCCTGCCGCTTAGTCTTAGCAAGTCCCGGCATCTTTCCAAAGCAACGCAGCAGAAGTGGGACCTGAGCAGGCCGATGGTTACATGGGTGAAATCCTGGAGAAAACTCGTCGAAAAATGCGATATGAAGGGATTCCGCTTCCACGATCTGCGGCACACATTTCGGACACTTGGGGCAGAGGCAGGAGTGCCCTTGGAAGTCATGATGGCACAGCTCGGCCACATGGACCGGGAGACTTCTCTTCATTACGTTCACATCCAGCAGCGTGCTCTGGAACGGGCTAGACAACTGATTGAATCGGAGCAATCTGAGATACTCGCATTCGCTCAAGGGAATGCACCTCAGGATTGTGACGTCAGAGTTAAAGTCGCGTCGACGGAATCACCAGTAATCAGTAGTCAGACTCCTGGCCATTGATATACGCCAACAGTCCACTTTCGGGATAGCGGACGAGTCTTCCGATTTTTTTAAAGGGCGGCCCCTGTCCGTTATCCTGATTCTCCTTCATGCGCCATTTTCGTAATTGAGAAAGGGAGATTTGAAGCATCTCCGAGACCTCTTCCTCCGTATACATTCGCAACGCTGGTTGCTGCGGTTGCTGGCCCGTAGTGAACTGGCGCGTGGATCTGGGCTGGATAGGGTTTAGCGGAGTTTCCCTGGAAGGCGGCTTCTTATGATCCATTCCCGCCTGCATTTCCTTTCCATTCTCACGTCTTAGCGCGTTGGACCTCATGACTGTTCCCTCTGGCGACAGTTGTAGTCCGGCTTCATTTTTCGGTCAAATGCACCCAAATTTGACCGAGTTTTGCTTTGGGCTTAGGTTCTTCTGACGCGGACAGGCTGTTTGAGGCGTCCTGTTAGCGGTGGGGAGATCCGTGTGTTTTCTTCGGCTGAAGAAGTGAAAACAGGACTGTTTCTAACCGGGTACATCACCGACGAGGTTACGAGTACGGTTGTTTATCTGGCAGGCAAACTCAACAAACCAATGCTGCTCGAAGGACCACCAGGCAGCGGCAAGACGGAACTGGCCTACGCCGTTGCCAAAGCAACCGATGCTGAAGTCGAGCGATTGCAATGCTTTGAAGGGATCAACGAAGAGAAGGCCATCGGTAAATTCGATGAATCCCTGCAACGGCTTGCGGTAGAGCTGCGTTCCAGATCAGGGCAGATGGATTGGGAGGCGGTCAAGGAGGAATTGCACAGCCAGAAGTTCTTCAGCGCCGGTCCGCTGCTGAGGGCGCTCCAGTATCCGAAGCCATGCGTACTCCTGATCGACGAGCTCGACAAAGTTAGCCAGGCTTTCGAGGCCATGTTGCTGGAACTGCTCAGCGTGTGGCAGTTGAGCATTCCGAAGCTCGGTTCTGTTAAAGCGCAATCCATTCCATTTGTTGTGCTTACCTCGAATGAGGAGCGGAGAATCGGGGATCCGCTGAGGAGGAGAAGCTTCTATTTGCGGATCGAGCATCCGACTCCGGAGCGCGAAGCCAAAATTCTGGAACTGCGGACGCCGAAGCAAAGCCCCGACTTTCACCGGGGGATGGCGGGCCTGGCGAAGGCCCTGCGCGGCTGGAGCCTCGAGAAGCCGCCATCGATTTCCGAAATGCTGGACCTGGCGCAGGCCCTCGAGGTGCTGGGGAAACAGGAGATTACCGCCGAGATGCGAGACATTCTCCTGCCGCTTTTGGCCAAGACGGAGGCTGACCGACGCAAGCTGTTGTTGCGGGACGGCTGGGCGAGCCTGGTTTACGACGCCCGACAGTACAGCGGCGAAGCGGGCGAGCCGTTGTGAGAGTTACAAAGATGCTGAAGAAACTTAATGTCATAAATTGCCCACCATTAAGCGAAGTACAAGCAGGCTTACGGCGTGTAGTGTCACAACGTATCGCCCTCGTGGGCGCGGAGAGGCTGAGCTGCGTCGGTCGCCCGAAGCCAGCCATCCTGCTGTTGGTCCTGATGTTAGTCGGTTCGTGCTGTGCCAGAACCGGGAGTGATTCGCGACAGGAAGCCGAGTACTACGTGGCTGCGTATGCCCGGCACTACCACGTGCCGGTGGAATTCGTGCGGGCGGTGGTCGAGCAGGAATCAGGCTGGCAGCGCTGCGTGGTGTCCAAAAAGGGGGCCGTGGGCCTGATGCAGCTGATGCCGGGCACGGCGGCGCGATTGAACGTCACGAATCGCTGCGATGTTAACCAGAATGTCTCCGGAGGCGTCCGGTATCTGGCGTGGCTGATGACGAGATTTCATGGAGACCTGCGCCTGGTAGCGGCTGCTTATTATGCGGGCGAGCATGCGATTGACCGGAGAGGCCTCAGCTATTCGAATCCTGATGTCGTCGGTTACGTGGCGAGCGTGAGAGAGCGGTTTGAGCGGGAGAAGAGTTTGCGGCAAGTAAATTCACAACACATTTACGGGAGAAAAACACGATGAGAGTGCACCTGGTTTTCATGATTTACCTGATGACGAGCATGGGAACGGCTCAGACAGAAAATGGGCGAGTGGTTCCCAAAGTCACCAGCCTGCCTCTGGAAGCGGGAGAGGTGACTGTCATTCACCTTGCGCCGGGCTATACGACCTCGGTGAGACTGCCGGAAGAGGTCCGGTCGGTGGTGCTGGGAAATCCCGCGGCCTTCAAGGCGGAACATTCCGAAGCGGAACCGCGGCTGGTTTTTCTGAAACCGATCACAACAGAAGCGAGCGAAAGCAATGCACTGATTACGACGAGGCAGGGCGAGGAGATCAGCCTGCATCTGGTAAGCGCGGGCAAAGGAGCAGCCACCGCGCGAGTGGATTTTATGGTGGAATACCAGCGGCCGCGCAGCATGGTAATCGAACCGGACCGGGCTGATTTCCTGGTCGCGGAGACGCATTCGGTTAATCCAGTTACCCAGAATGACTCCAATCTCTTGCCCACGCCGAAGCCAGACCCGGTTGCCAAGGAACTCAAAGAGCAGCAGGAGATCCCAGCGCCCCAATGGGAAGGCAAAGAACTTCTGGCTGCGGTAGGGGAATCAGTCAGACATGACCGGCAGACGATTCTCGGTTTTTCGGTACTCAACAGCTCGAAACGAGTGATTGAATTGCTGCCGCCTCAGATTGAACTCACTGGAAATCAAAAGGGAAAAGGCCAGAAGCGGATCAAGGCGGAGCCGGTGGCGGTAGCCGAATACAGAGTGACCACGAGGCGGCTTGCTCCGGGGCAGCGGGCCGATGGAGTGGTGGTATTTGAGCGGCCCCAATTCAAGGAGTCAACCGAGAGATTGCAGTTGCAACTGGCCGAGGCGGCGCAGGTGGACCGGCCCATAGTCCTGCCTGTGCCGTTCTCAGCCACGAGAGCTGGAGGTGTGCAATGAAAAAGGTAGAAGGAAATGGCTTACCAGGAAGTCCGGTAGCGGAAGAGAAATCAGAGCGGGCGGAAATGGGCACCACATCCCAGGCAAAGAGCGAACCGCCGGAAGCTGCCCCAGCCCAGACAAAGTCCCCATTGAAAGATAACAACCGTCTACTGGTACTTGGTGGAGGGGCCATAGTCCTGGTGCTCCTGCTGTCCTTTGCGATCATGGGAGTATTTCGTAACGCGGCAGCGATTCAAAGGGGCATGGTGTCCAAAGATTCGCGGAAGACGCTCGAAAAGACCGCGAATAGTGGAGGCTCCGGTTCCGGTACCAGTACTAGTACTAGTACCAGTTCGGTACCGATGCTGGACGCGGGCCGCACATCTCCGCAGGAGACTGATACGGGCCGTGCAACCGCGGAGCGCATTGGGCAAACGGCACACAAGAAATCAGCGTCCACTGCACCGGCTAATCTTGGCGGTGTCAAACCTTTTGACAGCTCGCAGACGTGGCAGCCTGGCGCGTATCACCCAGGATTGCAGCCATCGGAAACAGCCGGCGAAAATGTCGCGCTAACTCACGAGATCACGGAGACCAGAAGCGAGCGTGAAGCAATGGACAAGCCATCGCTGGTATTTGCGAAGAGCAATACGTCCTCTGCGGTACGAGCAGCAGCGGACGCAGCACCGGCCATCGATGTGGGAATTGGCCTGCCGCCGGGGACGAGGCTGCGCGCCCGGCTGGAATCGGCAGTCAGCACGGCTGTACGGACGCCAGTAGTTGCAGTGATCGAATACAACTATGAGCAGGACGGAGAGATCGTCATACCTGCGGGCGTCAAGGTGTTTGGGCATCTGGAGGCGGCCGACCGCTCTGGTTACATCGGCATACGCTTCGATTCGCTGATGATGCCGGATGGCTCTTCAGTGAATCTGGAAGCGGCGGCGACAGACCTTCAACTGAGCCCCCTGAAGGGCAAGGTGGAGGGCAGGAACGCGGGAAAGAACATTCTGCTGCGATCGTTTGCGGGAGTGGGCGAGATCGCGGCGACTCTGGTGGGGCGAGGAAGCATCAATCAGCCATTGAGCGAGGGAGATCTGCTGCGGGAACGGGTGAGTAACAATATTGGGCAAGCTTCGGACCAGACGGTGGCAAACATGACGATCACCGAACGGATTGTGATTTCGGTCCCGGCCAGCACAGAGATCTACGTGGTGTTGCAGAAAGCGGCAAAGGAAAATTCATCAACTGCCGAGGCCAGGACACCGGACAAGCCGGGCAACGGCTCGGCAGGCGCCCCGAGTCTTCAGGAACTGCGGCAATTGCTGCAGTTGCAACGAGAACTCAATCAGGACTATGATCATCTACAACCATACTGATGCGTTGGACCAAAGTGACCTTTCATCATGATGAACCATTGCTCCGCAGTAAAAAGGCGGCCCCTTGCATTGCCCCGGTCTGGATGCGACCAACTGGCGGGCAGAACAGGCCATTCGGCCCATGGTGGTCACCCGCAAAGTGTGGGGCGGCAATCGCACCCCAGCTGGAGCAAGAACGCAAAGCATCCTGGTCAGCATCCTGCAAACCTGCCGGCAACAAGGTCGGCGCGGTACCCAGCTTCTCCGCCAATTGCTATGCTCCCCGCAGCCCAGCATCCTCGATCTGATGACTCCAACGCGCATTACAATTTATCTTTTAATGCGGCGGAAAGAACATGTTGCTAGTAAGCCCACATGTCTTTAACACGATGAAGGCAATATGCACATGGCTGAAGTACGCCGGCATGGTCTTCAGCACTTATCTGAGCATTTATCAGCTCAGTCGAAAAACTTCTCAAGATTCAACCGAAATGCAGAAGCCTCTTACCTATTACGGCAAACGTTATAGAATTCTGCTCGTCGCATCGCTTCTTTTCACAATCAGCGTGTCCTTATTGGAGAATATCGTTGACGGCAAGATGGAGCAGGAACGCAAAGCAAACTTTGACCACGATCTTCAGGAGGCTTTAAAAGCCAAGAATAGGGAACTCCTGGAATCTTTTGGCCCCGTCGTCGCCGAGCAAAAAAAAGCAATAGTAGCAAACTTGAGCAGCCTCAAGGACCACGTGGGGACTACTTCTACAGCTATTCAGCAAGAGATCACGAGTACAAGTCTTGATGCCCAACGAAAAATTATTGCAATGACGGAACTTAACGATCAACTCCTGGGCCATAAACTCAGAGATATTGCGGATGCAAGTAAGGATATCGGCAGCTATTTCGTTGACCTAAAACTGCTAGACTTTGACGATAAGCGGGAAAAAACAGTGGATAACCCTTCAAGCGTTGCAACGAGAGTGAGGCTCAAGGAAGCGGTGAACCGCAACTGCTCTCCCGACGCACCAAACACTCTTCGTTATGATCGGACAACCGCATGCGGAAAAGCTACTGCCAACCTCGAAGGATGGATGGACACATACAAATTATTCGCATATTTAGACCCGTCAGCTCACCTAACGCTCCATATATTCTTTGAACTACGAAAATCAAGATTTGAGCTGGACCGACTTGGAACGATAGGCAATGAAGCGCCTACCCTGACGATAAACACGTCGAAGGGAAACGCGGGGTCACAACGCGCAATCTACTACGAGACTAGCCGGACTCAGGCCGGTTCGCATGGCATAGCAATGTCGTTCGTAGACCAGGACATCTTTCGTAAGTACCGGTGGTACGGAGAAGACCTGAACGCGACCGAATTGCTCATTAGCTTGTGCGACGAGCGTGATGGAGAGTCTGAAGCAATTCATCGAGAGCACGTCTTGGCGTTTCCCACTTCTGCGCGATGGCTAATTACTGTTTGGGGCAGTAAGAGGACGGACGAAGGCCGCTCGGAAGCGATGATAAAAACCTACGAGGCACGTCCACCAGAACGCATTCAACCTGACGGTTCTTGCTTGATTATCTCTTATTCTATCTACTGATAGGGGTTAAGGTCAGTTCTTCGACAACGAAAGCGCTTCAGCCCCAGAAAGCACCTGGCAGCCAAGGTTGAGCGGTTGATCAAGCGCTTCGCTCTGCGAAATCAATCGCTTACGCCTCTCGAAGCCCGCACGGAAGCACTCGCAAGAAGTATCGAAAAGGCTCGATTTGGCGCATAGCGGCGCGAAGCGCACGGCACACCTCATGAGTTCACTTTGTTGCCCTTTTTGATTGGCTTGCGGTTGCGGGTCCACCACCCGCCGCCCAGAACCGGGATGCCCCAGATAAGGCGAAGGTCGTTGGCGCCGACAGGGCCACGAATGCGCGCAATGACCTTGCCGTTACGCGTTAATTCGAGAAGAGGTCGGCGGGCGGGTGGCTTGCGGGGAGCAGGGGCTGGATTGGGCATCGCTATTCGCACTTCTTCTTGTAGATTTTGCGGCAAAGGGAAGCGGCCCGCCGGTACATAGCCTCAGCTGTCTTATGTCCGGCATCGCCCCCGGCATAACACTTCTTGTTGATGCGCTGGCGCGCATTGGCGCAGCGCTCAGCGCGACGCCAGTTCCTGTCGATATCGGCGCATGACATTTCGCGATTGCACGACGCCGGAGCCGTCTTGCAATAGCGGTTCACGTCATTCTGCAATTTGCGATGCTGCGCCGCCGTGCAGTTGCCGGGCGGGGTCAGCCCACCACCGGGGACCTGGGCTGAGCCGGGGGCCAGCGTTAGAAACGATGCGAGAACCACACCAAGACACATCTTGTACATCGCGTACCTTGCGTACTCCTTATGAATCGCATGGCTCAACCAATGACCATGCCGCCTTTCTGATATTTGCCGCCGGGAGACTTCTTCTTCGACGGTGGTTTCTTGTCCTGCTGATCGAAGCAACCGCCATCGTCTTCGTCCTCATCCGTGACATTGGTGCAGCAGCAGGCGGAGATAGTGATGTCAAATTCGTCGATGAGATACTTGCCCGACAAGCCGGGGTTCATATTGACGTCGAGGTACCATTCGATATGGAACGTACGCGTCCACTGTTTTCCATCTTTCGCGCCGTCTTTGCATTTGACGACAACGGCGTCATCGTCATCGTCCACCTCGGCTTCAAAGGTATAGTTGATGCCGATGCCGAGAACCTGAAACGTACCACCGCCCGAATCCAGAACTTCCTTGAACGTATTCTCGATCGTGATGGCGGCGAAGTCCTTGCAATTACCCTTGACCTTAAACCGGAGTTTCAAAGTGGGGATCGGAACGTTTTCAAGCAGCGATTTGACGTACGGCTTGACGGCAAAGTCTGTCTTTCCCACAATGGGAAGATCTACGATGACCTTGTCGGGAAAGAGTTTCAGTATGTCGTTGATCTCGCTTTTGAAATTTAGCGGATAACTCTTCCGGGCCGCTTTGCCGTTGCACTCCAGGGTGAAACTATCGTTCTTGCCCATTTTCATGTGTTCCAATCTGACTCAATGCTGAAATAAACTGGAATTTCCTTTTTGACTTCGAAAAACTGCAAAGATTGTACACTTACGAGATGTCCTGTCACAATTCGCATGGAAGACGATATTCGGCCCGGTCAAAATGAGGCACAACAGGCCGGCGGGCGACTAAGTAAAGTTCAAAGAACACTTAATGAACTTACAGTCACAATTTCCTGCACAACAGGTAAAGTGCAAAGATGCTTAAGAGTTGTACTGTCATAACCGGCTCAATTGGCAGTGTCCAGGGCCTTAATACGGTGGAAAGAGAACGCCATTTTGTTCCGTTAAGGTAACTCCACGCTCTTCAGGCCACTGCTTCTTTTTCCCATCCCGCCCAGTTTTTCCAATTCAGTCCTCACGCGCATGAGTTGCTGCCCGAAAAATTTGCCCGAGTTCTGAATGGGCCTTATTGTCGGCCTACAACACAGCAGCAAGCTGTGCTTGAGGAGCAGACCAACGATGAACTTTTTTAATTCTCCCCTGGGACGGAGCCGGCTGGTATTGGTGCTGGCCTTGTTCGTTCTGATCCAGCCAATGGCCACGGCGGCCTGTGCTCAGAACCTCGGAGGCCAGCCAGCATTTAACAAAGCCGTACAGGGCCAAACGGCGTCCCAACCGGAAGGCGCATTCCTGAATGTCGTGAACTGGATTGGCAACGTCATTGCCCCGGTGGGAGCGGCGCTGTGCGTGGTGATGGCCGTCGTCAACTACACCCATGGAAGGGGAGTGGCGCGGTGGGCGATTGCGGCCGGCGGGCTGCTGATGGTTTCCGGACTTACGCGGCTGATTGAGTCCTGGATTACATCAGGAACGTCAGGCGTTCAGTAACCCCGGACCAATATTCAGGAGAGGAGTCAGATATGAATTCGTCAAACGACCGGCAGGAAATAACAGCGGAAGTCCTGCACATCATGCGTGAAGCCCTGGCTCCATTGGTTAGGGTATGCGGTCCGCTTCTCGCGGGCAGTTTTACTCGCGTGGCTCCGGATGTCGGCTATGTACTCAATGATGGCACAGCGTCTGACTGGCTTAAGAACGCCCTGAGATCGGCCCTTGAGCACGATGCCGTAAAGGCGGCGAATGAGGCGGAGTTGCTGGCGCTGGTACTCCGCGGCAGGGTGCGGCCCGCATGACGATCCCTCAGTTTCTCGTCGATCTTCTGCACCTGCTGTTTGATCTGGCAGTGCCGGCGGCGCTGTGCACGATGGTGCTGGCGGGCCTTGCCCTGCGGCAGGAAAGCGGGGTGAACTTCGAGGCCGGGGGCCGCTTCCAGAAATGGATGTTGTGGTCGGTGATCTTTCTGACGCTGCCGCAGTTTTTTTCCTGGTTTGCGGCACAGGGCATCACCCTGCCGCCGCAGGGAGCGGGTGTGAGTGGTCCGTGGCTGGGAGCCATGGAGACCAGCTTTACCAGTTTCGTATCGGATGTAGTTGTGGGCAAGCTGGTTCCAATTTTGGCAGCGTTCCTTGTGCTCAAGGCAGTACTTGATGCCGCGCAGGGCCACAGCCCGGTGGGCTCGGTCGTTGCGGCGATGTTTCTGCTGACGATCACGGGCACGGTGCGGCTGTTGCAGGGTTTCAACAGCGGAGGCGAGTTCGCCACCATCGACATGCTGGCCTCGCTCTGGAACTACCTTGCGAACACGATTCTGCCGGGCGTCGCAGGACTGGCGGTGGCCGGAGCGGTGATCAACTACGCGCGCCGACGTCCGTTCCTGCCTCTGGTGTTTTCGGCTTTGGCCTTTTTGAGTATTTCGGCGTTGTGGAAGCTGGTCCAGTCCATGGCCGGCTGACAGACGATGACAGAAGACAGGAAGAAGAGGAGATTTCAGATGTTTGAGAACGGACTGCTGAACCTGACCAACTGGGCAGGCAACGTGATCATGCCGACGCTAGCCGGGCTGTTCTTCGCGGCGGCGATCTACCACTTCAGCAAAGGTCAGGCCTGGTCGCACCTTTCGTGGGCCGGTTTTGCCGCGCTGATGTGCTCCGGGCTGCTGCGCGCGCTCGAGGGTTTCGCGCAACAGGCGGGGGCGAGTGATCCCGACCGGTACTGGATTTCGATTCTCATGCTGGTGAACTGGGTGGGCAACGTGATGCTGCCGCTCTACGGCGTAATTCAGGTGGTGATGGCGGTACTCCATTCGGCCGGGGTGCTGGAGCGGCTGACCATCGGAGACGCCTGGGTAAGAAACGCTGTATCGGCGATGGCGTGCTTCGGGTTGTCGGGGTTGTTGCGTCTGGCCGAGTTCTGGATCCAGAACGGGACCGCGGGAGTGCGGTAGGGAGGACCTTTATATGGCGCTGGATGTAACACCGGTCAGTCGCAATCTGCATACGCGCGTGACCTTTATGTCGCTTGAGTTTGAGGACCTGTTCGTAGTGCTCGGTCTGGCGGCAGCCATGAATGTCGCGGGGCGGTTCTTCAGCGGAGGTACGAGCGCGGTCCTGCAGTACGGAGTGCCGCTTTCGGTGGTTCCGCTGCTGATGATCTTCAAGTACGGGAAGCCCCGAGGGTATCTCCGGGATTTGCTGCAGTGGCATACAAAACCACGAGCTTATTGTGGCCTGGCGCACGACAAACAACTATGCAGCGCTTATGTGAAAGAGGAGGAACCGCAATGCCTTTGACGCAGGAACAATTTGAAAAGTCGCTGGACGATCCGGCGCTGTGCGAGCAGCTTCCGGTGCGCGACTATCTGGACAACGTGATGGTGCGGACCAGCGGAGCGCTGGTCGCCGGATACCAGCTTCGGGGGCTTACCTCCTATTTTGCCAGCGATGAGGACCGGGACCGGGGCAAGGTCATGCTGGGGGCGTTGCTGAAGGCGATCCCCGAGCAAAGCATGCGGGTGCAGATCCGCTATGAAGTGGTCGAGAACGTGGGCAATCTGCTCGAAAACTACCGGGCGCAGGACCGGTCGAGCAATGAAGTCGCCCAGGCGCTTGATGCGGCGAGGTTCGAGGCGTGGCGGGAAAGGGCCGAAAACGGCGAGTACCAACGCCCGCTGGTGCATCTTTACTTCATCTGGGACCCACGCCTTCACCATAAAGTTACGGGAAAACAGAATAAGCGCCGTCGCATCCGGGGATTTACCGGCGGATTCTCGGTGCGCTCCGCCATTGAGCGCAGTCGCCAGGAGCACGAAGAACTCGTCGCGGAATTCGAGAGCTTGCTGGTGGGGATGGAAGCAACCATGCAGGCGACCGAACTCGGGCCACGCCGGTTGACCGATCAGGAACTATTTCTTGAGGCCAAACGTGCGCTGAATCCACTGGAGCCGGACACACGCCAGTACATTCCGGGTGAGGATTTTATCGAGTATCGCAGCGCCCGCCAGCAGATGGCGAATGTCAGCATTTTGGGTGAAACAGACACGTATCTCAATATCGACGGCGTCCTGTATTCGGTGATCAGTCTGAAGGAGCTACCGGATGCCACCTTCCCCGGGATTCTGCGCGAGTTGGTGGCGCTTGATTTTCCGATTACGGTAAGCGCTCAGCTCACCATTCCCGATCAGACGAAAGTGCTCAAAGGCTACAAGAGCCGCCTTAAGAAAATGCAGGCGGCGCAACGCGACGTGAATGGCGGATTCCGCGTGAATGTGGAGGCGCAGGTTGCCGAATCGCAGCTGTTCAGGGTGCAGCAGGAGATCATCGCGAGTTCCATCAAAACTGCGACGCTAAGTCTCGTGATTTCTACCCGGACCTCGCAGCCGGCGGTGACCCAGAGCGAACGCGAAGAAGCGGAGCGGTTGATTGCCAGCCGTCGACAGCAGGTGCTCTATGCCGTGGCGAGAATGAATGGCGCGAGAGCAATCGCCGAAACCATGGCCAAACGGCGTCTGTTCTTTTCATCCCTCCCTGGCATGGCGGATGTGGACAAGCGCGAGCAGGACATGCTGACGACCAACGCCAGCGATCTTTTGCCAGTCGAGACGCCGTGGCAGGGAACACCACGATCACCGTTGTTCCTGTTTGCCACGCCCTATCGTCAGCTGATTCCATTCTCGCCCTTTGATCCATCGCTGAGCGACGCCAACATGCTGATCATGGCGAAGAGCGGCGGCGGAAAGACCTTTATGGTCCAGCAGAAACTCCTGATGGCGGCGAGGGCCAATCCACTGGTCTCGATCATTGAGCGCGGAGATTCGTACCGCCCTCTGGTCGAGCTGATGGGAGGGCAGATGATCGCCATGTCGCTCGATGCCGAGCAGACGATCAATCCGTGGGACCTGCCGACAGGCGAGCGCCAGCCGTCGAAAGACCAGGTGGCGTTCTTAAAAAATCTCACGCGTCACATGCTGGGGGAGAACTCGGCTGAAGATACGGAGTTGCTCGACAACTTAATTACCGAGGCCATTCTGCGGACCTATAAGCGCGCGGGAATCCGCCCCTCAAATCCAATTCCTACCTTCTCCGATCTGCGCGATGAGCTTTCACAGTGGCGGGATGAGGAGAAGAACCAGCGAGTGATGGATGAGGCGCATCTGGCGGCGATCAAGCTGCGCAGCTGGACGGGAGAGAAGGGCGTCTACTCAAAGCTGTTTGACCGGCCCACGACAATCTCGCTCGACAATCCGTGGCTGTTCTTCAACGTCGAGCAACTGGCCGACGATGCGCGGCTTGAAACAGCGATGAGTTTGCTCATTGCTCATGCCACCGCGCAGCGGGCCTCGGGAAAGACGGGACAGCCCAGCATCACGGTGCTCGACGAATGCTGGTTCCTGCTTGATTCGCCGGTGCTGGCTCCCGAGGTCGTACAGCTGTTCCGCACGGCGCGCAAGCGCAATGCCAGCGTCTGGGGTATCAGCCAGACAGCCGAGGACTTTGTCGGCACAGCGGCGAAGCCGAGAGTGCACGGCGCCGGCATTGTGAAGAATTCGAGCACGAAGATTGTGGGCCAGCAGCCGGGCGACATGACGGCGCTGCGCGACCACCTTCACCTGAACGAAACAGCTCTCGGCCAGATACGGCATTTCAGCGCTCCGCGCAAGGGCAAGAGCGCCGAGGCGCTGCTGGTGATCGGCGAAAAAGCCGACACCACCCACACCATCCGCCTGGTCCCGACACCGGTCGACTACTGGATCACTACAACCTACGCGCGAGAGAGGTTGTACCGGGCATGGTGGATGTTGCGGCACAGAGACAAGCCTCGGATTGATGCCTATCGGGAATTGGCAAGCAAGTTTCCGTTCGGTCTGGCTGATCTTGACCCACTACCCGAGGAGATTTCCGGCGAGATCATGAGAGGAACAGGGAAATGAACAGATTAATTTCACTCAAACGGCTGGGAGCAGTGGGTGTCGTGTGCGCTCTTCTGCTCCTGCCAACGGCCGCGAACGCAGGCGTTGCCGACATCATTACATTGCTAACCACCATCACCAGCACGCTCCGCGATGGTATTGGGACCGCGTTAAACGGCATTCACGGTATCCAGAACAGCGTGACTCAGTTGCGGCAGCAGGTGGTGTGGCCTCTCGCGGCCATCAATCAGGCGAAATCCTTTGCCGGACAGGTCCGGAGCCAGTTCTCATCGCTCGCCGGCCAGATCCATCAGATCGAGACTTCGAGCGCGACGCTGGTCAATCCATCGAATCTCGAAAGGCTGCTGCGTGGCGGCCAGTCGGCAAATATCGGCCAGATCAGCGCCTCATACACCCAGGTATATCCGCCGGCGCCACAGGCGAACCAGGCCACGGCCGCGCAGAGAAATCTGATCGACGCAGACGATGCGCTGGCTCTCGGCGCACTCAAGACGGCGGTGATATCGGATGGGGCCAGCGAACAGATGCTGAGCGTGGCCGATGGCATCGAGCGGCAGGCCGGTGCAGCTGCTCCGGGAACGGCCTTGATGCTGACTGCGCAGGCGCAGACTGCCAATCTCCAGAACCAGGCCATGCTGCAACGGATGCTGGCCGCGGAGTTGCGTCAGGAAGCGGCCGGCCTTGCGCATGCGAACACACTGCGCAAGCAGAGCGCGCAAGCCGCAAATGATCTGCGGAACCACATGCAGCAGATTCTGGGAAGACAGTAAAAGGAGAAGTCCATGACCATCGGATCGAAATTGAAAAATATGGGCAAGCAGGTGTGGAGAGCCCGCGGATCGAGGCTCGTTTTCATCGCCGTCCTGCTCGTGATCGTTGCCCTTGTGCCTGCCGGGGTGGACGCGCAGTTGGGGCTCGATCCCTGCTGCGCGATCATCTCGGCAGGCCTCAAATCCATCTCCAGCCTGCTGTCGGGAGTTGTCGCGAAGCCGCTGGGGGCGATCCAGCAGATCGAGCAGCAGGGTGTGAACTTCGAGCAGCAGATCGTCTATCCGGCGAGCGCCATCACTAGTGCCCGCAACCTCGCCACGCAGATGCAGGGCCAGCTGCGGCAGATGACTCAGCTGTATCGGACGCCGGTCGACAGCGCGACGCTGCCCGGTCCGCAACAACTCGAACAGATGCTTTTGTCGCACAATCCTCGTGCAATCGCGCAAATCGGTCAGAACTATTCCGCCGTGTATGGTCCGGTAATGCCGGCGACGGACGCGCCGCAACCGGTACGCGACGTCGTGGACATGACCGACGCCGAGGCACAGGCGGCGCTCAAGAAAGCTATTGAGCTTGACGCGCTTGCTGACGTTGAAATTGCGGCCGCGGACCAGATGAATCAGCAGATTCAGAATGCCGCTCCCGGATCGGCGCCGATTCTCGAGGCCGAGGCAGCCGCGTGGGTGGTTCGCGCCAATGCCTATACACAATCGGCCATGGCCGAGCTGGTTCGCGTGCGCTCGATCGGGCTGGCCAATGCCGGGGCCGATCTTAAATTCAGCGCCAGCCAGGCCAACCAGATGCGCAACACCGGCGGCCAGATCCTGGGACATACAGCGAGGTAAACAAAGATGTTTTATTTTCAGCAGCTGCTCAACCAGGGCCTCGCCGGGATCGACCGCATGGCGCTCATTCCGGCGGTGACCGGCATTGCTTATACGATCCTGCTGATCGGCTTCTTGATCGGCATTTATCAGGCGGCGATGCGAGGCGGCGACCTGCAGTCGCTCAGCGTGGCGGCGATCAAGTATCTGGTCATCGCCATCATCCTGGCCAACTGGAGCACGGTGTTTCGCGAGGTCAACAACTCATTTTTTCAGGTGGCGCAGTTTATCCGGGACAGCTCGGGAGCGGGTGACGTGTTCACGAGCTGGCTAGACCAGCTCAAACAGCAGTTTGATTCGAGTGGCTCCGAGACCATTTGGGCGCTGATCTCCGGCTCCCAGGCGGCGGCCATCACCGTACTACTGACTGTCGTCGCCTACATTCTCTATGTGGTCGCTCTGATCGTGTTCGGGTTTTTCTACACGCTGTATGGCTGCGTGCTCTATGTTCTGGGTCCGCTGGTGCTGGCTCTGCTGCCCATACCAGGAGTGGGACAGCTGGCAAAGACCTTCGCCACCAACGTAATGATCTGGAACAGCTGGGCCATTCTCTACGGCATACTCGGCGCTCTGATCTCGGCCATCCAGGCCAACAGAATTTCCGGGTTAACGGGCTTCGTGGGCTTCTTTACCGGGACACTGGACTCAACCCTGCTGGGCCTGATCAGCATTTTCTATGCCCTGGCATTGATGCTGATTCCATTCATCGCCAAAAAGATCATCACCGGGGACGTGGGCTCGTCGGCCTCGGCTCTGGTCCGGGCAGCGGCCACGGCGGCAGGAATTGCGCTCTCAGCTGGAGCGGGCCTTGCCGTTGGTGCAGGTTCAGGAGCAGGAGCGGCTGCGGGCGCCAGTTCAGGATCTGCGGCTGGATCTGGCGCCGGAGTGTCCGGCAGTTCGGCGAGCACAATGTCCTCCTCTGCGCCGCCACCCCAGCCCGGTATGGCCCACACCATCAGCTCAGGGATCAGAAGCGCTGTTACCGGTGGAGCACCACGGACTCCCAATGGCAGCACGTCATCAGCCAGTGCGAACGGCTCGGGCGGATCTTCGTCCGGAGCCGGGAGTGCGACAGGTAATAGCTCCTCGGGCTTTGCGTATCGCCCGCAGGGAGTGATGCAGACGCTGGCCTTTCATGCCGGAAGGATGACGGGGCAAGCGGTTAAGGGCTCGAGCCGCGGCGAAGCCCAGGAATAACTTCAATCAGGAATGAGGGAATTTTATGTTGTTTAGAAAAGCTGAAACTGCAGGGAACACTAAGCCCGGCAAGGATACAGATAAAGACGCCAAGCCGGAGAAGCTTAAATACTCGCACTACTACGAACAGGATGGCGCGCTGCGGGCCTACGCCAACCGGGCGATGCTGATCGCCATGTTGTCCATACCGGCGACGCTGATAGCGATCGGTCTGGCGGCTTATGTTCGGGTGCAGCCGCCGACAGTCATCCGGGTAAATGCGGATGGCACGGCCGCGGCCATGGGACCGAATCCGGGAGCGGTCAGGCCGATCTCGGTCTCGCAGGGCAGCAGTACCGAGCCGAATGAATTTGAGCGGCGGGCGTATGCACGCCTGTTCCTTGAGAAATATCTGAATTTCTCTCCTGACAGCGTAAATCGCAACTGGGCCGATGGCCTCAACATGATGACGGCCAATCTTCGCGGGGCCACGCTGGCCGCGTTTGAAAAGGACAATGTCGTGGGCAGGATACAGGACGACCAGATTACCTCTGTATTCCATCTGCTGACTCTGGAGCCGTCCAAAGACGACCCGCTGGGTTTCACCGCCTATGGCGTAAGAGATCTCCATCATGTCCACGACCACAATGAAACGACGGACAAACTGGTCGGCGAATTTCATGTCCGGCTGATTACCGAGAAGCGTTCGGACGGCAATCCATCGGGCCTGTTAATCGCTGAGTATCAGGAGCGGCTCATTACAGGGGAGCGGCGCGACGCCATGATGCGGGACTCCGCCTTCAACAATCCTAACTGAAACAATCCGAACTAACGGACTCGAAGCAAGCAAGCGGTTTATGGATAAGGACTGAATTTATGGATGGAACAAAGACAACCAACGACATCGCGCCGGGAGCGTCCGGCAGGAGCGTTCGGCGACGCCGCGTAGAGATGACCAGCGATAACGTGCGCTACTTCCTGCCGAGGCCAGGCAGCACAAGCGAGAAGCCGGAACTCGGGCAGGAACTGGACAGTGAGGGCCGGGCGCTGGTCGAAGCCTTCAAATCCGGACAGGTGTTTTACACCCTGGTCGCGTGGAAGGCAGTACCGGAGTTAACAGGCAGTGAACCGAAGATCGTGAAGCAGGCCGTGTCCCGAAGTTGAAGGGGAACGGCACGCTCGAGTTGGCACAAGTTTCAACAGCGACCTCGGAGGCCAATAACCTTCCCGGCGCTTTGAAGACTCTACACGTCATGTAGAGAGAAGTGCTGACCCGGCTTGAAATCCCGAAGTCTGGACAGAGCAATACCCCAAATAAAAAAGCGGGGAGCCAGGCGAAAGGATGGAGAGTTTGTGGACAGCAAAAAAACTCCCTGGTTTCGCTCAGGCTACCCCGAACAAAAACCAAGGAGCAAAAAAAAATCGTGAACAAGTATAGCAACAAAACGAACAGGTTTTCGATCGAGCAGGTTGTTACGCTTGACATCGACGCAAATGGAGCCGTGACCCAAAGGCTCACGAACATCGAGACGACGCTTGAGAACACCCTTCTCAACGCGCTCTATCCGGGAATCAAAGTCGCCGTTGTGAACGTGCCCGCGGAACCTCTGGACGCTTATGAGGAGTCGCAGGTCGAAAATGCAATGGCCGGCCTCAGGTTCAAAAACACTCAATACAAACTCGTGGGGGCCAGTGGTTCGTCCAAGGACGGCAAGTTTTATTTCGTGGACAGCAACCACAGCCAGGCTATTGCCGAACGCTTTCAGCACTGGCCGCAGGCAGCCATGGTGTATTTCGGCATCCTGGTCTCCGACTGTAAGGTCGTGATCGAGGAGCCGGATGTATCGGTGCTGGTGGTGGAGGACCATGTTCTGGGGACCAACGATTGCCGTGGCTGGATACGGCGTTCCCTGTTCTCAAAACTGGAGCTACCCGACAACTGCTTCTATCAGTTCCGGCTTGCGTTTGAGAAGACGCAGGCCAAAGGCTCGTTCAAAGTCATGGAAGAAGATGTCGCGCAGCTGCTCGGCGCGGATATCGTCCTTCCGGAGAGTGCGGTAAAACCGGGACTCAGGACTCCGGTGGTGCTGTACTCGGTCTTTGGCCATGGGCGCAGGTTTCGCGGGCCGATGGTGCTCGGAATCAGAGACTTCTCAAGGAAACTTGAGTTTGATTCAAGCTACACGCTCATCGAACATGCGCCGGACGATTCGCTCCAGCTTGAGATCCTGCCCGAGGCTCTTGGCCAGGTTCGCAGGCTGAACGAATCGCTGAGCGAAGGCAATTACCAGGAACTGCTCGAACTTCTCGGCCTCAACGACAGCGAGAAGGGCGAGGATGAAGAAGTCAGGACTGTCCAGGGTTTGTTGCTCGCCGACACGACGGGCAATATCGTCCGCTATCCCTACGTCAACAACCAACTCAACCGGCTGCTGGCCCGCTGGGCCTTTAAGACCGCGACCGGAGGGGGCTTTGATCTGCCGGCCTATGCGCTGGCCGATGATGGCTACCTCGTGGTGTACGATGGCCGTCTCTTTGCCGGGTCCGACTGGATCCCCAAAGAGCATGCTGTTGTCGCGCTGGAATCGAAGCGCGGTCTGTGCGTCCGCTATCCCATTCGCATGTGCGAGGACCTGCTGCCGATGGAGCATATCGGCTGCGCGGAACTCATCATGCGGCTCACCTCCCATCTGGATGGGCAGGAATGCGCGAATGCCTTTCAGGTGGCCGAGCGGATCGCCTCGCAGCAGCTGTATCTCGAAGGCACTTACATTCTCCATGCGGAGACTGCGAAGAAGAACGGCGGAGATTTTGATTTCGACTGGATCTGCGTTTTGGAAGATGATCGTTTCCCGCGCTTTGTCAGGAAGCGATTTTCTCTCACCAGTGAGTTCCAGCAGCAGAAGATGAAGCTCAAAAAAGCCAAATCTCCCTGGTGGAACCTCGAACACGTAGCCATCAGGGCACGCGGCAATCAGATCGGCGCGATTACCGATTTGAAAACCTCGTGTCTGGCCGCGGGCAGGAGCGATCTTGCCTATCAGCTGGTCACGGAACTGCAGAAGGCGCTCGACAGCCTCAAGCACCAAATCGAGCCCGACCAGAAGATCATCGCCGACATACGCCAGCAGGTGGACCAGGCTCCGTGGCTCAAGTACAAGAACGAGTCCCGGATTTCCGATCTGCCCATTCACCTCGATGTGGATGAAACCGACCGCATCGGGAAGCTCTATAACCACGTCCGCAAGGAGGTTGAAGACCTGCTGACGGCAAAGCTGCCCATAGAGGAGTTCAAGGGACTGGTGGCGGGTGAGACAGTGACCCGCCCGATGTTCGAAGAATGCCGCTATGTGAACAGCGTGTACGCCGCCATTGTGGGCCGTATCTCCGAGCGTCAGGACAAACTCAAACTGGATCTCGACCAGGTGCAGAAAGAATGGGAGCTTGTACGCAAAGGTCCCGACAAGGAACTGCGGAAGCAGAAGCAGTTGGCGCGGCGCAAGGCCTTTGCCGCCCACTACCAGGGTGAGGAGCGGGCCAAACAGGAGGGCTTGCGCTTGTGATAATCACGGGTAGGTCATCTGTCAGGATGTAGTCCGTATGCGGCACAGTGATGCGATCCATCATCGCCTGGGTCCGCGTCTGGGCCGCGGGTAAGGAAGAGAATCGCATGGGCTGGTGCCAGGCTCTGAACCGCGTGGTATCGAGCGGCCATGGCAGCGGCTCGATCCTCTTCTATGTCTTTCCCCAGGAAATCATCGAGAAACTGGCGGAGCAGACCGGCGGCAGGGCCGTCCGGATTGCTCTGCCGGATGTCTCCGGCATGTCCGTTATTCGGGACGACGATGGACGCAACTTCGTGGTCGAGAAGATCGAAGGCGGAGAGAAGCACTCTTTTGTTTTTGGTTACAAGAACGGAGAGTTTTTCTTCGATTAGACAAACCCTTAACAGGAACGGAGCCGGGTTTCCCGGTTCCGTTCGCCAAAAGAAACGAAGGTTATTTACATGAAACACGCATGGATGTTCGTCCTGCTGACTTTTATGATGTCGGCATTTGCCGGGGATGTGGCGGCGCAGCCTACCGTTGGCGAGGTGATTCACGTGGCCACGGCGTTAGACCACCTTACCGTTCTTGAGTTTGGCGAACCGGTCAGCATGGCGGCTGCCGGCAGCCCGGCTTTTGCGATCGAGCGACATGAGGACAAGGTCTTTATCAAGCCGCTGAAAGCTGGCGCGTCCACCGACCTGTTCGTGTGGACGGCATCGCGCCGATTTGCCTACGAACTCGAAGTCCCCGGAGAGGTAAAGAACATGAGTTTTGTCATAGACAACCGTTTGCCCGCACCGCCCAAACCGGCGCCGGACCCGAATGCGCGCCTCGATGAGATAGCCGACATGATGTTGACACGGGCTTTTCTTGGCGCGGAGCACGTGGACTCTGCATCGGTGAAAGATGTCAGGGACGGCATCACTGTTCGAATCGAGCACGTCTACCAGTCCCGCAGCACGCTCTACGTCCATTACACCGTTGTGAATCGAGGTGGACGGCCCTGGCGCGTGGTAACTCCAGCGGTCGAGCAAGTGGTCCCAGCCAAACCCGGGATTTCACTGCTGGCCCTCCGGAATATTCAGCTGAATCATTCGATGGTCAGCAAGCTCGGGCATGCCACCGTGATTGCGCTCCCGCCTGCTCACGCCGAGATCCGGAAAGCAGACCTTGCGCCGGATGAGTACACCCAGGGGATCATCGCTGTTCGCCAGAAGCCGGACTCGCCATTTGTATTGAAGCTCAGCTTTGGCGCGAACGGCAGGGATGCGGTTGACGCCGTTGTGGTGCTCTGAAATGAACACTTCCGGGAAAATCACGGAAGAGCAGATGTACGAAGCTCTGGACGAGGCTTTCAAGCGAGACCCGGAACAGTCCCTTCTCTGGCAGCTTACCCAAAAAGCTACGGATCCACTGAATCCCGTAAACGAGCGCGGACGCCGCCGCATCTACCCACTGGTGTTTGCGGGTGGAATCCTCGTCCTCATCGTTATCGGCACATTTATTTACTTCGGAGTCTATAACCCATGAATAGCTATCATTATGGCCGCCGGGAATTTCAAACTTCCCAGGAAGAGAACACGGGCCTCATCGTCACTTGCGGCGTGTTATTTCTGACTGGCCTGGCCTTCTATATTGCCAGCAAGCGTTATCAG